>ERZ1035006.2338-NODE-2338-length-10886-cov-12.070631_pt1 | contig 10886 bp, 10 predicted proteins | sample MGYA00520694_ERZ1035006 | MGnify/ENA primary metagenome ERZ1035006 (study PRJEB33766, sample SAMN09781746) | gut metagenome | biome: gut microbiome | host: Homo sapiens | place: Madagascar | study: EMG produced TPA metagenomics assembly of the PRJNA485056 data...
AGAATACGCAGTTCCTTTTTCATACACTCTTTACCTCCACAAATATCGATTTGTTGCACAATCATCGCATTCAAATTATACCATAAAACTTGTGAACAGTTCTACCGCAACTTTGGACTATATGAGAAAAGTCCGAACAGTTTTCTGCCCGGACTTCCTCGCTCAATCGTAAATCAATTCCGCTTTCACAACTTCCTCTGCCTGTGCCTTGCAAGCGTTCATCTGCCGTAGTGTCCGAGGGGGCTTAATCGCGCTATAGCTGTCCATCGATGTCTCTGCCGCCGTACATAACGCGCACAACCGTAACAGTAAGATCGTCGTTCGATGGAACATAGAAAACAAGGTAATTGTCCACTGGCATAACACGCATATTGCGGCCACGCCAGATTTTTCTATCGCACACTCGATAGCGTTCCGGCATTTGGTCAAGAGATGCAATTGCTCTTTCGATACGGGAGAGCTGTGCGTTCGCATTCTGTACAGACTGCAAATCCACTGCAATGTATCTGAAAATTGCAGAGAGGTCAAACTGGGCCGTTTCGGTCAGAACAATGGAATAATTCATACCCCAAATTCCCTACGGACATTCGCAAACGCCTGGTCCATAGGAATCGTGCGTCCGGCTTTTGCATCCGCATAGCCTTTCTCCAGTTCCGCATCCAACTGTGCAGCTGTCATACGGCTGACGTCCAAAGGATGCTCCGGCAATTTCACTTCAAACGGCAGCCCGTTTTGAAGAATGATCTGCTTATAGAACATGGTTATGGCATTGGAGGCGGGAATACCAAGCGCAGCCAGAATATTTTCGGCCTGCTCCTTGAGATCCGGCTCGATTCGTGCGTACAAGTTTGCTGATTTTGCCATATCAAAAGCTCCTTTCGGTCTTAGGTTATTTATCTTTGCTCCCATTATACACGATTGTGCGGGCAAACGCAATACGTTTTTTGAATTTCATTTTGTAATCCGTACAAAAAGGAAAGCCGAATCCACTCCCGATATACGGCAAAACGCCCTCTCCAGCCGGAGAGGGCTCTTGCAGGGTCATAGGTTACACCGGAACAGATAGCTGCTGTGGGGTGCGGCATGGAAAAGAATGCTGTGGGTATCCTCAGGCTCCCAGGAGATGGGCTTCCCCAGCAAGTCCTTGTCCCCTTCCGGGGTCTTTCCTCCGGCAGCGGCCAGAGGCAGGCGGACGGTCTCCGCCTTGTCGCTCTTGGAGATGACCCCCACCAGGATGTCGTCCTTCCAAAATCTTGCGATGGCGAAGACGTCTCCCTGGGCATAGAGGAACTTCATGCCGCCCTCAGAAAGGGCCGGGTGGTCCTTTTTGAGCTGGCACAGGCGGTGGTAGAGCTGGTACTTGGGTTCCGCCTGGATGTCCTTGCTCCAGGGCATGGGGTAGCGGCAGCCCTCGTTGGTGCCGTAGAGACCGTCGATATTCGCTTCATCTCCGTAATAGATGGAAGGAGCGCCGGGGAGCAGGAACTGGAAGAGAGCGGCACCGGCAAAGTCCGCATCGGTGACGGCGGGGTCCGTATGGAAGCGGCTGGTATCGTGGCTGTCGAAGAGGTTGAATTGGTTCTGCTGGAGGGCGTAGGGCATCCGGGCCAAGTGCTGGGTTACCCGGTGCTCCAGGTCCTGGGCGGTCATATGGCTGGGAATTTTACTCAAGACGGGGTGGCACATCATGAAGAGGTCCGGCTCCCCATAGAAGGAGCGAATGACCCGGCCGCAGCCGTAGTAGTTCATGGGGGAATCCCACTCGCTCCCCTGGAGGTACTGGCCGCAGTCCCCCCAGTCCTCTGCCAGGATGTAGGCCTGGGGATTCTCCTCCCGGATGCTCTCGCGGATCTCCGGCCAGAGCTCGTGGGCCAGCTGGATCTTTCCATTCCGGGCGAAAACATCCGCCACATCGAAGCGCCAGCCATCGATATGATAGGGGGCTTTCAGCCACTTTTTCAGGACAGAATTTTCGCCTCGGTACACGGCCTCCCGCAGAGAATCGGAAGTGTAATTCAGGGTAGGCATAGAATCCAGGTTCCACCAGCCGTGGTAGGTGTTGTCCTTCTCGAAGAAATAGTAGCCCCGCTCCACAGAATCCGGATTGTTGTAAGCGCCCTCGGACTTATCGAAATACTTCCCGTCCCGATTGAACCAGCGGTGAGCCGTGCCGGTGTGGTTGATGGAGATATCCAGGATCAGCTTCATGCCGTTTTCGTGGAGGGCGCTGCTCAGGTCCGCTAAGGCCTGGTCCCCGCCAAAATGGGGGTCCACGTGAAAGTAATCCAGGCAGTCATACTTATGGCAGGAGGGAGCATAGAAAATGGGATTCAGGTACAGGGCCGTGACTCCCAGCTCCTTCAGATAGGGGATCTTCTGCTGAATGCCCTGGAGGTCGCCGCCGTAGAAATCCATGCAGTAGGCCTCCTCGTAGCTCAGGGGCTTATCTTCCCAGTTCCTATGAAGGCTCTGGTGGCCGTCCTGAGAATACTCCCCGGTCCGGACATCGTTGCCAGGGTCACCGTTACAGAACCGCTCCGGGAAGATTTGGTAGAACACCGCATCCTTGACCCAGGCGGGCTGGACATAGTCGCAGACCAGCTGAAAATCATAGATGTGCTCCGGCAGATAGGTGGTGATCTCCTTCTGGGTGTAAAAATAAATCTGCTCCCCCCTGAGGATATAGAAGTGGTAGCACATCCGGTTCTCCTCCATCCGCATTGGGCACTCCCAATAGACAAAGGGCCCCTCGGTATAAGCCCGCACCATATCCTGCTTCAGCTCTCCGCCGTTGGGGGTAGCGCGCAGGACCACCAGATCCACAGGCGCGTCGGCGTACATCCGCAGGCGAATGGTCACCGTCTCGAAGAGTTTGGGGGTAGGATTCGACACAAAGGCGGCAGAGCCGTCGGAATACACGCTTTCCAGCCAGGTTTCCATAGTTTCTCCATCCATTTCTATCTTTTGTTGCGTTTCACAAAAGCCCTCTCCGGCAGGAGAGGGCAAAAAGTGCTTTATCGATAATCGCTCTTATCCATCACATAGTCGTTTGGATAGCAGAAGATATGGCCGCCGATGGTACCCCAAACATTGTTTGTGGTACGGACCCTGCCATAGAACAGGACCTCCTTGGGGAGGACATAGGGACCATAGAGGGCACGGTCGATGGCCTCATACTGGGCCTGACCGGGCTTGGCGGACTTCAGGAGCTTCCGCTTGACGAAAGCATCCTCATCATTGATCATAGCGGTAAGGCTCTTACCGTAGAGGCCGGAGGTGAAGCGGTTGAGGACCACCTCGGCAATGGCCTGCTGCCCCTGGGCACTCTCCCCCCGGGCCTCCACCCACACCAGGCGGGCCAGGAGATTGGTCTCCTCCTCGGTCATGGTGAAGCTACCGTAGCGAGGCTCCACATACTCCCGGACGGGGGCCTCATAGATATAAGGATCGTCTGGCATCTGATCCGGATCGTAGATCCAAGCGCCGTCGTAGCCCCAGCAGAGCTCATCCTCTGTAAAGCCATACGCAAACTTATCCCGGAGATACCAGCCATCCCGGTTCTTCTCAGAGGGATCATACACATCCAGAAGACCATTTTCGTTGTAGCCCTTGATGAGGATGAAGTGCTGGGAATTGGTGAAGAGGGACTTGCTGTTCATCAACTGAATGACCACCTTGCCATCCCGGAGGGCATCCAGAACATAGGTGTAGTTCTCCGCCTTATAATAGGGCAGCTCCAGTTGATCGGACATATACTCCAGCCGCTGAACGTTGTTGTCGCACTGGGCGCCAAAGTAGCCGGCCAGCTCGTCAGGGTAATACTGATGGCCCGTCATATAGGTAGCCAGAGAGGCCATGCAGACCACGCTGCAGCCGTTATCCAGGATGGTGCCGGAGGCATACATGACACTGCCATACTCCTCCAGGGTGTAATCCGGAAAGAACGGACCATCGTGGTCCTCCTGGACGTAGGTACCATCCTCGTAATCGTCGGAGATATCCTCTCCCAGGACCATATCCTCTTCTTCCTCGGTCTGCTCCGGCAGCGTCTCCTTTTCGGTGGGCTCTGTCTGCTCGGTTTCCTCCGTCTCCTCGGTCTGCTCCGGAAGGGTCTCTTCCTCCTCCGGGTCTAAGGACTTCACAATGTCCTTGTCCTCTTCCGGAGACACTTCTGCCCTGGAAGGGACCGGGAAACACTGCACCAGCAGCAGAGCCGCCAGGGAAAGCCCAATGCAGCGGCCCCATTTGTTCTTGAAAAGATAAAAGCGCATAAACATACTCCTGTATTCTCAAACGGCTCCAAGGGGGCGGAACCAGGGTATCACAAATGATAGGAAGATTATACCACTGAATCTTGTTTTTTTCAACTCATTTTCTTTGGAAAGCAGGGGGCAAATCCTTAATTTTTTCTAAATGCTTTCAGTATAGATTCAGTTAGCCCAATTTTCAGATCCTTCTGGCCAGCTTTTCGGAATATTCCTGCCGGAATTCAGCGAAGGTTCCCTGGTCCAGGGCCTGACGGATCCGCTCCATGAGCTTGTTATAAAAATACAGGTTGTGCATAACGCACAGACGCATGGCCAGCATCTCCTCCGCCACAAAAAGATGCCGGATATAGGCCTTGGAATACCGGCGGCACACGGGACAGTCGCACTTGGGATCAATGGGGCTGCTGTCCAGCTGGTATTTGGCGTTTTTTAGGTTGATGGCACCTTCCCAGGTGAAGAGCCGGGCGTGGCGGGCGTTCCGGGCAGGCATCACACAGTCGAAGAAGTCCACACCCCGGGCCACGGCCTCGATGATGTTGGTGGGGGTACCCACGCCCATCAGGTAGCGGGTCTTGTCCTTGGGCATATGCTCCTCCACCGCCTCAATGATGTCATACATCTCCTCGGCGGTCTCACCTACCGCCAGACCGCCGATGGCGTAGCCCGGCAGGTCCAGATCCGCAATGCGCTTCATATGGTCCACGCGGATATCGGCGTAGACGCCTCCCTGGTTGATGCCCCAGAGCATCTGCTGGGGATTCACCGTATCCGGCAGGCTGTTGAGCCGGGCGTTCTCTGCCTTGCAACGAACCAGCCAGCGGTAGGTCCGGTCCACACTTTTTTGCACATAGTCCCTGGGAGAGGGGTTTTCGATGCATTCATCGAAAGCCATGCACATATCACTGCCCAGGTTGGACTGAATGCGCATACTCTCCTCCGGACCCATAAAAATCTTGTGACCGTCGATGTGAGAGGAGAAGTAGACACCTTCTTCCTTGATCTTTCGCAGGGATGCCAGGCTGAACACCTGGAATCCGCCGGAGTCCGTCAGGATAGGGCCATCCCAGGTCATAAACTTATGCAGACCTCCCATCTGCCGCACCACGGTATCCGTGGGCCGCAGATGCAGATGGTATGTGTTGCTGAGTTCCACCTGACAGCCGATATTCTTCAGGTCCTCGGCACTGAGGGCCCCCTTAATGGCCCCCTGTGTGCCTACGTTCATAAACACAGGCGTCTGGACTGTGCCGTGGGCGCAGGTAAATACACCCCGCCGAGCCTTGCCTTCGGTTTTCAGCAGTTCAAACATAAATTACCTCTCTCCATTGTTGATATTCCCAATATACATGGCATCACCAAAGCTAAAGAATCGATATTTCTCCTGCACGGCAATTTTATAGGCATTCAGAACGTGCTCACGCCCCGCAAAGGCGGAAACCAGCATCACCAGAGTGCTTTCCGGCAGATGGAAATTGGTAATGAGTGCATCCATAGCCTTGAAGGTATAGCCCGGATAAATGAAAATATCCGTCCAGCGGGACTTTGGCTGGAAGGTCCCATCCTCGTTTACCAGAGATTCCAGCGTCCGGCAGGAGGTGGTGCCCACACAGATGATACGGCCGCCGGAGGCCTTGGTCTCGTTGAGGATCTTGGCAGTTTCCTCATTCATCATGCAAAGCTCACTATGCATGTGGTGCTCCTGGATCTCATCGGCTTTGACCGGGCGGAAGGTCCCGAGACCTACATGCAGGGTGACAAACACCGTTTTCACACCTTTTGCCCGGATACGGTCCAGAAGCTCCGTGGTGAAGTGGAGACCGGCGGTGGGGGCGGCGGCGGAGCCCAGCTCCCGGGAATAGACAGTCTGGTAACGCTCCTGGTCCTGGAGCTCTTCCTTAATGTAAGGAGGCAGGGGCATTTTGCCCAGCCGCTCCAGCACCTCCAGGAAGATTCCCTCGTAGTGGAACTCCACCACCCGGTTGCCGGTGTCCTGGACCTCCTGAACGGTAGCGGTAAGCTCACCGTCTCCGAAGATCACTTCACTGCCCACCTGCATCTTCCTTCCGGGCTTGCACAAGCATTCCCAGCGCTTGTCCCCCAGATCCCGCAGCAGCAGCACCTCCACCGCGCCGCCGGTGGGCCGGTGACCCAAGAGCCGGGCAGGAAGCACCCGGGAGTCGTTCATCACAAGGCAGTCCCCCGGATCCAGATAGTCGATGATATCATAAAAGTGCTTATGATCCACCGCTCCCGTAACCCGGTCCAGTGTCATAAGCCGGGATGTATCCCGCTTCTCCAAGGGCGTCTGGGCAATCAGCTCCTCCGGCAGGTCATAGTAAAAGTCATGGGTTTTCATCTCTGGTATCCTCCAAATGGCAATAGACATACTTTTTACAGTATATCGCATTCCGGCAAACTTTGCAACAGGCAAAAAAACCGCAGACTGCATAGACTGGCCTGGGAGGTATCGATTATGCATGATCCAATTTTTACCGGTGTCTGTACGGCGCTGGTCACGCCCTTTTTAGAAGGGTCTGTCAATTACCCCATGCTGGAGCAGCTGATCTACCGGCAGGCAGAGGCCCACGTTTCTGCCTGCGTCCTCAGCGGCACCACCGGGGAATCCCCTACCCTGTCGGACAAAGAAAAGCTGACCATGTTCCGCAGGGCGAAAGAAGCCGCCCCGGAGGACATGGTCATCATTGCGGGCACAGGCTCCAACTCCACCGCCCACGCCATTTCCCTGAGCCAAGCCGCCGAAGACGCCGGAGTTGACGCTCTGCTGGTGGTAAGCCCCTACTACAACAAGGCCACACCGGAAGGGCTCTACGCCCACTATGCCGCCATTGCGGGAAGCGTACATATCCCTGTCATCGCCTACAATGTGCCAGGCCGCACAGGCGTGGACATTCCGGTGGAGGTGTATCGCCGCCTGGCGGATATCCCCAATATAGCGGGAGTCAAGGAGGCCTCCACAGATATTCGGAAGATTGCCAGAATCCGTTCCGTCTGCCCTGCCCGTTTTACCGTCTGGTGCGGAAACGACGATCTGGCTGTGCCCGCTATGGCTATCGGTGCCAAAGGACTCATATCCGTAGTATCCAATGTGGAGCCGGAAATGACAAATGCCATGGTTGGCGCGGCTCTGGACGGGGACTTTGATACGGCAGCCACCCTCCAGCTGGAGCTGCTGCCGCTGATCGGCGCGCTCTTTCGGGAGGTAAATCCCATCCCCGTGAAGGCCGCTATGGGGCTCATCGGCTGGGACTGCGGCGGATGCCGCCTGCCGCTGTGTGGGCCCAGCAATGAAACGGTGGCAATTCTGGAGGATCTATTGTAAATCACACCCATACAGCTCCGCCGTCTCTGTCACCAGCCGATCAAAAACAGCCGTTGTCACGGTCCTGACAACGGCTGTACTGAATTTTTTTACTTCAAAATGGCCTTGTGGAAGATCTTCTTGCCCTTGCGGAGCTTCACACCCTGCGCAAGCATTTCCCGTGTGACCTCAAACTTCACATCGGTGACCTTCTCATCGTTGACGGATACGCCGCCGCCGGCCACATTCTTCCGGGCATCGCCGTTGGAGGTAGCAAGCTTGCAGGCAACCATCAGGCTCAGCAGGCCCATCTTCCCCTCCGTCAGCTGGTCCTCGGTGATCTCCGTGGTAGGAATGTTGGCATCGTCACCGGCTCCTGTGAACAGAGCCTTGGCGGAGGCCTGGGCCTTCTGAGCCTCCTCTTCGCCATGGACCAGCTTGGTCAGCTCAAAGGCAAGGATCTCCTTGGCCTCATTGATCTTGGCATCCTTCCAGGCGTCCATCTCATCGATCTGCTCCAGGGGCAGGAAGGTCAGCATCCGGATGCACTTCATCACGTCGGCATCATCCACATTGCGCCAGTACTGGTAGAACTCGTAGGGGCTGGTTTTGTTGGGATCCAGCCAGACAGCGCCCTTGGCGGTCTTGCCCATCTTTTTGCCCTCGGAATTGAGCAGCAAAGTAATGGTCATGGCGTGAGCATCTTTGCCAAGCTTCCGGCGAATCAGTTCGGTGCCGCCCAGCATGTTGCTCCACTGGTCATTGCCTCCGAACTGCATATTACAGCCGTAGTGCTGGAACAGGTAGTAGAAATCGTAGGACTGCATGGGCATGTAGTTGAACTCCAGGAAGCTCAGGCCCTTCTCCATCCGCTGCTTGAAGCACTCTGCCCGGAGCATATTGTTCACGGAGAAGCAGGCACCGATGTCCCGGATGAAGTCGATATAGTTCAGGTTCAGCAGCCAGTCAGCGTTGTTCACCATCTGGGCCTTGCCCTCACCGAACTCAATGAACCGCTCCATCTGCTTTTTGAAGCAGGCACAGTTGTGGTCGATGGTCTCCTTAGTCATCATGCTGCGCATATCGGTTCGGCCAGAGGGGTCACCGATCATGGCCGTGCCGCCGCCAATCAGGGCAATGGGCTTATTGCCCGCCATTTGCAGCCGCTTCATAAGACACAGGGCCATAAAATGGCCTACATGGAGAGAATCCGCCGTGGGGTCGAAACCAATGTAGAAGGTGGCCTTGCCGTTATCCACCATTTCCCGAATTTCTTCCTCGTTGGTCACCTGAGCGATCAGTCCACGGGCTACCAGTTCGTCAAACACTTTCATTTTTTACCTCCAAGATAAATAAACGCCCTCTGTCAAAACAGACAGAGGGCGAAAAATTCGCGGTACCACCTCAGTTTGAAGAAGCCTCACGGTCTTCTTCCTCACGCCGTCTGGCAACGGCCTTCGCTGTATCGGGCGTACCCGTCCTCCCCTACTCAGTCTTCAAGGAGGCCACTCCGGGAGGTATCTTCCCCGCTGGTCTTTGCCGCCTCGCACCAACCGACAGCTCTCTGAAAAAGGGGCCCAACGTGTACTTTGTTCCCATCACTGTGTTATTGAGATATTCTAGCAGAGGGACGAAATTTTGTCAAGTATCTTTTCCTTCGGGGAGCAGCATTTCCTCGGCACTCTTCAGCGTCGTTTCCGTAATGTGGGTCCCGCCGATGATCCGGGCCAGTTCCTGCTTCCGGCCCTCCCGGTCCAGGGGTGTGACGGTGGTAAAGGTCCGCCCACCTCGCTCCGACTTGGAGATGAGCATATGGGTGTCCGCCAAAGCCGCCATCTGAGGCAGATGAGTGACGCAGAGCACCTGCTTGTGTTTCGCCAAAGCCCGGAGCTTTTCCGCGATCCGCTGAGCAGCCCGGCCGGAAACACCTGTATCCACCTCGTCAAAAATCAGGGTACCCACCTGGTCCTTTTCCGCCAGCACATTCTTCATAGACAGCATGATCCGGGCCAGCTCGCCGCCGGAGGCAACCTTGCTCATGGGCTTCAGGTCCTCGCCTACATTGGCAGACATATAGAAGGCCACGGCATCCGCACCGTTTTCCGTCAGTTCCGTCTCCCGGAAGCGGCAAGAAAATTGCACCCGGGGCATATCCAGCTGACTGAGCTCGGTGAGGATCTTCTGGGACATCTCCTCTGCCTTCTGCTGCCGGTCTTTGCGCAATGCCAGGGCAGCGTCCCAGGCGGCTTTTTCCTTTTTAGCCAGCTGCTTTTTCAGCTGCTCTACCCGGTCATCGGCAAACTCGATATCATCCAGCTCCTTCTGGGCTTTATCCAGATACGCCAGGATCTCCTTACAGTCCGCGCCGTATTTCCGGCGGAGCCGATGGACGATATCCAGCCGTGACTCGATGGTCTCCAGTTCATCGGCAGAATAGCTCAGGTCGTCCCTAGCATCCCGGACTTCATCGGCAATATCCTGGACCTGATATTTCAGGTCCGTCAGCCGCTCCTGAAAAGCGGAATAATCGTCAGAGTATCGGGCGATGCGGGACAGCGCATAAGCTGCCTGCGCCAGAAGTGCCGCAGCGCCATCGCTGTCATCGCCGCCCAGGAGGGCCTCGGTGGCCTCGTCCAGGCCCTGGGAGAGCTTTTCGGAGTTTTGCAGCAGCTTTCTGCGCTGCTCCAGTTCCTCGTCCTCTCCCGGCTGAAGCTCCGCCTTCTCGATCTCGGCAATCTGGTATTTCAGGGTCTCCATCCGCCGGAGCTTTTCGCTTTCGTCCATGGTCATCCGGTCGATTTCCCGGCGAAGCTTGAAAACGGCGGCGTATTTTTCCTGATAATCCGTCAGAAGAGAGGCATTGTCCGCAAAGGCATCCAAAAACCGCAGATGGTTCTCTTCATCAAAGAGGGACGCGGAATCGTGCTGGCCGTGGATATTGATCAGCTGGATTCCCAGTTTATGGAGGATGGTCACCGTCACGAGATTGCCGTTCACCCGGCAGACGTTTTTCCCATCCAGGTATACATCCCGCTGGATCACCGTCTCCTGGTCGTACTCCACCCCGTTTTCCTGGAACCAGCTAAGCTCCGGCACCTGGGTAAAGACACCCCGGACAGAAGCCTTGGTGGTGCCGGTGCGGATCATGTCCCGATAAGCCCGCTCCCCCATAATGGCGGAAATGGCATCGATGACGATGGATTTACCGGCACCGGTCTCGCCGGTGAGCACGTTGAATCCCTTGTCAAAGGAGATATCCGCCTGCTCGATCACCGCGATATTTTCAATATGCAAAAGGC
>ERZ1035006.2339-NODE-2339-length-10882-cov-21.969244_pt1 | contig 10882 bp, 11 predicted proteins | sample MGYA00520694_ERZ1035006 | MGnify/ENA primary metagenome ERZ1035006 (study PRJEB33766, sample SAMN09781746) | gut metagenome | biome: gut microbiome | host: Homo sapiens | place: Madagascar | study: EMG produced TPA metagenomics assembly of the PRJNA485056 data...
CGTTCGGAAGAAGAATTGGAGACGATATGCGAAAGCAAATCGTTGCTTCAAAAAAAGCAAGATAGTATTAGGGAAATATGCTTGCTATGCATGGAACCATTTATGTGAAGACAATGAAAATCAAATATACGACAATCAGCAAGACTGGTAGGCGAAGCAATAATGAAGATTGCTTTAACGTCCTAGAAATGCCAGAGTACAACCGATTTATGGGCATAGTATGTGACGGCATGGGCGGCATTCTTTTGGCGAGGTGGCAAGTGAGGTTGTCTGCGATGCCATTTCAAAATACTGGCAGGATAATACAGACACTCCAGACAGTGACCAAAAAGTTGTTATGGCTTGCAAAAAGGCTTGTAATGCCATCAACCAGAAATCCTACGACCTCAGCCATGCAGAGATGGGTACTACAATGGTCATGGTCAGCATTGAAGGTGACAAGGCGACAATAACCCATGTGGGCGACAGCCGTTGCTACCTGCAAAGGCAAGGTGAGGGATTACTTTACCGAACCGAAGATCATGTGCGTATCGACTTTGGATGGGAAGTGGTGTCACGCTGTTTCTTCAGTTATCGTCCAGAAGTCGCTGTTCCCGACATTAGGCAGTTCACCATTCAGAAAGGAGACAGGATATTGCTCTGCTCTGATGGCTTGTACAAGAGCATGGCACCCGACATCCTACAAGCAAGGATGTTGGACGACAAGCCCTTGGAAGATATACTCGATGTATTTGACTTTCTCTGTCAAAAACAAGGTGATGACAACTATACGGCAATATTGATTGAAATAGAATAAAAGAGAGACAAGATGAGAAAGACACTATTAGAAATTGATTTGGCTATCTGTTCATTGTGGACTATAGCCGCATTGGGAAGCAGAATAGCATGGGTCGATACCCCTGCAACATGGATTGTAATGTTACTTATTATGTCACGTCTGCTGCTCTCGTTCACGCTTTACCATAGGGAAAAGAAATCATGGATTCCAGGACTGCTGTTCATGGGATTGACAGTCTTTGCTATCAGTACAGAACTTGACATAAAATTTAGTGAGCTCGCCTCAAAAGTATTTCCATTGTTGAACCTTGACTTTAACCGATGGTGGTATGTAGGGCTTACTTTAGCTGTGGCTACATGGTTGTGGGTAGTTCCTTTGGCAGTCTTCCTCGTCAATATCTTCCGTAAGGGTTGTCTGACAGACACCTTGACATGGACAGACACGCTTGGCAAACTGCTTTGGACGGATAAAATCGCAAGGACATACTGTTCCCTGCTGTTGATAACAATAGGCACATTGTATACTGGTCTCACTATGAATGCGAGGCTATGTCTGTTCGCCTGTGTCGTGGCTCCGACACTGAGTTTCCATCTGCTTAAAAGATATTATGGATTGGAGAAAGGAAAAGTGTGGGCGTTGGTTATATCCATGTTGATATTCTTCTTTGCCCAACCCCATGCTGGACTATTGCATATGGTCATGTTGGGCATCAGTTTTAGCATGGTGATCTATGTATGTAGTTCCTTCTACCAGGACAAGAAAAAATTGTTACTGTCCGTTATGTCAGCCATCTATGTGGGCATATTGTTGCCAAGTTTGGCCATAGGCAACAACCAATATACTTGCTTCAATGTAGGAAGAACTGGATATTATTCCCTTGACACCTATCCAGGTATATTCAGCATAGAGGACAAGAAAACAGGGAAGATAGGACTGCGTAGCAGATACGCTCTGTTAGTGAAACCTGAGTATGAGTCTATCGTCTATCATACGCCAAGACATTGGTTTGGTGAGTTGGAACTGCGTAAGAACGGATATTACACCCTCTATGACATCTGCAATAACGAGTATCGTAAAGACAATCATATTAGCCATCAATTACAGGACAGTATCTGTCAAATTGTAGAAGAGCACCTCTTGGAGTACGACTATAAATCTGATGAAAGACTGGAAGTAAGACTAATAGGAACAAAGAACAGCCAAGTACGCACCCATATCAAGGTTTTGAAAAACGGATCTTTCATTTACGACTACGATGACAAGGAAGCGTTTATACCAACAGATTCCATTTCATATACTCCAGGAACAATAGTTTGTGACTCCTTAATCATGTTAAAATGGTGTCAGTTGAAATCACTTAGCTATGCACACAGTGCGACCACAAATGATTCCGCTGTCTATAACATTCAGGTGACACTTGCGAGAGAAAACATGCCCAAACCAAAGGAGGCAGAAATGCTTGTGCAAAAAATCTCATGTTTTCTGAAGAAAGTTGATATAATATCAACCACTCTTCCACTCTCTTATAATGAACGATAAAAATGAAAAGACTATGAATGAGAAATATGAAAAGAAGATACAAGCTGATGTGGACGTTATCTTCACATTGATGGCTCAACGAGTGGACGAGAAGCAAATGAACTTGTTGCATGAAGCATACGACTTTGCCGCTTATGCCCACAAAGACCAACTGCGCAAGTCTGGTGAACCCTATATCAGTCACCCTGTTGCCGTGGCACGCATTGTGGCAGAAGAGCTGGAACTGGGAGCAAACCCTGTCATGGCGGCTTTCCAACATGATGTTGTGGAGGATTGTCCGTACAGTATAGATGAGATCCGTGAACGTTTCGGGGATGATGTGGCATTTCTTGTCGGTGTCGTGACGAAGCAGAAGAAAGCTCAGTATGACCAGTCGAAGCAGGTGGATAACTTCCGCCAAATGCTATCGTCTGTACAGTTTGATGTGCGTGCCATACTTGTGAAATTGGCAGACCGACTTCATAACATGCGCACGCTCTGCAGTATGCGCCCTGACAAGCAGATGAAGATTGCCTCGGAGACAGATTATTTCTATGCCCCTCTTGCCAATCGCCTTGGTTTGTATAACGTAAAGACGGAACTTGAAAACCTGTCGTTCCGATATCGCTGTCCACGTGAGTATGAACAAATAGAGAAACAGTTGGCTGAACTTCAGCTGTCGGAAAAACCAGATGTGGATGTCTTTATCGCCAAAACTAAGGAGATACTTGAAGCTAACGGCATTGACGCACGCATCGAGCTCCGTATGCGCTCACCTTACAGTATCTGGCGCAAAATGCAGTCCAAATGTTGTGATTTCGAACATATCGACAGCAAGCATTACCTGCGTATCATCTACAAGGCTGACGGCCTACAGGAGGAAAAGAAGCAGAGCTTGCATATCTATGCCGTATTGTCCGACTGTTTCAAGGAGCGTCCTTGTTCTGTGGTCAATTATATCAACGCTCCGAAGGAGAACGGCTATCAGAGTTTCCATGTGAAGTTTCTCAATCCAAAGGGACAATGGGAGGAAGTGCATATCTCGTCTGAACGTATGATACGCAACAACCGCCTTGGCTGTACTGCTGAACGCACGGAGGAAAACCTGAAGGCATGGTTGGAAAAGTTCAGGGCTGTGCTCAAGGATATAGCCTACCACACCAACGAGATGGACTATATGGATGGTGTGACGGCATCGTTCTACCATGATAACATTATGGCTTTCACACCCAAGGGCAAATGTATCGTACTGCCCAAGTATGCCACAGCACTCGACTTTGCTTTCGAAATTCATACCGAAGTTGGACTTCATGCCGTGTATGCACGTATCAATGGTAAGCTGTCCTCTGTCAAGACGGTGCTCCATCGTGGCGATTGTGTAGAGATAGATACTGCAGAGGATGCAGTACCAGAAGCAGATTGGCAGAACCATGTGCTGACCTATAAGGCAAAGCGTAGTTTGGGTAGTTTCTTCACCGACCGTCCAAAGATGGAGTATAAGCGTTGTTCCTGCTGCCATCCGTTGCCGGGAGACGAAGTCGTCGGTTTCAAGAATACAGAGGGACAGATTACGCTCCACAAGCGCAACTGCCTCACCGCTATTCGTCAGGCATCCAAGCAGGGCGATACCATTGTAGCTGTGGATTTCAAGGAGAATGAACAGTTCCTGTTCCCCGTCCGTATCTGCATCCGTGGCATCGACCGCCATCATCTGCTCAGCGATGTGGTTGCTTGCATTACAGAGCAACAGAACCTATCCATTTCGAAACTCCATACTGTAACCCAAGACCGCATTGTGGAAACCATGGTGGATTTTGAGGTGCATTCTTCCAACGAACTAAAGCAAGCCATTGAAAATATCCGTAGGATAAAGAATGTGGATGAGGTGGCAAGAATAGAAATTAAATAACAAAAATGAACAACATGAAAACTACTACAATATTCAAAATGTCGGTATTGTTTCTGTTTGTCCTTTCCGTAGTATCCTGTAAAGGAAATAAAGGCGGATTGGATAATCAGGAATCCGATACTGTGATGGTTGCTAAAGACAGCATTCCATTTGTCTTGAAACATCTGGATGTTGACAAGAAAAAAGTGATGGCATACGTTACTTGTTCAGAACAAACAATCGACTCTTTACTGGCAATTGCTGATACAGCGTATAGCAAAACTGGCAGCTACGGTTTGGAAGACTTGGGCATGAACAATGAAGAGTACAACAAGTGGATTATAAAAGACTACAAAGACACCATTTCTATCGTTATAGCCCTGTTCGATTCATACGCAAGTATTGTCAATTCGGGTATGGATGAAGCCAGCGCATCCTTTGTTTGGCATGAGGTGGCACGACAGCAGATGAAAAACTTCTATGTAGAAACTGGTGGTGAATGGCAAGAACCAGACAGTTACGAAAAGCTATTTCATGTGATTGATGGAGTCATGAGATCATACGATTGTGGCGGCCAAGCAGATATAAATATGGTAGCCTGGCGTTCTGTCATGCCTGTTGACTATCGGCTGATAGAAGCATACAAGCAACTGGTAGACCTGTGTACTGACAGGGCAATGGTCAAACTCATACATGATGACTATATGTACACGCTAACCACCTATCGAGCACATAGTGAAGCCATTGAAGATTGCTACTCAGACCTACCTCGGGAGCAAGGTGAGCTGTTTAAATGGCTGCTAAGTAGCAAACTTGAAAATGTCAATCTGCTCATCAAAAACTACAAGAGAGGAAAGATAGGAAGTAATGCTGTCAAGAAGAACTTGCAGGAACATCTGTGTCTTGCAAACAAAAGGCTGGTAAAACTGACCAAAGATTTTCTTGATAGAAAAAGAGATGACTTTCGATGATGTCAAGCCAATGAAGTAATAGATTAGAGGTTACTTTTCTCTCTCTATTATCATAAACAAGATAAAAGGAAAGACTATGTTAGTGATACATCCGACAGATATAACGACCGAAATGCTCTCAATCCTTTATGAAGGGTTGGGAGCACGGTTGATTGAAACTGATTGCTCCAACAAAGAGATGGGGTATCTGCTTCGCCATACGTCGCCAAGTGAGCGTATCATGCTGCTTGGTCACGGTTCTGACAAAGGCTTGTACTTCCGCAAGAATGATGAGGAGGAAGACTTTGACGGTATTATCGTAGGGCATCCGCAAGCCTATTATCTTCGCAAGCATTGTGGAGGCATCATCGGTATATGGTGTCATGCAGTGGAATTTGCCAAGAAGGAAGGGCTGCATGGCTTGTTCTCTGGCATGATCATATCTGAGATGAGTGAAGCAGAAGAGTATGGTGTGAATGCAGACAAGGAGAGCATGGACCGGACAAACCGCATCATGTTTACGCAACTCAGAAGACTTCTGGACGACGGTACACCACTGCATGAGATACCAGAACGTTTGAAGGCATTGGACACCACGCAAAGTGAGTTGTCACGGTTCAACTACGAGAGGTTTTATTATGTGTAACCAAAATGAGGGCTATGAATATAAAAAACATTATACCGGCTATATGGAATCAGTTGACGAGAAAGCGCGCATGGCGAAACATTTTCGTCACGCACAATGCTTTTGGCATATTCAGCAAATACAGCCACATCTCCCGAAGAAGTGGTAAGCCTAAGGTGGCATATCCATCAAAGTCTGTTGCGGAAAAGGCTGCGGAAGCAATGGGAAAGAAACATGGTGTACATTTTTCGGTCTATAAATGCGCATGGTGTGACGGATGGCATATAGGCAAAAATAGCGAGAATAAAATTCCAACTTTGAGAGTAGAATAATAAACACAGAACGAGCAAAAATACTATGAACATCAACAGAATACTTGCACTCAACATTCCCGACATGCATCCTGCATACGGAGGTGTAAGGGGAAAGACAATGTCATCACGCAGTCTGGGCTATGCCTGGCCAGTTATCAAGGACGCAGGCGTTCATACCATCATTGACCTTCGCAATGACGGAATGAACCAACGTATGCAGAACCTTTGTGAAGAGTACGGTATGGAGTATTTCTACTATCCTGTTGATAACCGTGCCGATGTCGTTGAAAACATGGTGTCGTTGTTTACAGAGTTTTGTGAGCGCATTGACCGAGGCGGTTTCTATATTGCTTGTGCCATGGGGCTGCACCGTACAGACATCGCTATCAGCACCTATTGGGTGTTCTATGGTGCAGACAAGGGAATGGAGTCGCCAACCCTGCAAGGCTACCTGAAGGAAAGCGGCCACGGCACCTCAAAGATATTGCGAGTACTTAATGCCTTCTATGACAAGCTCATGGAAAGAGATGGCAAGGAGCCGATGTCCATCGAGGAGTTCAAGCGAAGGAAGCAAATCATCAACGAGCAAAGCAAGAGAAACACTGAGTAACCTTGTACAAAGAGTTACTTCTTCTCACTCTATAACATAAACAGTATAACGTAAAAAATTTATGACTATGAATAGAACAAGTTTTATAGATATGTATAGAAACAAACAATTAGATAAGATACGTGGTTCGCTGGTTGGAGGAGCCGTTGGCGATGCGCTCGGTTATCCTGTGGAATTCATCAACTCGTACATGGGTATACAGAAAAGGTATGGTGATAATGGCATCACAAGACTGGACACCACCCAGTGGTGGTTGTCTGATGAAGAAAATAACGGCAAGGCATTGATTTCTGACGATACTCAGATGACACTGTTCACAGCTTGTGGCTTGCTGAATGCAAAAGCGCAGGGCAAAGCCCTAAAGTATGCTATTTGCGAGGCATATCTTGAATGGTATAACACACAAATAGGCAAGAGATCTGGTCGTCGTAAGGATTGCTGGATTGGCGAATTGCCTGAACTCAACAATCGTCGTGCTCCAGGCAATACCTGTATAACAGCATTACAAAGTATTCTTAGAGGTAAAGACCCATACAACAATAGTAAAGGTTGTGGCGGTATCATGCGTACAGCACCTGTAGCACTCTATGGGGCTGTGTGGCGAGACACTCCCGAAGGTGAGCCTCTTGAAGGACGTATCTCCAACATAAAGGATGTTGATATGTTGGCGGCTGATGCAGCTGAGATAACCCACCAGCATCCTCTCGGTTGGCTTCCATCAGCATTAGAGGCACACATTATATACAGGATTATGCAGAAGGACAGTCCCACAGTGGATGACTTCAAGAAATATTTGTCAGATGGTTACGATATGTTGTTGGCTCTCTATCCAAATGAGACTGCATATATCACAGAACTTCGAGCTTTGATCGACAAGGCACTCGGTCTGGTCGATTCGTCTGCATCGGATGTTGAAAACATAGAGGCCATCGGTGAAGGCTGGACGGGTGATGAATCTTTGGCTATAGCAATATATTGTACCGTCAAGTATTTCAACAACTTTGAGCAGGCAATGATTGCCTCTGTAAACCATAGGGGCGACAGCGACTCTATAGGAGCCGTGACAGGCAACATCCTTGGCGTTGTCGTTGGTTATGATGCAATCCAACAGTCTTTCAAGGACAATCTTGAACTCCACGATGTTATCTTGCATGTTGCAGATGACATTTGGAATGGTGAGACAACAAATGTAAAAAGCAACAAAAAGAATAGCAAAAGAATATGAATAAGAAATATACCATTTGCTTTGTCTGCACAGGCAATGCTTGCAGAAGTCCATTTGCCGAGTGTGTACTCAAATCGATGCTCAAACAAGAGGGGATGGACAATATTGAAGTGTTCTCTCGTGGCACATTGGACTGGGGAGAAAACCCTCGTGACGCTAATATGGTACGAATTGCCAGAGAGTTGGGCTATGACCTAAAAGGCATGACCACACCCATTACTCGTGAGAAGTTGCAGGAGGCAGACTGCATTGTTATCTTTGATGCGGAACACCGTAATGCCATTACCAGAGTGCTTGACTATACGAATTGGGACAGGATTATCATGTTCGACAAACTGGCATTTGGTACAGACACCGCAGTTATGGATCCGCACTATCAAACTGATGCCGTGTATCAGAGTGTGGCCTCGCATATTGTGGAAGGATGCAAGCGGATGATTGAACAGTGGAGGGATAATCCACCGACTCACCAGATGTAAATATTGCTGGACAAAAATCTTTCAGTCCCTTTCATCAGACTATGATGGCTATCATACGATGATGAGAGGGATTTTTCGCAGGGACTCCCCCAAATTTTGATTTCTATCGACGCCCGAAAGGCGCTATAATTATTAAATACCTATAAGTCAAATATGGCTCTGAAAGTTGTATCTTCATGTAGCATTATTGATTTTCAAGATGTTACATAACTTTTATAGGCATTGAAATAGCCGCCATAGTGAAGTTTTAGTAGTTTGGTTTTATCCTTCCCGTTTCGTCTATTCTCCAAGATGTTTTTATCGAATCGGTTCAAAATGCCGTTAGATATACGCAGAATCGGCTCAAACGAACCCGATTATTGGCAAAAAATGAGTAAATTTGAGCCGATTAATAAATAAAGAATATGACAATAGATATAGAAATATTACAGTTTTTACATTATCATCCCTTGGCAAATAGGGCAAAGATTATGGCGGGGCTTACGAAAGCTCCCAGTGATAGCACAATGAAAAGGTTACTTTCTGCCGCTGTTAAGGAGGGAAATATTGAGACGGCTGGACGTGGTCCTGCCACGAAGTACAAACTTACTCCACAGGCTCACGTAACAATGCCTTTGGATTTAGCAACTTATTTTGATAAAGATATTGATGAGCGCGAAGTACAAGAATCTTTCAACTTTGATTTGATTCGTGATGTTCTGCCTAAGGTGGAGATTTTCACAAAAGAAGAACTTGAAGTGTTGAATGCAGCACAATTGGAGTTTGTAAAAAATACTGAAGGTATGACAGAATTGGAATATCGTAAGGAAATGGAACGTCTTGGAGTTGATTTGTCCTGGAAATCCTCACAGATAGAAGGCAACACCTATTCTCTTTTAGAGACTGAGCGATTGCTAAAAGATAAGCAGACGGCTTCCGGGAAGACAAAAGAAGAAGCTATCATGTTGCTTAACCATAAGGATGCACTTGATTTTGTGCTTGACGTACCAGATTATTTGAAAGAACTGTCTGTGCACCGAATAGAGAATATTCATTCTATCCTGACAAAGGAGTTGGAAGTTGATAGAAATATCCGTCATCGTCGTGTTGGTATCACGGGAACCAATTATCGCCCTCTTGATAATGAATTCCAGATTCGTGAGGCATTGGAAGATACTTGTACATTGGTGAATGGAAAAGATAATGTTTTTGAGAAAGCACTCTTGACATTAGTGCTATTATCGTATATTCAAGCCTTTGTGGATGGGAACAAGCGGACTGCAAGAATCACAAGCAATGCTATCTTAATAGCAAATGGTTATTGCCCGATTTCTTTCCGAACCGTTGACTCCATCGACTATAAGAAGGCTATGCTCATGTTTTATGAACAGAATAACATCGCTGCTTTCAAGAAAATCTTTATCGAGCAGTTCTTGTTTGCTGTGAAGACGTATTTTTAGAGAAAATACCCGTTGGCGGAATAAGTCATAAAGTAAATCGTTTAATAATGGTTTGAAATAGTCATCGTAACTTTGCACTCGGAATAAGAACAACTTTGTAGTCGTTAATAATGTGTATTTACACAAAATAGACTAATAAGGATATATGGTAATCCGTAAAGTTCTTGGTTAGAAATAAAAGAACAGAATGAAATCACTGCAAAAATAGTCATATGGTGCGACTATTTTTGCAGTAATTCTTACAGCATCGTACCACCCATCTGTTTGTTATATGACGCTATGGCGTCATAAGCATTCAAACGCCCACCCATGCGGTACATCACACCTTTGCACATCGCTGTCAGTCATCCAGAGTCCCTATATTTCTTTTACAGTTGAACTGAATAACCTTTCTTTTTTAGCCAGTCAGCAAACAACAGTCCTATCGGTGCGGTATTGGCAAACAGTTGGTTTATTTTTTTTCTGTATAATATACTCATAGTTTATTTTAAAGCTAAATATCTAACTATAAAGATAGATATTTTTATTCTTCCTTACAAGAAATGAGTTAGAGAAATCGCCTTGGAACAAACTAAGAGTATAACTTGTGTGGCGAATCATGTCTTGTTGGTAAAATAAATTCCGCAGAAGGTAATGAGCTTATCTGCTTAATACCAAAATTAAGGTGGTAACTTACCACTGTATATAGTGGTAGACAAAAGTTTATCGGGTGCCCCCAAAGGGGGACTACTTAAAAGCACAAAAAGAAAAAAGTCCTGCAAATCTTTCGATTTGCAGGACTCAACTGCGGAGAGAGAGGGATTCGAACCCCCGGTACCTTGCAGTACGCCGGTTTTCAAGACCGGTGCATTCGACCACTCTGCCATCTCTCCTAAGATGCTGTATAGCGGTCTTAACGGGTGCAAAGATACGGAGTGTTTTTGATATAGCCAAGCGTTTTGGCGATTTTTTTTGCCGCGAGGGCGATTTTCTTGGATTTTAGGGGAAAATCGGGGATTATGAATTGGAGATAAGGTGGGGGGGTAAGGGGGGATAAGGCGCCAAACGACAAAGGGG
>ERZ1035006.2341-NODE-2341-length-10873-cov-10.707247_pt1 | contig 10873 bp, 7 predicted proteins | sample MGYA00520694_ERZ1035006 | MGnify/ENA primary metagenome ERZ1035006 (study PRJEB33766, sample SAMN09781746) | gut metagenome | biome: gut microbiome | host: Homo sapiens | place: Madagascar | study: EMG produced TPA metagenomics assembly of the PRJNA485056 data...
GAATTATGGCAGAAGCTATTGATATCCGCGAATTGAATATCCGGATAGAACAACAAAGTCAGTTTGTTACCAACCTGGTAATGGGCATGAATAAGGTAATCGTAGGTCAGAAACACCTCGTAGATTGCCTTCTTATCGGTCTTCTCTCTGATGGTCATATCCTGCTTGAGGGTGTACCTGGACTGGCGAAGACACTTGCAATCAAGACATTGTCACAGCTTATCAGCTCCGACTATAGCCGCATTCAGTTTACTCCTGATCTGTTGCCTGCCGATGTGGTGGGTACTCAGATTTATTCACAGAAAGACGAGGCTTTCCATGTAAAGCGCGGTCCTGTCTTCGCCAATTTCGTTTTGGCAGATGAGATTAACCGTGCCCCAGCCAAGGTGCAGAGTGCGCTGCTCGAAGCCATGCAGGAACACCAGGTTACCATTGGCGATGAAACCTTCAAACTGCCTAGTCCGTTCCTGGTAATGGCTACACAGAACCCTATCGAGCAGGAAGGAACCTATCAGTTGCCTGAAGCACAGGTAGACCGTTTCCTGCTGAAGGTAATCATCGATTATCCTACACTGGAAGAGGAGAAACTCATCATCCGCGAGAATATCCAGGGCGGACTTCCTGAGGTTACTCCTGTAACATCAGCTGAGGAGATTCTGAAGGCTCGCAAGATAGTAAACGAGGTTTATCTCGATGAGAAGATTGAGCAGTATATTGCCGATATCGTCTTTGCTTCACGTTATCCTGAGCGTTACGGACTGGGCGAGCTGAAAGACATGATTACTTTCGGCGGCAGTCCTCGTGCCAGCATCTCTCTTGCCAAGGCAGCCAGAGCCTATGCGTTTATCAAGCATCGCGGCTATGTGATTCCTGAGGATGTAAGAGCAGTGGCTCATGACGTAATGCGCCATCGTATCGGCCTTTCTTACGAGGCTGAGGCAAGCAATGTGACAAGCGAGGAAATCGTGAGCCGCATCATTAATAAGGTGGAAGTGCCTTGATTAAGTGAAGAGTGAAGAATTCGCTTGCTTCACTAATCATAAAGTTCAATGTTCAAAATTCAAAGTTCAAAGTAATAAGTTGGATACACAAGATATCTTAAAAAAGGTTCGGAAGATAGAAATCAAGACTCGCGGACTGAGTCAGAACATCTTCGCAGGTCAGTATCATTCTGCCTTCAAGGGTAGGGGAATGGCCTTTGCCGAGGTGCGCGAATATCAGTATGGCGATGATGTGAGAGACATCGACTGGAACGTTACCGCCCGCTTTCATAAGCCTTATGTCAAGGTGTTTGAAGAGGAAAGGGAACTGACGGTGATGCTGCTCGTAGACGTCAGCGGGTCGCTCGATTTCGGTACGATGAAGCAGATGAAGCGCGATCTGGCTACTGAGATTGCTGCCACACTCGCCTTCAGTGCCATTCAGAACAATGACAAGATAGGTGTCATCTTCTTCTCTGACCGTATTGAGAAGTACATTCCGCCTAAGAAAGGAAGAAAGCATATTCTCTATATCATCAGAGAAATGCTCAACTTTCAGCCGCAAAGCCAGCGTACCGACATCGGCTGCGCCCTGGAATATTTCACCCGTGTGATGAAACGCCACTGCACAGCTTTCGTAATCAGTGACTTCTACGATCATAAGGATTTCCAGCATCAGCTGCAGATTGCCAACCAGAAGCATGATGTAGTAGCTATCCAGGTTTACGACCCGCGTGCCAAGGTGCTGCCTGACGTAGGACTGCTCAAGGTGATGGACGCAGAAACCGGACACGAAATGTATATTGATACAAGTTCGAAGAAACTGCGAATGGCCCATACCCAGCAATGGCTGATGCAGCAGGAGAATCTGAAAACCGACTTTGCAAAAAGCAAGGTCGACTGGACTTCGATTGCCACTAACGAGGACTTCTCGAAGGCGCTCCTGATGCTTTTCAAGCAGAGGGGCTGATGATGCTCAGTTATCTGAAACACATTGCTCTATGGCTTGGAAAACGAAAGTTCAAAGCTCAAAGTAAAGAAACTATGTTTAAAGTAAAGAATATCATATTGTCGCTCGCTCTTCTGGGGTGCTCAGGCTTGGCTCAAGCCCAGCAGGTAGAGCAACGCATCGACTCGCTGCAGATACTGATAGGACAGCAGACTGTGCTGCATCTGAAGGCTTCGGTCAAGCAGGGCGATAAGGTGCAACTGCCATCTTTCAAGCCGCAGCAGCAAATTACGCCGGGAGTGGAAGTGGTAGAGCAGAGTAAGGGCGATACTTCGCACATAGGCGACGACCGCATGGTGGTGAGCCGCGACTATACGCTGACTTCGTTTGATGAAAAGGTGTACGTGATTCCTGCGCTCAATGTGAAGGTAAACGGCAAGAACTTTCATGGCAACCAGCTTGCGCTGAAGGTGCTCACCGTGCCTGTAGATACGGTTCATCCCAACCAGTTTTATCCGCCCAAGGATGTTCAGGACAATCCTTTCTCCTGGAGCGAATGGAGCGCGCTGTTCTGGTTGAGCCTATTGCTGTTAATCCTCTGTGGCGCATGGCTTTATTTGCGCAACAGACTGAAGAACAACAAGCCAATCATCACCCATATCCGCATCGTAAAACGTGTTCCGGCTCATGAAAAGGCGCTGAATCAAATCAATGTCATCAAGCAGCAGCACGTTGAGAATCAGGAAACACAGAAGGCTTACTACACCCAGCTTACCAATACGCTGAGAGAATATATCGTTAGCCGTTTCGGATTCAATGCGATGGAAATGACTAGTATGGAAATCATCGAACGTTTGCGCGAAGCAGGCGACCAGAAGATGATTGATGAACTGAAGGAACTCTTCCAGACTGCCGATCTCGTGAAGTTTGCCAAATATGAAACTCTGGTGAATGAGAACGACGCAAACCTGGTGAATGCCATCAACTTCATCGACCAGACCAAGACAGATGAGAAACCTACTGAAGAAAAGGTGGTTCCACAACTGACCAATGAAGAGCAGAAGACGCAATCTCAGCGCCGCCTCATCAAGTCGCTCCTATGGATAGGAGCCATCGTAGGTCTGGCTCTGTTGGGTTACATCATTTATCAGTCAGCCATGCTGCTGATGTAAAGCAAGGTGTTCTTATGAAACGTTACGCCGGGCAAAGCGGTTTATTCCGAAACTCTTTGCCTGGCTATAAATAGAAAAATATAGAAATGGAATTTGCAAGTAAAGGCTATTTTCTGTTGCTCCTGTTGCTGATACCTTATATATTATGGTATTTCCTCTACAGGAAGAAGAATGCGCCAACCATGCGCATGAGCGACACGAAAAAGTATCAGTATGCTCCGAAGAGCCTGCGTGTGCGTCTCATCCATCTGCCGATGGTGCTGAGATGCATCTGTTTCGTGCTCATCGTCTGTGCGATGGCTCGTCCGCAGACGCATACGGCTTGGGACAACAAGACGGTAGAAGGCATTGACATTATGTTGGCGATGGACGTTTCCACCTCTATGCTTGCCGAAGATTTGAGACCAAACCGTATGGAAGCGGCTAAGGATGTGGCTACAGAATTCATCTCGGGAAGACCGAACGACAACATTGGTCTGACTATCTTTGCCGGTGAAGCCTTCACCCAGTGCCCGATGACAACCGATCATGCCAGTCTGTTGCGCCTCTTGCAGGCAACCCGTACGGATATTGCCGCCCGGGGACTGATTGACGATGGAACTGCAGTGGGAATGGGACTCGCCAATGCCGTGAGCCGCCTGAAGGATTCTAAGTCAAAATCGAAGGTCGTGATTCTTCTTACCGACGGCAGTAACAACATGGGTGAAATCTCGCCAATGACCGCAGCAGAGATTGCCAAGAGCTACGGAATCCGCGTTTACACCATCGGTGTAGGAACCAACAAGGTGGCTCCTTATCCAATGCCTGTGGCAGGAGGAGTACAGTACGTCAACATTCCGGTAGAGATTGATACGAAGACGCTGGGCGACATTGCGCAGACAACCGAGGGTAACTTCTATCGCGCTACGAACAATAACGAGCTGAAGAAGATTTACAGGGACATTGATAAACTGGAGAAAACCAAGTTTAATGTCAAGCATTTCGCTAAGCGCTATGAAGCTTATCAGCCATTCGCCCTGGCAGCTCTCCTGGTATTGCTGGTAGAAATCCTGCTCCGCATCACCTGGTTCAGAAGAATTCCGTAGTCCGGATACTGAGCCATTACTGATTATCGGAGATATTCCGCTATCTTTCGGAGATATTCTGCTATCTTTCGGAGATATTTTACCAGTTATCGGAGATATTTTACTGATTATCGGATAATCGAATAGAAGATATAATTAGAATAGAAAATGTTAAGATTTGAAGATCCTATATTTCTCTGGCTGTTGTGGATAATACCAGTACTGATTCTGATCAGACTGATAGGATGGAGAAGAAGAAAGGCTAAACTGAAGAAGCTCGGCGATCCGGAACTTCTGAAACAGCTCATGCCCAACATCTCCAAATATCGCCCTACAGTTAAGTTTGTGCTGATGCTCGCAGCCTTGGCGCTTCTCATCGTGATGGTAGCTCGCCCGCAGATGGGCAGCAAGATTTCTCACGATAAGCGACATGGCATTGAAACCATCATCTGCCTCGATATTTCAAATTCCATGCTCTGTCAGGACGTGGTTCCATCCCGTTTGGACAAGAGTAAGATGCTTATCGAAAATCTGGTCGATAACTTTAACAACGACAAAATCGGACTCATTGTCTTTGCAGGCGATGCGTTCGTGCAGTTGCCAATCACCACCGATTATGTTTCGGCAAAGATGTTTCTTCAGAACATTACCCCTGGTCTTATCCAGACCCAGGGAACCAATATCGGCGAAGCCATCGATTTGGCTTCCAAGAGTTTCACCCAGCAGGAGAATGTGGGCAGAGCCATCATCGTTATTACTGATGGCGAAAACCATGAGCCTGGCGCACAGGAGGCAGCGGCTGCTGCCAACAAGAAGGGAATCAATGTCTTCATCCTGGGCATAGGAAACACCAAGGGAGCACCAATCCCTATGGGCGACGGCTCTTATCTGAAGGACAATGCGGGCAACACCGTAATGACCGCCCTGAATGAGCAGATGTGCAAGGAACTTGCCCAGGCAGGCAAGGGTCAGTACATACATGTAGATAATACCAGCGATGCGGAAAGAGCATTGAATGATGATATTGCCAAATTGCAGAAAGGCGATGTGACGAGTGTGGTTTACAGCGCCTATGATGAACAGTTCCAGGCTGTAGGTATTCTTGTCATCCTGTTGCTTATCATCGAAATCTGTCTGCTTGAGGTAAAGAATCCTCTGCTCAGAAACATCAAGTTTTTTAAGAAAGACATCAAGAAGCCTTTCTGATAAACGTTTATACATTATTATATAATAGGAATGAGATATTTAAGATATATATTGGTTTTTGCCCTGATGGTGCTGGGCTTGGCGAAGGTGGGAGCACAGAACGACCGCAACTTCATCCGCCAGGGAAACCGCGCCTATCATAAACAGAAGTGGGCTGCAGCCGAAACGCAATATCGCAAGGCTATCTCCAAGAACCAGAAGAATGCGCAGGCTGTCTATAATCTGGGTTGCGCCCTGATGATGCAGCAGAAGGATTCGATGGCGATGATACAGTTTGAGAATGCTTCGAAACTGGAAACGAACAAGATTCGGCGCGCCAGAAGTTACCACAACATGGGTGTGGTCATGCAGCAGCATCAGCAATATGCGCAGGCTATAGGATTTTATGAGAACGCCCTACGCTGCAATCCGCAGGACAATGCAACCCGATATAATCTTGCCCTCTGCAAGAAACTGCTTAAAAACCAGAAGCAGAACAAGCAGAACGATAAGAACAAGAACAACAAGAATAAAAACAAGGACAAGAACAAAGACAAGCAGAATAAGGATCAGAACAAAGATCAGAATAAAGACAAGAACAAGAACGACAAAAACAAGAACAACCAGAATAAGAACAATCAGCAGAATCAGAACAATCAGGACAAGATGAGCAAAGATAATGCTGAACAACTCTTGAATGCCGCCATCCAGCAGGAGAAGGATACGAAGCGCAAGATGCAGAAAGCGATGAGTCAGCCTCGCCGCAAGCAATATGAGAAAAACTGGTAAAAAGTAAAATAATACAACGAGCATAATAGATTTAGGACATGAAACATATAGGTTGGTTTATTATTATATGGGCAATGCTTCTGGGCTTCAGTTTGCAGCTGAAAGCCCAGCATATCAGTGTGTCGGCACCAACACACGTGGCGGCGGGAGAAAACTTCCGTGTGGCCTATACCATCAATACACGTGATGTAGAGGAATTCCGCATGGGCGGAGTAGGAGAAGGACTTGAGGTAATCGCAGGTCCTTACACCTCATCGCAGTCCAGTTATCAGATGATCAATGGTCATACTTCCTCTTCATCATCGGTAACCATTACCTATACGCTCTACGCAGCTAAAAACGGAACCTTTGGCATTGGTGCCTCTCATGCCATCGTAAATGGTAAGAAACTCTCTTCCCATCCGGTTAAGATTACGGTTTCTGGCCATGCTGCACGCAACAACGGTGCACCTTCCATGCACGGACAGGATGATTATAATGAACCACGCATGCGAACTGCCGGATCAAGAATATCAGGCAGAGACCTCTTCATCAAGGTTACAGCCAACAAGCGACGTGTTCACGAACAGGAACCGGTGCTCCTTACTTATAAGGTTTACACGCAGGTAGACCTTACCCAGTTGGAAGGCAAGATGCCTGACCTGAAGGGATTCCACAACCAGGAAGTTCCGCTGCCTCAGCAGAAGAGCTTCCATACTGAAACCGTAAACGGCCGACCTTACCGATGCGTTACATGGAGCCAGTATGTCATGTATCCGCAGATGACGGGAAGCCTCACCATTCCTGCCATTACCTTCAAGGGAATCGTAGTTCAGCAGAACAGAAACGTTGACCCGATGGAAGCTTTCTTCAATGGTGGCTCCGGCTATGTTGAAGTAAAGAAAGATATTATAGCACCTAGTGTAAAAATTCAAGTTGATCCATTGCCTCAGCGCCCTGCCAACTTCTCGGGCGGTGTAGGTAAATTCAATATTACTGCTTCCATCGACAAGAAGGAAGTAAAGGCTGGCGAACCTATCACCATTCGTGTCGTGGTAGGAGGAATCGGAAACCTGAAGTTGCTCAAGCAGCCTGTCATTACCTTCCCTACGGATTTTGACAAGTACGATGCGAAGGTGACAGACAAGACCCGCCTTACAGCCAATGGCGTAGAAGGCAATATGATTTATGACTTCCTGGCTGTGCCTCGTAATCAGGGAAATTATACCATTCCTGCGGTAGAATTCACCTATTATGATACTTCGGCTAACAAGTACAAGACAATCAAGACCCAGCCGTTTACGCTGAACGTAGAGAAGGGCGATGGAACATCAGACAATGAAACATCAGATTTCAGCAACAAGGATAAGGACATTCACGCGCTGAAACTGGGCAAGTCTAAGCTCCATGATATTGACGATATGTTCTACGGAAGCTTCGGCTACTGGACCAGTCTGCTGGTTCCATTGGCAGCCTTCTTTGCCCTGCTCATTGTTTTCCGCCGCCGTGCTCTCGAGAATGCCGACCTTGTAAAGGTCCGTTCCAACAAGGCAAACAAGATAGCAACCAAGCGCCTGAAGAAGGCTCATCTGCTGATGCTCGGTGGCAAGCAGGAAGAATTCTATGATGAAGTGCTCCGTGCTTTGTGGGGCTATGTAAGCTACAAGCTCAACATGCCTGCCGAAAAGCTCTCACGTGAAAACATTCAGGCTATGCTCGAAAAACATTGTGTAGAGGAGAGAACTATCGAGAAGTTTACAACTGCGGTCGATGAATGTGAGTTTGAACGCTATGCGCCGGGCGACCCTGCCGGCAATATGAACCGTACATTCGAATCAGCAATGACTGCTATTATGGATATAGAAAATGCTATCAATGCAACGCGTAAGCAGCGCAAGAAGAGTGCAACCGGATATTCGTTCGTCATGATGATCATGGTGATGTTGGGCTGCTCTGTTTCTGCAGGCGCTGTGACCAAGAACAATGCTGATACGGAATATCAGAAAGGTAACTATCAGCAGGCCATACGCGACTATGAGGAAATATTGAACAACTATGGTGTTTCTGCCGAAGTTTACTATAACTTGGGCAATGCTTATTACCGTACAGACAATATTACCAAGGCTGTGCTCAATTATGAGCGTGCCCATCTGCTCTCGCCAGGCGATGAAGACATCAGCTTCAACCTGCAGTTTGCACGTAGCAAGACCATCGATAAGATTACTCCGGAAAGCGAGATGTTCTTCGTAACCTGGTGGAAGGCGCTGGTTAACTTTACGAGTGTTGACTGTTGGGCTAAGACTGGCATCATAGCCATCATCATGGCGCTGGTTCTGGTTTTGGTTTATCTCTTCGGTTCGCATATCGTGTTGCGCAAGATTGGTTTCTTCGGTGGAATCTTCTTCGTGGCAGTCTTCCTGCTGAGCAATCTCTTTGCTTACCAGCAGCGGCAGATGCTCATTAACCGTACGGGTGCCATCATCATTGCTCCTTCTGTCAATGTGAAGAAGACTCCAGCCAAGACGAGCGTTGACCTCTTCCTGCTGCATGAAGGAACCCGCGTTGACATTACCGATAAGGCGATGAAAGGCTGGCGTGGAATCAAGGTAGGAGACGGCAGAGAAGGCTGGATTGAAACCAAGGCTATAGAGGAAATCTGATTAAGATAAAATCTGATTAAAATAAAGAGAATGGATTTTAGTAGGATACAAGATTTTGACATGCAGCTGTTGCATGTGTTTAACGGCAGCGAGAATGTCTGGCTCGATCAGATGGCGATGGCGCTTACGTCGGGCTGGACATGGATTCCGCTTTATATCGTCCTCTTCGTTGTTGTGATAAGAAACAACGAGATGATGGGCCAGATTGCGCTCGTGGTTGGAGGAGCGGTGCTCTGCATCTTTCTGGCTGATGGACTGGTGGATGGAATCATCAAACCGCTGGCTGAAAGATGCAGACCTTCCAGCGATCCGATGTTCAAGTATACGGTTCAGGTGGTTGACAATATGCGCCTCAAGAGTTTCAGCTTCTGTTCGGCTCATGCGGCCAATACGCTTTCGTTAGCTATCTTCTTCTCGTTGCTTATCCGCAGCAAACTGGTTACGTGGACCCTGTTATTATGGTCGCTTGTAAACTGCTGGACCCGTCTTTACCTGGGTGTTCATTATCCGGTCGACATTCTTTGCGGTCTGGCAATCGGAGCTGTGGTAGGAGTTGTCGTTTATCTTATCTACATCAGGATGTATTACCGCATCTCCCCAAAGATTAAGTATATTTCCAACCAGTATACGAGTACGGGTTACGACTATGATGATGTAGATAAAATCATGACCGTAGTGATATTTACCCTTATCATGGTTGTATTTTATGCCACCTGTCAGATGGCAAATCTTTAGTACAGAAATAAAAGTTCAAAATAGAAAGTTCAAAAAGTAAAATAAATAATGGATACAAAACACATTAAGATTAGTGATTATAACTATGATTTACCGGATGAGCGCATCGCCAAATTCCCTATTGCCCAGCGCGACCACAGCAAACTGCTGGTCTATAAGCACGGCGAGGTAAGCGATGATGTTTTCCATCATCTTCCCACATATCTCCCTCAAGGAGCCTTGATGATATTCAACAATACCAAGGTGATACAAGCGCGTCTGCACTTCCGTAAGGAAACAGGTGCGCTTATTGAGGTTTTCTTGATGGAGCCTGCAGAACCTACTGATTATGAACTCATGTTCCAGACCACCGGACATTGTTCATGGCTCTGCATGATCGGTAATCTGAAGAAATGGAAAGAGGGAAGCCTGAAGCGTGATTTCGAAATCAAGGGCCACAAGCTTACGCTCAGCGCTACCATGCGACGCGGAGATGCGCTAGGTTCTGAGGCGCAGAAAATGGTTGCCAAAGGCGGAGGAACCAACTATTGGGTTGATTTCGATTGGGACAACGACAAGGTGTCTTTCGCTGAGATTCTCGAAGCAGTAGGCGAGTTGCCTATTCCTCCATATCTCAACCGCAAGACTGAGGAGAGCGACAAGACCACCTATCAGACGGTTTATTCTAAAATCAAGGGAAGTGTGGCTGCTCCAACTGCCGGACTTCATTTTACCGATGCGGTTCTCAAGGATCTTGATGCGCATGGAATCGACCGCGAAGAAGTAACCCTGCATGTAGGAGCCGGCACATTTAAACCGGTGAAGAGCCTTGAAATCGAAGGCCATCAGATGCATACGGAATACATTGTTGTCCATCGCCGCAGTCTGGAAAAACTCATCAAGCACGAGTGCCGGGTCATTGCCGTAGGAACCACCAGCGTCCGTACCATCGAGAGCCTCTATTACATGGGCGTTCATCTGCTGAAGCATCCAGAGGCAAATGAAGAAGATCTGCACGTAAAACAGTGGGATCCTTACGAGCTTTCTGAAGATGGCAATCTGGTAGATGGAATCACTCCGATGCAGGCTATCCAGGCAATCATCGATTATCTGGACCGCAACGGCTTGGAGGCTCTCCATTCCAGCACGCAGATTATCATTGCTCCTGGCTATCAGTATAAGATTGTAAAGATGCTGGTCACCAATTTCCATCAACCTCAGAGTACGCTCCTGCTCCTGGTGAGTGCTTTCCTCAAGGGCGATTGGAAGAAGGTTTACGATTATGCTCTTTCGCATGATTTCCGTTTTCTGAGCTATGGTGATTCATCCCTGCTCATTCCGTAAAAGGAGTTAGGAAAACTATAAATTATTAATTGTAAAT
>ERZ1035006.2343-NODE-2343-length-10864-cov-4.521047_pt1 | contig 10864 bp, 9 predicted proteins | sample MGYA00520694_ERZ1035006 | MGnify/ENA primary metagenome ERZ1035006 (study PRJEB33766, sample SAMN09781746) | gut metagenome | biome: gut microbiome | host: Homo sapiens | place: Madagascar | study: EMG produced TPA metagenomics assembly of the PRJNA485056 data...
ATAATATCATATTCCTTCGAAATTAATCTATGTTTTTGGGTTCGTTACCAGCTACTTCCGCCACCACCGCCGCTTCCGCCGCCAGAGAACCCTCCATTGGATTTTGAATTTTTCCTTCTCCATAGAATTCTATGCACCGGGAACCAGCTTCCTCCCGAGACACCGTCCAAGTCCTTTTCGCCCAGTTCGCCCTCCGGCTGTTCAACAGCAGCCAGCAGTTCCTCCGGTGTGATTTGAATACCGTGCTGCGCAAACAAAGCAGAAGCTTCCTCCGGGGAACTGGTCTTTTCCAGTTCTTCACAGAAAGAAGTGTCTCCCATCAGTTCTTTCAGCTTTTCTTCCATGTCTGTATTTCTCCTTTCGTTTCTTCCTGCTGCTTCCCAGCAGTTTCTACACTTATGGATACACAGCACTTTTTCAAGCGTTACAGGAATTTCACCTTTTTCATCGATGAAACGCATCCCGGAAGCTCTGCTTCTTCTCCCGGGCCTCTTGCTTCGACCCACCTCCGGCCCGGACAACAGCGTAGACGAACCATCCGCCCACACGGCAGAAGATGCAACCACCTGCCACAGAATCCAGTACGGATTCTGTCAGCTCTCCTTCCTTTTCTGAAGCCTTTGCCGTAAGGACCTGTTCTTCCGTAACAGTTACGCCCTCCTGCGCAAACAACTGAATAATCTCCGCAGTCGATTTCGCATCATTTACTTTCTTGCAAAATTCCTCATTGCTCCACAGAGCATTTGTTTCCATAAAAATTCCTCCATTTTTTACATAGCCATCTATGAAATGGCCGTTTTCATACCCTGTAGGGTCATCGTTGTCTTCATCTCAGATGTCTTACGCTAAGATATACACTGCACTATGAGGAATGTTACACCTCTCATTCATTTTCTTCCCATTCTTTTTTCACTTTCGGGAAAAAATTCGGCAGATTAGACCGTTTGGCGTAGTCTGTCTCCCGTTTGCACAGGCGATAGGCGTTTTTGTCCTCAAATTCCACATTGCTGATATTCTGCACACCGGAGAAAGCCAGGTGGCCGATATAGGTCAAGCTCTTGGGGAAATAGATATAGCTCAGCTTTTCACAGTCGGAAAAGGCCTGGCGCTCGATGCGCTCTACAGCACTGCCCAGATTCAGGCTGCGCAGGCCGGTGCAGCCCTGGAAGGCTCCGGCATGGATGATGCGGCAGTTCTCCGTAAAGGTCACTTCCCGCAAAGCCGTGCAGTCGGCAAAAACGGATTCAAACACATCCCCGTCAATTTCCACCGCCCGCAGAGAGTCGCAGCCGGCAAAAACATAGGCCCCCATCTCCGTGACAGAGCCGGGAATATCCGCACTCCACAGGGAGCTACAGCCCTGGAAGGCATAGCTGCCAACGGTGGTCACCGATGCCGGGAACTGAATGGTCCCCAGAGCGGTACACTTGGCAAAAGCACTGTCGCCAATGGTTTTTACCGTCGGCCCCAGGTTCACCGTCTGGATCACCGTCAAATCCGCACAGGCCGCCTCTCCCACAGCCTCCACATTCAGTGTCAGCACCGTTACATCCTTTAGTGCCTCTGCCAAAGGTTTTTCGGATTTCAGACGGCTGGTCAGAGTCCCGCCGCTGATTTCCAATTCGTTGTTCGCATAGAGAAAATAGTCCAGGCCGTCAGATAGCTTTCCCTGGCTTTTCAGGGTCTTGATGGATTCCCGATTCTGGACCTTCTCCGATTCCGGTCTGGTGTACTCCAAGCCGGGCAGGTCACCCTCTCCGGGCTGGCGTGTTTTCAGTCCGGCGCAGCCGGTGAGCAGCAGCGCCCCGGTCAATGTCAGCACAAGCAGTCTTTTTTTCATTGCGCATCCCTTCTTTGCTTCCTCATTCTACAGAAATACCATATGAACGGACCGGAAACGGTAATCCGCATCCCCGATGCGCAGTAGGTCTCCGTCCTTCAGTTGAATTGGGTTCCCCGCTTCCTGCATCTGTCCGTTCAAAAGAACATCATTGTCATATCGGGGTTCCAGCCATGCCCCGTCCCCATCCTGCCAGAATTCTCCGCAACAGCGCCGGGCAGTCTCCCCATCACGCACCGTTGCATCCGGGTCTTCAATCTGGAACTCATACCGTGTTTTTCCGCCGACGACCAGCATTTCCTGGGCCATATTCTCAAGATATGTCAGGTTTTCCTGCTTTTGCAGCCAGGTAGCATATTGGTCATAGGCCACCAGCAATTGGGTGTCCGCCAGATTCAGCACAGCAGAATCACCAATTTCCAGGGTCTGCCCCCGTTCCAGTGCCTGTCCATTCAGCCGGGTACCGTTGGAGGAGTTGCAATCCCGGAGATAGTGCTTCCCCTTCAGGGTGAACAGTTCCGCATGACGGCGGCTCATACAGCCGTTGTCCGGGAAGGCAATATCGCACTGATTGAACTTCCGGCCAATCACCGTGGATTGATATTTTCCACGGAACACCTGGCCCGTTGCCAAATCCACCAGCAGAAGCAGCTCCTTGGGCGGCAGCTTTACCGTGTTGCAAATGGTCTTTTCGTCTATCTCGTCTGCTTTGTCGATGTAGGTCCGTTCTTCCGCCTCGGCAGCCAGTTCCGCACATTTTTTCAGCAGTTCCCCGGCATCCCGGTAGTCCTGCAGCTGTTCCAGTTTCTCCTGGGCCTGACCATAGTCCCCGGATTTCAAATCCGCCTGGGCCTGGCAATACAGCTCCTCCTGCTGCCGCAGCCGCTCCTGCCGAATCGCCTCCAGCTTTTGCTTGCATTGCAATTGCAGTCTGCCGCAGTCCCGGAAATCTCCCAGCTGTGACAAAAGCCGCTCTGCCTGGGCAATACTCTGTGGGGTTTGCTCCTGTGCCAGCAGCAAACATGCCTGGTCGTAGGCCTGTTCCCGTTCTTCATCGCCGGTATCCAGAGGCCGCAGACAGTAATGGAATTCCGCATTCCATATAGTCAGCCGATCCCCGTCTGCGAGTTCTACCACATCGGTTATCTGTTGATCATTGACAAAGGTCCCGTTTTTGGAACTATCCTTCAAAAACACCTTGCCGCTGTCACCATCCGGCAGAATTTCCGCATGACGGCGGCTGACCCCGTGGTCGGACAGCACTTCCTGATGCCAGGGATATTTCCTGCCCAGAAGCATGGGTTCGGTGCCAATCAGACGTACTTCGCCGGTTTGGTCTGCCTGTAGGTATCGCAGGCAGCCTAAACCCCGCAGCTGCTCTACCTCCGACTGGCAGAGCGGCAGATAGCTTCCCGTATCCGTATAGATGGGGCTGCCACAGGCCGGTTGGACCGTCCGGCCGGGCTCCACTGTAATACCTTCAACAGTGAACGCATTCTGCCCCAGATTTTCAACCAGGAACATTCCCTCCTGCATCTGTACCCGCGGCCCCGGCTCCTGCTGTCCAGGGGTCAGCACCACCCGGCCCTGTCTTCCAAAAAGGAGTTTTCCCGTTTCCAGGCACACCGCAAAGATTTCTTCGCCCTCCGTCTGCCGCAGGTCTTTCAACTCCGGTGGCTTTTTGAGCATTGACTGTTCCGGTGTCTCTGGCGGCTCCGGTGTCTTCGGCCGCAGGGACAGTGGTGCCCCTTTACAGGCCGCCAGCATTCCGGAGTTTGTGATGAGCCCCGCCCAGTCTGCCGGGCTGTGGTCAAACAGCCGAAGGTACTGAGTACCCGCCAGCTGCAGCTTGATACCGCCGCTTAAAGGGAAGTCCTCCATCATCAGCGGCAGCATGGGCTTCTGGTCCTCTACCTGATAGGTCATTTCATTTTTGCAGTTGTGGGAACAGCAGTAATTCGGAGTCATGGCTACCAGAAATGTATTGCATTCCTCTAATTTTCTTGCAATAATCTCCGGCCATTCGTCTCCGATACCGATTCCCTCGTCAAACCAGATCCGGTAGCCCAACTCCGTCAGTTCCTCGATCAGCGGATACACGCGATTACTATCCTTGTGACAGTAGCTGAAAAACGCAAAGGGCTCCTGGCCCTGGTAGGGTGTGGCTCTGCATTTCATGGTACTTCCTCCTTCATCGGACATCGAACAGCACCGATGCCCCTACACTATCCAGCGCCGCCTTGGCCTGTGGGGACAGATTCCTCAATACAAGCTCTTTCTTTTTCTGGTCCAAAGAGCGCTGCACCACCAGAAATGCCTGGATATGGGCATTGGAAAGATAGGTGACCTGGGACAAATCCAATGTAATGTCCATTTTCACGGAGGCCAACGCATTCAGTTCATCCAGAAATACGTAGGCCGTATCCCCCCGAAGCTTTCCACCCAATTCCACCAACACGCTGCCCTGAGACAGGGTTTCTTTCAGCCAGCACAGTGTTTCGTCATTTTCTTTCAGAAGAATCTGATCTTCTTTTATTTCCGTTGTAAAGTTCATCCGTTCTCCTCCGCAATTTGCCGCTTTGCCATACTGTAAAATAGCCCCTTCTGCGCCATCAGGCTTTCAAAATTGCCTTCCTCCTGGATCTGTCCCTTGTTAAAGACCAAAATCCGGTCGCAATTCTGGATGGTACTGAGCCGATGGGCGATCACCACCCGAGTCACGTGCATGGCATCCAGACTCTTGCACACCTTGGCCTGGGTCAGATTGTCCAAAGCGCTGGTAGCTTCATCAAAGAACAGGATCTGAGGCTTGCTCATAATGGCACGGGCAATCAGGATCCTCTGCTGCTGCCCGCCGGAAATGGTATTTCCGGATTCGCTGAGCACCGTCTGAACACCCATGGGCATCTGGTCAATGTCCGCTTTCAGGCCCACGGCCTCGATCACCTCGTTGACATCCTTCATGGTCGCCCCTGGACAGGTGATGGTAATATTGTCGTAAATGCTTCCCGCAATCAACTTCCCATCCTGAAGGACGACACCCAGATTCCGGCGCAGGGAGTGGGCATCCAACCCGGAAATATTCTGCCCGTCGTAGCGGATTTTTCCCTGTGTAGGTGTTTCAAAGCCCAGCAGCAGCTTTAGAAGCGTGGATTTTCCGCAGCCGGAAGGCCCTACAATAGCCAAATACTCCCCGGGGTGGACCTGCATGGAAATGTCGTTTAATACATTGCCGGTTTCCGGACTGTAGGCAAAGCTTACATGCTCCAACTCGATGCCGCCTTCCAGAGACTGGACAATTTGCTTCTGTCCGTCATCCTCCGGTTGGGTATCAAGAATCGGTTTCAGCCGGGTATAGGTCGGCTTCAGACGGTAGACCGTCATTGTGCCCTTTACCAGTTCCATCATGGCCGAGGAAAACGCACCGAAGGCGGAATTGAAGGCCATAAAATTACCCACAGAAATATCCTGCTTTTTTTTGATAATAACGAAGTAAAGCACCATGGAGAACAGATAAGCTGCCACATCCGCCAGGGTTTCGGAAATGGCCGTGATCCGCTTCTCCTGCATTTCATACTTCTGCTCCTGGGTGAAGGGGATCAGGTATTCCAGAATTGCCCGTTCCTCCGCACCGGCCATACGGATTTTGTCTACGCCGCCCAGATACTGATACAGTTTCGCTACAGCCTTGCCGTTGGTTTCCACCTGCAAGGTCTCATAGCGCAGGGAGCGGGTTTCCAGGAAATAACGCAGAACCGCAAATATCAGCGACATGATCAGCGCCCACACCGTAAGCTTTCCGGAATACTTGATCATCCGCCAGAGATAGAACAGGGAGAACACCATGCCAAAGCCTGCCCCGGTGACCTGCGTGACCACCTGGCCCGCCGCAGACCCTGCCTGTCCCAGCCGTTGGGCCAGATCGCCGCTGTCATATCCCCGGAAAAAGCTCTCGGGCAGTTGAAATATCCGCCAGTAAACGGCATTCTGCAAATCGTAATTCACATGGCAGGATGCCGAATACTCCGTCAGCTTTTTCACCATGCTGAAAAATACATTTCCCAGCATAAAGCTTCCGATCAGCACACACAGCTGCACCACCATGCCAAAATCGCCCAGGGCAATGTATTCATCATAGATTTTCTGGTTCAACGTCGGCAGCAGGATTCCGATCAGTGTACTGGCCAACCCCAGCAGTACCAACGCCGTAATGCTTTTCCTCGGAATGCTCTTTTTACAGAACCGGAACAGGTCTTTTCCCGTCAGCTTGGTCCTGGGCAGAGCCCGACCGATGCTATAGGCCTTCGGCGAGATTTCTCCGGCCATTTCCGCTGTGATCCGGTATTCCTGGTCTCCGTCGTACAGCATATACTGCTTTCCCTTTCGGGGATACATGGCCACATTTTTCTTTCCCATGGTTCCAAGCAGCACACCGCATTCCTGATGATACCATTTGGGCTCCAGAACGACCTGCCGACAGGTGAAGTTGGAAAGTCTCGCCACATCCGGAACCGCCGGTTCCTCCCCACAGCAAGACCGTATCCGCTGCTCGGAAGCAATTTCGATACCGGCAGCACTGCAGCCCCGGGCAAATACCCGATAGGTATCCGAGCCTTGTACCGGTGCGCTCTCCCCGGCCTCCGCAATGCTGATGATGGTTGCCGCCGTCTCCCCGGAGACCACCTTCTTGGCAATCTCCGAATGGACGATAAAGCCCTCGTCTTTCAGGGACTGCCCCAGATAAAACTCCTCCAGACAGCGATCAAAGCCCTCCTCCTCAAATTTGGGAATGCCACAGTTCCGGATAAAGTTTCGCTTCAACGGCGTTGTGCTGCCATCCTTCCAATATTCCAGCTCCGCAAAGCCGGATTTTGGAACCACCAGGAACTTCCACATCTCAAAGTTGGGGTTACGGTAGCAGTAGGCCGGAAAAATCTCTCCCTCGGAAACCTCTGCCACCTTTTTTCTGCGGTCAATCGTTCCTTTCTTTACGGGAACCAGATAAACGATCACCCCACCGTGCAAGACCCGATAGGCATCCATGCTGTTCTCCGTCAGCATTGCCTGGGGACTTTGCAGCGCAACAAGGGCCTGTTCCGATGTGCCTCCATCCAGTTTTATATCAAATTGATTTGCCATATTCGTCCTCCATCAAGCGTTGGCAAAGGTTCGGTAGAACCCATCCTGCTCCAACAGCTCCCGATGGGTACCACGCTGTACGATTTTGCCGTTGGCCATGGCAATGATCTCATTGCAGTCCCGAACGGCACTTAACCGGTGGGCTACAACGATACAGGTACAGCCTCTTGCCCGAATATTATCCAGCACCTGCTTTTCTACAATGGGGTCCAAAGCACTGGTGGCTTCGTCCATGATCAGAATGGTCGGATTGGTCGCCAAAGCTCTGGCAATTTCCATCCGCTGCCGCTGTCCACCGGACAGGTTAGCCGCATTTTCCGTAAGAACATAGTTAAACCCGCCATTTTGCCGCATAATAAAGTCATAAATGCAGGCATCCTTGGCCGCTTGCTCCATATCCTCCTCCGAAATCGCAGGATTCCACATGGAAAGGTTGTCTCGGATCGTACCGGAGAACAGTGTGATTTTCTGGCTCACAGTCGATACGCTGGCGTTCATCACCGCCTTGGGTATCTCATCGGTAGGTCTTCCGTCCATCAGCACCTGCCCCTGCCAGGGTTGATACAGGCCGCTGATGACCTTGGAGACTGTAGACTTGCCGCTTCCGGAAGCACCGATAAAGGCTATGGACTCACCGCTGTTCAATGTAAAATGGAAGTTCTCGATCAGAGGCGGTTTCAGGCGGCTGTATCCAAAGCAAACATCCCGCAGTTCAACTCTGCCGGAGAGCTTTCCCCCAGCGGTACTGCCTTTTTGCTCCACCAGATAGCTGGGATCTACATCGTACTTTTCAATATCCTCCACTCGGCAAATATTGGATTTTGTAATCTGCAAGCTGCGAATAAAATTCACCACGGAATTGATCGGCTGGCAGAAGGAATCAAACAGGGAGTTGTACGCAGTCAGCATACCCATGGTCAGGTCCCCCCGAATTACCAGATAGCCGCCGATCAGCAGTAGCGCCACATCTGACAATTTCCCAACAGCATCCGGAATGCTGCCCACCAGCTGCTGGAAGCGGTTCAATTTTTGGTCCAGCGCCGCATTCTTTGCCTGATGACCCAGTATGCGGGCACTGTACTCTGCCTCCACGCCGGAGGCCTTGATGGTATCCGTAATGGTCAGGCCCGCACACACGGCACCGTAGAGCTTGCCTCCTGTCATCTGCATTTTTACGGAGGATTCCGCCACGGTTTTGTTGCTGAGTATCACAACGCCCACACACAGGACAATATTGACGATGCCAACGATGGTCATCTGCCAGCTGTATAAAAACAACACCACCAGATAGAACAGCGCAATCAAAATATTCAGAAAGGTCTCGGCAAAATCTCCCGCCAGGAAATTATCCACGTCTTTATTATTCTGGATTCTGGATACCAGATCACCGGTGTATCTCTGGTCAAAAAACGTGATCGGAAGCTGAAACATATGGGTCAGAAACTGCGTCCCCGATATGGTACACATCACGCTTTTCAGCTTCTGCAAGAGCATACTGCGATAATAGGAGAGGGCAACTTTGAACACGATGCAGCTGCCCATAAAGACCAGGATCTTTGTCAGCCAGTCTTTGTAACCGTTACACAGTACATCATCAATAAAGGTCTGGGACAGTACAGGAAGGATCAGCCCCGGGAAAAACAGCAGCACACCCACATAGACAAGCTTCACCAGCACGCCCACCCGACCCTTTAACCGCCGCTTCAAAAACGGGAAAAAGGTTCCCTGCTTCTTTTCCTTTCGGAATTCCGCCGTTGGAGCAAAAGTCAGCACGATACCGGTAAAACCCTCGTCCAGTTCCTGTATCGTCAGTTTTCTATGCCCTACTGCCGGATCGTTCAGATAGGCATACTTTCCCTTAATGCCTTCAAACACCACAAAGTGGTTAAAATTCCAGTGAATGATCGAAGGTACCGGCAGCTTCATCAGCCCATCCAGCTCTTTCCGGTATCCGTGACATTCAAATCCGTATTTCTTCGCCGCCCGCATGATGTTGCCTGCCACACAGCCATCCCGGGATACGCCGGTTTCGATGCGCATTTGCTCCAGGGGCAGGTGTTTTCCGTAGTAGGCGAAAATCATCGTCAGCGATGCCGCACCGCATTCCGTTGCTTCCATCTGAAAGACAGTGGGAGTCTTTGCGTAGCCGCTCATTTCTTTCCCTCCCACAGATCAAACAGCTTCTCGAACAGCTTCTCAATGGGCTTAACCTGTTTGGTGATGATTTTAACGCTGCACATGTCCCGGTTATTCACTGCCAACTGGTCTCCCTTGGTGTTGGACCAGAAATATCCGCTTACAGAGCTGTCGCTGGGATAAAGCTCACAGGTGACCGCCGTTACTGCCTTTCCGTCGGAAGAAAAGCTTTTGTTCAGGTTGTTTTCGCTGCCAAGAACCTTCTTCTGAGCATTCTGAGAGGCTGCACCGGCATCAATATTAATGACCCGGCCAACCATATGTCCGTAACTTTTGCTGTCAGAGGAAGACAAAGAAATGTAGGCATTGTCTCCACGCTTGATTTTCTGTGCATCTGCGGTCAAAACGTAGCACACCACCACCTGGTGGCTGCCTGTATTGGGACTCAGCCGCAGCACCTCGCTGTTCGGAGTAATGATTGACCCCTCGGGCGCCACGATTTCCCCAACGAATCCCACCTGATCGGACAGAATTTGAACCGTTTCTTTTCGGTCCGTTTCCACTTCCATCAGGACATCCTTCTCGTAGATTTTATCTCCTCGGGCCACAAATACCTTTGTTACTGTACCCGCCGTATTGGAATACACCGCATTGGTGCCGTCCGGGCTCGTCACGATCCCGGTAGTGGTCACCGTCATAGGTATCCGGCCGATAAATGCCCAAACAATGGTGATCACCACGATCATTGTTGCCCCCGCCAGGGCCAGCCAGGACATTGGGGAGGATATTTTCAGCATCGTATCCAGCTGATCCGGTGAAGAAATTCGCTCCAAAGATGATTTTCTGTACAGTTCTGCCATGATAATTCCTCTTTTCTTCTATATCTCTGATTGCATAAAAGCCTTCATTTGCTGGAGAGCCCGATATAGCTGGACTCTTACATTCACCTGGGTCATTCCCAGTTCCTTGCCAATTTCCGCTGCACTTTTTTCCAAGAAATACTTCTGAACAACGATTTCCCGCTGCCTTTGAGGCAACCGCTCCAGGGCTCTGGCCAGGAGTTCACGTTCACAGTCTAGCTCAACGGCTTGCTCCATTGGTGTTTCATCTGAGGCCGTAAACTCCATATAGTCCTCAATGTCTTCAAAACACCGCCGGGAGCGAAGGTAATTTTTATAGCGGCTGTTGACAACCACATACAGCCATGTTCTTAAAGATGCTTTTCCGGGATCAAACGTATGGTACTGGCGAAAACAGTATTCAAAAATTTCCGATGTCAGATCCTCCACATCCTGCGTATTGCCCATCTTACCGGAGAGATAGCGGCGAACTTGCTCTATGTACTGCCCATAAAATGATTCAAACGGAATCGTTGTCTCTTTCTGGACTGACGGAATCATTGCATGCTTTCCCTCCAATACCCCTGTTCTCCTGTGCGGTATCGGAAGATAATGTACAGTTTATTATCCACGAAGTACTTGTAATTTGTTTGTTAAATAGATATAATGAAAGGCGGTTATATCGGTTGATTTCTGTGCGGTTCGCAAACTGTACTTTTTCATCCGTTGCTTTCCTTTACCCATCTCAAAAAGGTGCTGTGGGTGATTCCCAACTGTTTGGCTGCCGCCCTGGCGGATATTTTCTGGTCTTGCCATTGCTTTTGGAGTACACAAAATGCCGCGGGCCGCTCCATAGGTTTTCTCCCAAATTTCACTCCGTTTCGCTTTGCCGCGGCGATCCCCTCTGCCT
>ERZ1035006.2348-NODE-2348-length-10848-cov-41.272121_pt1 | contig 10848 bp, 8 predicted proteins | sample MGYA00520694_ERZ1035006 | MGnify/ENA primary metagenome ERZ1035006 (study PRJEB33766, sample SAMN09781746) | gut metagenome | biome: gut microbiome | host: Homo sapiens | place: Madagascar | study: EMG produced TPA metagenomics assembly of the PRJNA485056 data...
CTAAGAACAACGTGATGTACACCCTCGATACAGGTCACTATGAGCCAACAGAGAACGTATCAGATGCCGTTTCAGCACTCCTGCTCTTCGTTCCTGAGTTGATGCTCCACGTATCTCGCCCAATGCACTGGGATTCAGACCACGTAACCCTCTTCGACGACAATACCCGCAACCTCTTCTCTGAGTTGGTTCGTGCCAACGCACTCGACCGTGCTCATATCGGTCTCGACTACTTCGACGGTTCCATCAACCGTATCGGTGCTTACATCATCGGTGTACGTGCAGCCCAGAAGTCATTGTTGCAGGCATTCCTTGAGCCACTGGATACCCTCCGCAAGTACGAGGACGAGGGCAAGCTCTTCCAGCGTCTGGCTCTCCTTGAGGAAGAGAAGACATTGCCATTCGGTGCTGTATACGATTACTTCAACCTGAAGAACAACATCCCTGTTGGCGAGGAGTACATCGCTGACATCGAGAAGTACGAGGCTGAGGTTCTCGCTAAGAGAAACTAATATATAAGCAAAAACTCCTAGGCTCATAGCAGCCTAGGAGCTTTTCGGTCTGTTTATACCTAAAAACCAAGCAATTAACAATTATGGAAATATTAATAGGACTTTTCATCATAGCCATCGGTGCATTCTGCCAGTCCAGCTGTTACGTCCCTATCAACAAGATCAAAGATTGGAGTTGGGAATCATACTGGGTAGTTCAGGGTGTGTTCGCATGGCTTATTTTGCCTTTTTTAGGCGCTATGCTCGCTGTTCCTAGCGGACATTCTTTCTTTGAATTATTCGACGGTTATGGCTTCAATGTAGCGATGACCATGCTCTTCGGTGTACTCTGGGGCGTAGGCGGACTGACCTTCGGTCTTTCCATGCGCTATCTAGGCGTGGCGTTGGGTCAGAGCATCGCCCTGGGAACCTGTGCAGGTCTCGGAACCATCATGGGTCCGGTGCTGCTCAACATCTTCTTCCCCGAGCTGGATGCCCTCTCATCGCTCACCTTCAGCGTCATCCTCGGTGTGGTAGTCACCCTTATCGGTATCGCCATCATCGGTGTGGCTGGAAGCATGAAGGCTTCCTCTCTCTCTGAAGAAGAGAAGAAGGCGGCTGTGAAGGACTTCAACTTCCCTAAGGGTCTCGCCATCGCCCTGCTGGCTGGTTTCATGAGCGGATGCTTCAATGTGGGTCTCGCCTTCGGCGATGATATCCACTTCGGCACCTTCACCCCTGATATGTTCAAGACCCTGCCTGCTACCTTCCTCGTTACCGTGGGTGGTTTCATTACCAATGCCATCTACTGTTTCTATCAGAACACCAAGAATCATACTTGGAGCGACTATAAGAACGAGGAGGTTTGGGGCAACAACATCCTGTATTGTGCCCTGGCTGGTGCCTTGTGGTACAGTCAGTTCTTCGGCTTGTCATTAGGAAAAGGTTTCCTCACCGAATCCCCTACCCTTATGACTCTGTCTTTCTGCATCCTGATGGCACTCAACGTGGTGTTCTCAAATGTATGGGGCATCATCCTGAAGGAATGGAAGGGATGCTCATCAAAGACCATCGCCGTATTAATCGTCGGCATCATCGTCTTGATTATCTCAAGCTTCCTGCCACAGTTGGTTTAACATTAAAACATAGAATGATATGAAAAGATTTGCATTTAAGATGTATCTCAAGAAGGGATGCGAAAAGGAATATGCCAAGCGCCATGCTGCGATCTGGCCTGAGTTGAAACAGATGATCAAGGATCAGGGAGTAAGCGACTACAGTATCTTCTGGGACAAGGACACCAACCTGCTCTTTGCCGTTCAGAAATGCGACAGCGATACCAACAGCCAGGACACAACCAACGTGGATCCTATCACCCAGAAATGGTGGGATATGATGGCAGATATCATGGAAGTAAACCCGGATAATTCGCCCGTCAGCATCCCACTGGAAGAACTCTTCCACATGGATTGATATAAAGAATTTAGTTAGCTTAGAAACAGAAAAAGCCCCCGAGTATCTCACGATGTTCGGGGGCTTTGTTTAACTAAACCCAAAAACTTTTACCTAATAACACTAAAACCTAATAAACCTATTACCTATAAAATGTATATCCAGTAAACCTATTTATATCAAAATATTACCAACAACACTATATCTACTATTCATAGAATATCAGATATTGAATCAATATCTGACATTCTTTATGTATCTGATGAACTAACCTATATTTTATCTTGGCAAATTGAAAGCCTTGGTCATCTCAGCCATCTCTTCCTGGCTCATGCCATCAGGCTCGAATCCCATGCATTTTGAATCGATATAGATCTTAGCGCTCTTTGAGAGCACGTCAATCTGGTCGAAGGCATCCATTACATCCAAGCCCTTGGCAAAGACACCGTGCTTCTCCCACATCACTACATCGTAATCCTCCAGCTCCTTCAAAGTCTCCTCAGCCAGCTTCAAGCTGCCAGGCAACTGATAAGGAACAATGCCCAGACCGAGCGGACAGAAAGCCTTGGTCTCTGGAATCATGCTCCAGAGCAGGTTGCTCAAAACGTCCTTGCCCATGAACTTCTTGTTATGGCTCATGGCGATGAGCTCGATAGGGTGAGTATGAACGGTAGCCTTATAGTTGGAACCCTTCTCGATGAGACGGGCATGAACGCTCAGGTGACTAGGCAACTCTGAGGTTGGCATCACAGGATTATCGGCGATGATGACATAGCTGGCGCAATCGTCGAGGATACGGATGATAGAACCGTTCTCCATAGGCCAGCGAGCCAAGTCGCGCATACGCTTACCTGTTCCCTTGCAGAAGAAGTAACAGCCCTTCAATGCAGGCAAAGCTGTACCAATCTGCTTCACTTCGCTGATAGCTGGCAAAGCCTTGATCTCGTCATCAACCAAGTCTGTTACGTTTACGGTGATATTACCACCATTACGCTCAGCCCAACCATTCTGCCAGAGGTATCCGGCAACTTCTGCAATCTTCTCGACCTCCTTTTTCAAGGCAGGACGACCTTCTAATACGCTATTCATTGTAATCTTGTTATTAGCTTGTTTAAAAATTCTGCTGCAAAAGTAGTGATTTCCCCTCATATCCAACCTATTCTTTTGATATTTGGGCTATGACATTTGGCATAACCCTCAAAATCGTGAAAAAATGCAGAAGGCGGCTTCTTGCATCACGCAAGAAAACCGCCCTTTTCATTCTACATGCCAATAGAGAATTCATACTCTATTGATGAGATGAGATTTATGCTCTTTTTTATTGAGTTGAGATTTATGCTCTTTTTATAACCAGAAATTGATATTCTATTTTACTTCTTTCTTCCCTGGGGTTACATCAGAGAGAATATAACAGGGATGGTATATTTTACGTTTACCGGTTTACCATCCTGTGTACCAGGAGTCCAGTTAGGCATCGCCTTCACGATTCTCAAAGCTTCGGCATCCAGTTCCGGATCTACAGATCTTGCAATTCGGGCTTTGGTAACGCTACCATCCTTCTGAATGACAAAGGTTACAATCACACGGCCCTGCTTTTTGGCCTTGACGGCGGAAGCCGGATACTTGATGTTTGCAGCCAGATACTTCATCATCATTTCCTGACCACCAGGAAATTGCGGCATTGTCTCTGTTACATCATAAACCACATTCTTGGTTGTATCGGCTGGGGCTGTCGCATCAGAAGCCTTTGCTTCCGCCTTCAGTTCAGCTTCCGACTTTGCCAATTCAGCAGCCTTAGCTTCTTCTGCCTTTTTGGCTTCTGCGGCAGCTTTTGCTTCTTCAGCCGTCGGATTCGCCACAGCCACATCAGCATTCAGAGCCTGCTCAGCCTTCTGCTGAACCTCGGCTACTTCCGGAAACTGCTCGCCAATCTCACGAGCCACACTCTCGATGTTACTCACCATAAGCAACGCTCCTGCTAAAGGTGCGAAAAGGAGGTACTTCGCCTTGCCTATTTCACTGGTTCTACGTTTGTTCATCATTTTAATTCTTTTTTTAAGAGGTAATAAATTAAAATTATTGGCAATCTTGGTCGATTCATTCGGCTGTCGATATGCCAAACCTAGAAGGTGATACTGATAGGATTTGCGCGCGTTGCCTTCAGATAATACACTTTCATCGGCTAAATATTCCAAATTCATTCTTACTTCCTGCTTCATCAGCCAGGCAAACGGATTAAACCAGCAGGCGATGGAGAAAAGCTCGGAGAAGAGGGTATCCAGGGAATGGAGACCCGAAACATGGGTGCACTCGTGAACCATCACTTCGTGCAACTGCTTGCCCTCCAGGGTAGATGGATACATAAACACCCAGCGGAAGAAGGAGAACGGACTCCCCTCGCCTCTGAGAAGATGTACCGTAATGCCTTCCACCTCCTGCTTCCGGGAAATAGCTGCAAGGCGGATGATACTGAAGAGCTGCCATACCAAACGCAATGAGAGAACCACAACTCCTGCCCAATAGATGCCCAGCAGCATATCCATCCAGGTTATGCTGGGAGCCTGAGCCTTTACAACCACCACGGGATAAAACGTGTCGGCATATACATTCGCCATACTCGCCATCGTTGGTGTATCGCGCACCCAATATTCCAGATTGAGCGCCGGAACCATCAGGGCAACGGCATAAATAAGCCAGAGGGTAAGGCGGCGAAGACCGAAGAAGGTATCGCGGCTCACCGTGAGGCGATAAAAGCCATAAAGCAGCATCAGGGCTACATTGATTTTTATAAGATATATTGCCATACAGTTTCAGTTTTTTATATAAATTAGTTATTGAACTTTCGCATATTAGCTCCACACGCCCTGTAAGGGCAAAAGCTTTCAATTACAGTTATTTATTCTTCCGAACTCTCGATTTCACGGATGATATCCTTGAGGTCCTCGGGACTGATTTTCTCGTCCTTGGCAAAGAAGGAAACCATTTCCTTGAAGGAATTCTTGAAGTAATTGTTCACGAAACCCGACAGGAACTTCCGCTTGTAATCGCTCTCGGCAATGAGTGGAGAATAGACATACCCCTTACCATCCCGCTCCGCCTTGACATATTCCTTGCGCTTCAGATTGTTCACAATAGAAGCCACTGTAGTATAAGGTGGACGAGGTTCTGGCAACAGTTCCATAATCTGTTTCACGGCACATCGTCCCAATCGCCATATCCGAAGCATAATATCTTCTTCCTGATTCGTCAGCTTTTCCATATTTCTATCTTTATTCTTTTAAATTCAACATTCTTGTTTCTAAATCACGTTGCAAATCTACGAACTTTTCGTATAAGCACAAAATATTCTACGTTAAAAAACATAAATCAAGCTATATTTTAAGGTTTTACGATGTTTCCGTAATATAGAAACACAGGTATTTACGAAATTATCGTAGAATTCACATTAAGAAAGTCTATATATAACAATGCACAAAAATACATAAGTTGGTACAATATCACATATCAAGCAAAACAATGAGAAAAAGGGCTCAGGAGAGATTGTACGTGGATAAGACACCTCTCCTGAGTCGAAAACCTTGACTTTTTGGCAAAACACCTAGCATATTTGTACTATTTTACATTTTTAAGAATCATAATACTGCTATTATTGAGTATTTTTCGCTATCTTTGCAGACGAAGAATAAACAATTAAGAACAACTTTATAAAACCCAATATGATGAACTATAAAAGAAATCATAAATTCATAGGATTATCCTTTGCTATGGCATTGATGTCATCACTCAACTGCCAGGCACAGTTGCTCCCTACCCCTACGCAGGAAGCCAAACCGGGCGTAAGATGGTGGTGGATGGGATCTGCCGTGGATCAAGAGAATCTGAAGTGGAACCTTGGCGAATACGCCAAGGCGGGTATCGGTGCCGTAGAAATCACACCGCTCTATGGTGTGCAGGGCAACGACAAGAACGCTATCCCGTATCTCTCGCCTAAATGGATGGATATGCTCAAATTTGTAGAGAAGGAAAACAAGCAGGTGGGCATTGAAACCGATATGGCTACAGGAACAGGTTGGCCTTTCGGTGGTCCTTGGGTACCTATCAGCGAAGCGGCATGCAAGGCGGTGTTCGTAGATACCATCGTGGATGTGAAGCAGAAACTGATGGAGATAGAATTCAACGTGCCACAGAAAGAGCGTGCCTTCGCCAAGCTGAAGGTCATCAAGGCGTTCCCTGTGGAGGGTGAAAAATACAAGAAACGCGTCATCGCTCTCTATGAAAGCCGCACTCGTCAGAAGGTGAAACGTGCTGCTCCTGGAGGAGAAGGCTATGTAATCGACCACTTCGACTCTACTGCCGTGGCTAATTATCTGCAGCACATCGACAGCGCCTTCGTGGCATCGAAGACTCCATATCCTCATACCTTCTTCAACGACAGCTACGAGGTGTATGGTGCCAACTGGACACCTACCCTCTTGACAGAATTCGAGAAATATCACGGATATAAACTGCAGGATAAGTTCCCGGAGTTCCTCGATGGCGATGCTGTGGTGGTAAGCGATTACCGTGAAACCCTGGGCGACATACTGCTCAAGAACTTTACAGAACAGTGGACTGCATGGGCGAACAAGCGTGGTGCCATCACCCGCAACCAAGCACACGGTTCACCTGCCAACCTCATCGACTGCTATGCAGCCGTTGACATCCCGGAGATTGAAGGCTTCGGACTGACCGACTTCGGCATCAAGGGACTGCGCAAGGATCCGGGTAAGACCCGTCCTAACTTCAGCGACCTGAGTATGCTGAAATATGCTCCATCGGCTGCGCACATCACTGGAAAGAAATATACATCCAGCGAAACCTTCACCTGGCTCACCGAGCACTTCCGCACATCCCTGAGCCAGATGAAACCGGATATGGACCTGATGTTCTGCGCCGGCGTAAACCACATGTTCTTCCATGGCACCGCCTATTCGCCAAAGAACGATCCATGGCCAGGCTGGAAGTTCTATGCTTCGGTGGATATGAGTCCTACCAACAGCATCTGGCGCGACGCTCCGGAACTGATGAAGTACATCACCAACTGCCAGACCTATCTGCAGTGGGGACAGCCAGACAATGATTTCCTGGTTTATCTGCCGGTAAGAGATATGTGGCGCAAGGATACCAAGAACTGGCTGATGCAATTCGATATCCACAGCATGGCGAAGAAGGCACCGGAGTTTATCAAGGTGATTCTCGACATCGACAAGGCAGGATTCGACTGCGACTACATCAGCGACAAGTATCTCCGCACGTGTACCTTTAAGAACGGTATGATTGAAACGGCTGCCGGAACCCGATACAAGGGCATCATCATCCCTGGCAACAACATCATGCCAAGCGATGTGATTCAGCACATCTCTGCCCTCAAGGCACAAGGCGCCAAGATTATCAAGGGCGACAACATCAAGGCGATGGAACAGGCGGCAAAACCGGAACTGATGAGAAAAAACCTGGGCTTGAAGATGATTCGCCGCAACAACAGTATCGGCCATCATTACTTCATCGCCAACCTCACCAGCAAGGATATCGCCTCTACCGTAGCTTTGGCCGTGAACGAGAAGCATGGCATCTGGTACAACCCTATGACGGGCAAATACCACGAGACAACCATCGGCGACAAGGGTATCCAGCTGAACCTGAAGAGTGGCGAGAGCCGCATCCTCATCACCTCGGATAAGCCTGTAAGCGAGTGGAAACTCGGTTCCAAGGTGAAGGTGAGCGAAAAGGAGAAGTTTGCGGCTGCGGATAGCAAGACCATCGATCTGACAGCCAATACCTGGAAACTGTCATTCACCGAGGAGGCTCCTAAGGTGGGCGAAACCTTCAACCTGAAGGGCGTAAAGTCTTGGGAAGGTCTCAGCGACAAGGCGAAGGTGATGATGGGAACAGGTGTTTACGAAACCACCATCAAGCTGTCGAAGGATGATGCCCAGAGACAGTGGGCCATTGACCTGGGGGATGTACGTGAAAGTGCCCGCGTCTATATCAATAATAAATATGTAGGCTGCGCCTGGGCTGTACCATATATCCTCAACTGCAAGGATGCACTCAACAAGGGCAAGAACATCATCCGCATCGAGGTTACCAATCTGCCTGCCAACCGCATCGCAGAACTCGACCGTCAAGGCGTGAAGTGGCGCAAGATGAAGGAAATCAATGTGGTGGACATCAACTACAAGAAGACCACCTACGAGAACTGGACTCCTGTGCCAAGCGGACTGAACAGCACCGTGAAACTCGTGGAAATCAAATAAATAATAAACAAACATTAATAACAAGACAAATGAAGAAACTGATCTTATCATCGCTCTGTATGCTCATGGGCTTGACCTCAATGTCTGCCCAGACCGCATTGCAAAATGAAATCCTGGAAGTAGCCAATCGCACCAACAACTACTTCATGACAAAGTACAGCGACCCTACTCTCGACACATTCGTGAAGAAAGTCCGCACCAGCAACCTCTGGACCCGCGCCGTGTATTACGAGGGATTGATGGCGCTTTACGAGATTGACCCTCAGCAGCGCTATCTCGACTACACCGACAAATGGGCAGATTACCACAAGTGGACAGCCCGTGGCAGCGTGAACGATACCGATGCCGACAACCAGTGCTGCCAGCAGACCTACATAGACCGCTACGTTCAGACCGGCGGCAAGAAGGATTTGAGCAAGGTGAAGGAGAACCTGGACCACCAGATGAGCACCAAGCGTGTGAACTACTGGACTTGGATTGATGCTATCCAGATGGCGATGCCAGTCTACGCCAAGTATGCCAAGATTACCGGTGAGCGCAAGTATCTGGATTATGCGATGAATTCCTACAAATGGAGCCGTGATACCCTGGCTAATGGTCTCTTTAACAAGAAAGAAGGTCTCTGGTGGAGAGACAAGGACTACGTGCCACCTTACAAGGAGAAGGATGGCAGCAACTGCTATTGGAGCCGTGGCAACGGTTGGGTGTATGCAGCCCTGGTCCGCGTAATGGAGACTTTGCCAAAGACAGATAAGTACTATCAGTATCTGAAGAAAGACTTCATCCTGATGAGTAAGGCTATCCTGAAATGCCAGCGCGAGGATGGTTACTGGAACGTGAGCCTCGTTTGTCCAGCCAACTACGGCGGTCCTGAAATGACGGGTACAGGTCTCTTCCTCTATGGCATGGCATGGGGTGTTCAGCAGGGCATTCTTCCTAGAGCCACCTATCAGAAGGCGATGGACAAGGCATGGAAGGCGCTTGCAGCATCCGTTCACGAGGATGGTTTCATCGGCTACAACCAGGGCACAGGAAAGGATCCTGCAGCCGGTCAGCCTGTCACCTTCACCTCTGTTCCTGACTTCGAGGATTACGGCACCGGTTGCCTCCTGCTTGGTGCTGCAGAGTATTACAAGCTTTTAAAGGTAAAAAAGTAAAAAGGTAAAAAAAAATCATGAAGAAATATATCTGGCTGATGGCTTGCTTGGTGGCGTTTTCGCCACTAAGCGCCAACGCCGCTAAGAAACAGAAGAAAGCAAAGAAGGCACAAACCGAACTTTGGCCTGATGGAACGAAGATGGATGCCTGGTTCAGCAACGCACAGAAGGTGAATGTGGATACCCTGGGCAAGAAATACATCCTCACCGACTATGGCGTAAAGACGGATAGTACCCTGATTCAGACCCAGGCCATCCAGGCGGTCATCGACCGTGCAGCCAAGGATGGCGGCGGTGTCATCGTGGTTCCTGCCGGAACCTATCAGAGCGGTGCCCTCTTCTTCAAGCCAAAGACCCACCTTTATGTTTCGGAAGGCGGAAAACTGAAAGGCAGCGACCGCATCGCCAACTTCCCGGTAATGGAAACCCGCATTGAGGGCGAAACCTGCAAATACTTCTCTGCCTTCATCAATGCCGACAAATGCAACGGCTTCACCATCGCTGGTCCAGGTACCATCGACGGCAATGGTTATCACTATTGGGAGGAGTTCTGGATTCGCCGCACCTGGAACCGCGAATGCACCAACAAGGATGCACAGCGCCCTCGCCTCGTCTATATCAGCAACTCCAGCCATGTCACCTTGCAGGATGTACACATCCAGAACAGTCCGTTCTGGACCAACCACATATACCGTTGCGACCACGTCCGTTTCCTGAATTGTACCATCTTCGCCCCTACTTCCGGCATGAAGGCACCAAGCAGCGATGCCATCGATATTGATGTCTGCCACGATGTCCTGGTAGATGGCTGTGAGATGAGTGTCAACGATGATGCCATCGCCATCAAGGGCGGTAAGGGAACCTGGGCAGACCAGGCACCGGAAAATGGTCCGGTGTATAATGTGCTCATCCAGAACTGCCATTATGGAACCGTGCATGGCTGTCTGACTCTTGGCAGCGAAAGCGTGAAAGACCGCAATATCGTGCTCCGCAACATCAAGGTGGACAAGGCACAACGCGTGCTCTGGCTGAAGATGCGCCCTGATACTCCGCAGCATTATGAGTATGTAACCGTGGATAATATCCAGGGTACCACTGGCAGTTTCCTCGTCATCCGTCCATGGACCCAGTTCTTCAAGCCTGGTGACCGCAAGGACATGCCATTGAGCCAGTGCAACAACATCACGATGAAGAACATCCAGATGGATTGCGACAACTTCTTCGATGTTGCCAAGAGCGAGAAATATCGTCTGGTGGATTTCACCTTCGAAGACATCACCTGCACCGACAAGAAGATGGCATTCGATGCCAACCTTATCGAGAACACCGTGGCAAAGAAAGTGAATATCACCCCTAGAGAGAAGAGCAACGGATTGAAGACTACAGGCGATGCCGACGGGTTGAAATAACACATACATTTTATAGAAAGTAATACAGAATTGAGTACTGAAA
>ERZ1035006.2355-NODE-2355-length-10822-cov-3.044302_pt1 | contig 10822 bp, 9 predicted proteins | sample MGYA00520694_ERZ1035006 | MGnify/ENA primary metagenome ERZ1035006 (study PRJEB33766, sample SAMN09781746) | gut metagenome | biome: gut microbiome | host: Homo sapiens | place: Madagascar | study: EMG produced TPA metagenomics assembly of the PRJNA485056 data...
CGGGCAGCACAATGCGCCCGTCGACCCAATTGGGATAATAGCGCCAATTGCACAGCAACTCGTCATTGCCGTTTTGCTGCTTGTAGGGGTCGAGCTTGTGCGCCTCGTAGCACGCCGCAAAGTTCTGCAAGTCCGCCTTGGCGCGCGCAAACGTCTCCTGATTCTCCTGTGCGCCGCCCAGCGTACCGTTCAGCTGTTCTGCCAGCTTCGATTCCGGGAAATAGCGCATATAGACCCGGATGGCTTCGTCCGATGCCGCATTGGTCACAAGCACAGGCTGATACTTGTCCGCATCGGTATACAGCGGCGCTTCTTTGTCCGCCGGATGCGCGTTCAATTGCGCCAGCAGACTGTCCAGCAGCGGCTTTTCCTTCGCGCTGGTCGTCTCGTAGTCCGCCAGCAGCGGACGGCACTTTTCCAGCAGCGCCGGACGGTCGCCCTGCGCGGCGATTTGCTGCATGATATCCAGCGCGGCAACGCGGCGTTCCTCGCTCTTGCGGTCGGACAACAGGCGGGTGATGCTGCCCAAAAGCGCGTCGTCCCCCTGCTTCATCAGCCAGCCCACCATTTTCGGGCGCACATCGGCGTACTTGTAGCGCAGCAGCTTCTCAATTTCGGCGTAGTCGTTTTCCGTCAGCGGCATCTTGTCCACAATCTTGCTGGCGGCACGGCGGCTGTACTCCGACTTGTCGCAGACGGAGGAAAGCACCATCTGCCGCTGCTTGGGCGTGCGCATCCGCCCGTAGCCGTCCGTCAGCAGCGAATCGCGCGAGTACACGTCGCAGTCGGTGAAAAACGCAAGGGATTCGTCAATCAGCGCATCGTCATCCAGCAGCAAATCCAGCACGCAGAGCCGCGCGGATACGTCCGCTTTCTTCAGCAGCGCCTTGTTCCACGGGAACACGCAGGGTTCAAACACAAAGTTCTTTTTCAGCCCGCTGCGGATGCTCATCAACGCTGTGCGGAACTGCAATGCCTGTTCGCGGCTGGTGAAAATCACCTGCAATATGATTTCTCCGTCCGCCAGCTTTCCTGTGTACGACAAGGGATAGGGCAGCACGTTCGGCAGATACATGGCGACAGTGTCCCGCTCATCCAAATGCGCCAGCAGCACCTCGACGGACAGGCGCATGACCGCTTTCGTCATGTTCAGCGTGCCAAGGAAGTACCCCGCGGTCAGCCGATGATGATGCGTGCCGTTCAGCGCCAGTTCGGATGCGCGATGCAGTGCTTCCCGCGCTTCCCGTACGCCCAGCGCCCACAGCGCAACGTGAATTCCCATGCTGTCCTCGCCGCGCAGACATGCTTCGGTGAAATCCTCATCCTTCAAGCAGCGCGAAATCAGCGAAATCGACTTGTCGCTCACGCGCTCCAAATCCCGGCACTCGTCCGTCAGCAGCCCCATCCACACGCCGACCGCCCGCTTCACCGACGAGAAGCGAATCAGGTTGTTCGCGTCGATGACATCCACCAGCGTCATGAGCGCCTCGACCGTACCCATGTCTGCCGATTCGTAGATGGCCTGCCGAAGCCCCTCCTGAAGCCGCGCCGCCAGCAGCAGCTTGCCAATCAGCTCATGCACGTCCCTGCGGTGACTGCGCAGTACGCCCAGAATCACCTCGCGCATGTAATTCGGCTGTGCGTCGCCCTCTATCATATCGCGGATGGCGCGCTCAACGGCTTCATCGTTCGCATCCAATGCGAGGGTAATCCGCGCCGTCACCGTCATCAGCGGATGATTATAGGGTGAAGCAGCCGAGCTGCGCACTTCCTCCGGCACGTCGTTCGTCAGCAGCTTCACCACCGGATACTGCATCATGAAATCCATCGAAAATGCGCGAATCAGCTCGGCAATGGGGAATGCATACAAGCTGTAATCCGCCGAGCGGTACGAGCGGCGCTCCCAGCCCGTGCTGTACGGAATTTCCGTCATGCGATCCAGTGCGCAGAGCAGCTCCGCCCAATGCTCCTGCGTGATGAAGCCTTCCGTCATCAGCCAAGTGAGCGATTTTTCCGCAAATTCCGATGGCTTCATGCCGTCCCGAAGCGCCTTCTCTTGCTGCTTTTCCGCATCGTAGCGATTGGTCAGAAACAGCCGGCGCTCGTCGCTCAACTTTTGCAGGCGTGACGTGCGTTCTTCCTCAAATTTCGTCCAGAGCGGCACTTTTTTGCCGCTTCCATCCAGCAGGCTGGTGATACACTGAATCTCTACCATAGTACCTCCTTAAAAGAACCCGCCCGTCAGCATCGTCAGGCGGATAAACGTCAATTCGTCCCCCTCGTGCAGTGCAATTGGGCTGTCCAGCGCGTTCAGCTCCGTCTGCCCCAGAAAAACGCGGTACAAGCCGTCCGCAAAGCCTTGCAGCGCGGTATCAATCGCCGCCGCTTCGTCAGTCTCCCGTCCGCCGTAATTCACGCCGAACGCCAGCTTCCCGACGCGCTCCATACCGGAAAGCGTTTCTTCCGTCATGGGCTGCAAATCATTTTCGCCCCGCCGCACGCGCGCATTGTACGCCGCCACGCTCTCGTGGACGACGCACACGAGCAGCTCGCGAACCGTCGCGACGGAATCCGGGATAGGCAGGGGGAGGGCATCGAGGGTGCTCCGGCGCTTGCCAAGCTGGCGGAGGGTGAGGTGAAGCAGCATGGGGGGGAACCTCCTTTGCGAGGAGTGTGGGTTTGGGGATATTATAGCACGATTGTGCAGGGGGGAGCAAGGCGTTTGGAAAATACAGAAACCGGCTCAGCACCTTCCTTCTCGAAAGGTGACTGAGCCGGTTCAATCAATGATGCGCTTTTATGCGAATTGCACATCCGCATTAAACTTCCCATTCACGAACACCACACCCTTGCGTCCGTCGCGCAGCGTCACTTCCGCGCGGAGGTCGTCCGTGCCGAACATGAAGTCCACATGCACGCGAGAGTGGTTCAGATTCACGCGATCCCACGCTGCAAAGTCCGTGCCGGAAAGACCCTTGAACAGAATGTTGAACCCGCGGCCGAGCGCCATGTGGCACGCCGCGTTTTCATCCAGCAGCGTCTCCATGAACAGCAAACCTGTCTTTGCCAGCGGCGAATCGCACTGCACAAATGCCACTTCGCCCAGATAGCGGCTGCCTTCGTCCGTGTCCAGCAGGGCCTTGAGCGCATCGTACCCCTTTTCGGCATAGAAATCCACCACCTGTCCGTCGCGGAAGGTGAAGCCGAAGCCATCCACCACCGTGCCATCCAGCATCAGCGGGCGGCTTGCCTTGACTGTGCCGTTGACGCGGAACTTGTCCGGGCTGGTGGATACTTCCGCTGTTGGAATGTTCGGCAGATACATGTCCGGCGTGTAATCACCGCCCATGGCGCCGACCCACAGCACGCCTGGCTGGAAGCCGACGGTGATATCCGTGCCGATGCTGTTGGTATAGTGGACGCTGTCGATGTCCTCGCGGTTGAGGATGTCGGCGAACTGCCCGTTTTCACCCATAGCGTCCAGCCAATTGCGGATGGGGTCGTTTTCGTCAATGCGGCAGACGCTGAACAGCACGTCCCATAGTTTTGCCACGCCATCCGACACCTTCAGCGCCGGGAAAAGAAACTTTGCCCAATTTTCCGACGGCGCGGTAGAAATGCACCAGTGCATCCCATTTTCCGCCGTCCCCTTGCGGAGAATGTTGCGCGTGTTGTTGCCGTGCTGCTGCACGTTGGCAACGCGCTGGGGGTCAGCGCCCTCGAACAGCGTCGGATAAGCGGGGAGAATCCGCAGGGAACACGCGCCCTGCTGGATGTATGCCGCGTAGGATTCCGTTTCCCACGGCGCGATAGCGGAAAAATCCTCCTGCGTGTCGGACAGCGCGCGCTCCCGGTCGACATACGGCTCTGCCCAGTGGATGACAACGTCCTTTGCGCCACGCTGAAACGCCTCGTGGCTGAGCGCACGGGCGAGCGGGTAGTTCTCCGCATCAATGTCCAGCAGCAGATACTGCCCCTTTTGCAGATTCACGCCCAAGCCAATCAGCAGTTCGGCGTATTTTGCCAGCTTTTCCTCAAAGGTCAGCATGTTTTTCTCCTTTCGGCGCGCATCAGCAAAGTGCAATGGCTTCGATTTCCAGTTCTGCGTTTTTCGGCAGCGCTGCCACCTGCACGCAGGAGCGCGCGGGCGCGTCCGACGCGAAGAACTCCGCATATGCCGCGTTGATGGTCTGGAAGTTCTTCAAGTCTTTGACGAAAATCGTCGTCTTGACCACTTTATCAAGGCTGCTGCCAGCCGCTTCAAGAATTGCGGCGATGTTGCGCAGCGAATGCCGCGTCTGCTCGGCGATATCACCCGTGGAGAGCTGCCCCGTCGCCATATCAATGGGCAGACAGCCCGACACGAACACCAAATTGCCCGCCTTGATGCCCTGAGAGTACGGTCCAATCGCACCCGGCGCCTTTGCCGTTGCAACAACCTGCTTTTCCATGTTCCTCTTCCTCCCTATCAATCCAGTTTCAGTTGAATGTAAAGCGGCGTGGATGGACGAAAATCGCATCCATTCGGCAGCAGCTTCATCAGCTTCTTCCATAAACCCAGTTTCATGCCGTCCGCCAGCGGATTTTCTGCTGAGTAATTCAGGCAGATAAGTTTCGGATGCTCATCCGTGCCGCCGGAAAGCGTATCGGTGAAAAGCTGGCGCGTCACTTCATCGAAATTGCCGGAATAGACGCGGCTTTCGTCAAACACGCCGCTGTCGCGCCCTTCCTGCACGTCGATGGCGTTGGCGACCAAGTACGCCTTGCCCTCCTTCGTGACCAGATACACGCCGCTGCCGACGACGACCGAGCCGAAAATCGCCTTCACCGCCGGGTCGGAGCGTTCGCGCGTCGCCGTCAGCCAAGCGTCATAGCCCATTTCGCGCAGCCAAGCCGCCGCGATCTGCACGTTCTCTCGATTGCTGTCGTACTTCACGCTTCCTCCGCTCCTTCCTTGTACGGAATCAGGTACAATTCCTTCTGCCGATGGCTCAACAGCTCACAGCCGTCCTTTGTTACGACGATATCATCTTCGATATGTGCGCCGACCAGTCCGTTGATGCAGCTGGGTTCAATAGCATAGACCTCGTTTTCACGCACGATGCCTTCCGTCAGCCGGCCGCGTTTCTTTGCCGCAAGCACCGTTCCGCCGTCATGGCACGCGCGGCCAAGCTGATGTCCTGTTGCAATGCCGGGGTCATTTACGCCGAAATCAATCAGCCGCTGATGATTGAGCAGATTGATTTCCCAGCCGCGAACGCCTGGTTTCATGGCGGAAAGCACCATGTCGATGTTGCCGTTCACAAAATCGAAATAACGCTGCACTTCCTCCGGCGCTTTCGTTTCGCCCTTGCGCAGGGCATAGAAGGTGCGGCTCACGTCGCTGCTGAAGCCCTTGTGCCAGCAGAAGAAATCCAGAATCAGCACGTCGCCGGGCAGCGTCTTGACCGCCATCGGCCCGCGGTGCGACATGCCGCCGCGCAGGTTCAGCAGCATCGGCGGGGTATCCGGACCGCCGCCTTCGCTGCTTACCAGTTCGCGCTTCTTCATTTCCCGCACGAACAAATCGCTGATTTCCAGCTCCGTCATGCCCTGCTGGATTTCGTCGCGGCAGACAGCGATGCACTCCTCTGCCAGTGCAATGGATTCCCGCAGGCGCTGAAGCTCGATGGGGGATTTCAGCGCGCGCACCGTGTCCATCATCTCCGCGGCGGACGTGACTTTTTGCTCCAGCTCCTCCATTGGCAGGTGAAAATAGCGGAATATATAGGTGAATGCGCCCAGTGTCAGACCGTCGGCACTCGTGTCGTCCTCGCTGTAATCCAGCGCCAGGCGGGTGATGGACTGTGCATCCATCAGCGCAGTGAAAGCGGATGCAAAATCTTCCGTGTAGGTTTGAATGGTTACATCCGTAAGCCCGGCAAACTTCTCCGCTTCCGACGAATGCACCAGCAGCGCATGAGCGCCGCTTTGGCGGAACAGCGCAGCACAGAGATGCTCGGTCGTCTGGTCGAAGAGCAGCTCAAAGTAGCCGTCGCTGCCCTGCCGGGAGAGAATCAGAAATGCATCAAAGTCTTGCTTCTGCATTTCTGCGTTCAGCTGGGCAATTTTCTCGTTTGCCAGCAGTGTATGCTCATTCATGCATGTTCGCCCTCCTCATAGCGGAAGCAAGCGACGCTATGCCCCGGCTTCACCTCGCGCAGCGCCGGCTTTTCCGTGCGGCAGCGTTCCGTGGCATAGGGGCAGCGCGTGCAGAAGCGGCAACCCTGCGGGATGTTGTCGATGCCGGGAATTTCGCCCTGCATGATGATTTTCTCGCGCTTGCGCTCCGGGTCGGTGTCCGGCACGGAGGACAGCAGCATCTGCGTATACGGGTGCAGCGGATGGTCAAATAGCGACTGCTTGCCGGCATACTCCATCATTGCGCCCAGATACATTACCGCGATTCGGTCGCTCAAGTGCTTTACCACGCGCAGGTCGTGGCTGATGAACAGGTAGGTGATGTGGTATTCCGCTTTCATTTTTTGCAGCAGATTCACCACTTGCGCCTGTACGCTGACATCCAGCGCACTGACAGGCTCGTCGCATACAATCAGCGCCGGGCGCAGGGCAATGGCGCGCGCAATGGCGATGCGCTGCCGCTGACCGCCGGAAAACTCGTGCGGATAGCGCAGCATCTGTTCCTCGGACAAACCGACTTCACGCAGCAGCTTTATCACCGCTTCCTCGCGTTCCGCCTTCGTCTTGTACAGGTGCTGAATCTTCATGCCCTCGCTGATTTGTGCCTTCACGTTCATGCGGGGGTCCAAGCTGGAATACGGGTCTTGGAAAATCATTTGGATGTTTCGGCGCAGGGGGCGAATCTGCCGCGTCGAAAGATGCGTGATGTCCGTGCCCTGAAAGACGATCTGGCCGTCGGTCGGCTCGTACAGGCGCACAAGGCACTTGCCGACGGTCGATTTCCCGCAGCCGCTTTCGCCCACCAGCCCCAGCGTTTCGCCCTCCGCAATGGAGAAGGAAATGTCATCCACCGCTTTAAGCGTGGTTTCGCCTTCGTCGCCGCCCTTGACGGAAAAATACTTCTTCAGGTGCGATACAGTCAGCAAATCAGCCATTCTCCCACTCCTTTCGGTAGTTCTCATCGTATTTCAGGCAGCGGACGCGCCGGATGATGCCGCTTTCATCAGCAGGCAGGGTCATCATTTTCGGCTCCACCTTGCGGCAGCAGTCTTTGGCGTATTTGCAGCGGTTGCAGAATGCGCAGCCGATGGGCATGTTATAGATGCTCGGCACCGTGCCTTCAATCGTCTCCAAATGCTCTTTTTCCTCCGTCAGGCTCGGCATGGAGGCCATCAGCCCTTCGGTGTAGGGGTGCAGCGGACGGTGGAACAGCGGAATCACGTCTGCTTCCTCCACAATTTGCCCGGCGTACATGACGGCAACGCGGTCGGCGTTCTCCGCAATTACGCCCATATCGTGCGTCACAAGGATGACTGCCGAATGCGGCTGGGCCTGCTTGAGCTGGCGGAGCAATTGCAGAATCTGTGCCTGCACGGTCACGTCCAGCGCGGTGGTCGGCTCATCGGCAATCAGTATGTTCGGCTGACATGCCAGCGCCATGGCAATCATCACGCGCTGGCGCATTCCGCCGGAGAGCTGATGCGGATATTGCAGCACGCGCTTTTCCGGGCTGGAAAGACCAACCATCCTAAGCAGCTCCACGGCGCGCTTTTCGGCTTCCTCCTTGGTCATGTGCAGGTGGAAGCGCAGCGGTTCACACAGCTGATAGCCCACGGTAAAGACGGGGTTCAGGCTCGTCATAGGCTCCTGAAAAATCATAGCGATTTTGTTGCCCTGAATCTTGCGCATTTCCTTGGGGGAGAGCTTGAGCAAATCTATGCCCTCGTAGATAATTTCGCCGCTGCGGATTTTGCCGCCGATGCTTGGCACAAGCCCCATCACGCTCATGCCGCTGACACTCTTGCCGCTGCCGCTTTCGCCGATGATGCCCAGCGTCTGCCCTTCCTCCAAGGTGAAATTTACGTCACGGACGGCCTGTCCCTCGCGGCGGCGCTTGTAAAAGGAGACTTTCAGGTCCTTGACTTCGAGAATCACGTTTCCCATAAAAGCACTCCTTTCTCAGCGCGTTTTCGCGTCGAACGCGTCACGCAGGCCGTCGCCAATCAGGTTGATGCACAGCACCGTCACCAGAATGCACAGTCCCGGCGGAAGCCAAATCCACGGGCGATTCAGCAGCGTGGTGAGGTTGGTGGCGGCGTTAATCATGTTGCCCCAGCTGGGGGTAGGCGGCGCAACGCCCACGCCGAGGAACGACAGCGACGCCTCTGTCAGAATCGCGCTGGCAATGGACAGCGTGGCTTGAACAACCACGGGCGCGATGATGTTGGGCAGCACATGCGTAAAGACGATGCGAACGTTGCCTGCGCCCAGCACGATGCTGGACTGCACATACTCCAGTTCGCGGATTTTGAGGATTTCGCCGCGCACCAGACGTGCCGTACCCGTCCAGCTGACCAAGCCGATAATCAGCATGATGGTGTAAATTGTTGGCGTGATGAAGCAGGAAATGGTGATAATCAGGAACATGACGGGGAAGCAGATGACCACATCCACCGTGCGCATGATGAGGCTGTCCGCCAGCCGTCCGCCGAAGCAGGCGAGGCAGCCCGCCAGAATGCCGATGGCGACGGAAATCAGGCAGCTGATTAAGCCGACGCTCAGCGAAATGCGGCCGCCGTAGAGCAGGCGGGCGAACACGTCGCGCCCGATGCTGTCCGTTCCCAAAATGTGCTCGGCGCTGGGGGCGCTGTACTTGTCAATCATGCCGTTTTCCTTGTAGTTCTCCGCCAGCGGGTCGTAGGTGCAGATCTTGTCCGCAAATACCGCCAGCAGAATCAGCACAAGGAGGATGATGAGGCTGATGACCGCCAGCTTGTTGCGGCAGAATTTCTCCGCCGCGCGCCGCATGGTGCTTTCGCCCTTGACGGCACGAACTGTATTCTGGCGCATGGTCATTCCCCCTTTCCTTTGGATACGCGAATGCGCGGGTCTGCCACGGTGTAGAGCATGTCGGCAATGAAGTTGCCCAGCAGCACCAGCACAGCGGTAATCAGGTTCAGCGCCATCAGCTCGGAATACTCGCGCGCGGTGATGGCCTTGATGCCCAGCGTGCCCAAACCCGGCCAGTTGAAAATGGATTCGACAATGTACGAGCCGCCCAGCAGCCCCGGCAGCGACAGCCCGAAGAGCGTGATAATCGGGATGAGGGCATTGCGCAGCGCATGGACGAAAATCACGCGCTTTTCGCCTAAGCCCTTGGCGCGCGCTGTGCGGATGAAGTCCTCATGGATAACATCCAGCATACTGGAGCGCGCATAGCGGGTAATGCTCGCCGTCTGCGGCAGCGCCATGACGATAGCGGGCAGCGTCATGTGGCGCACAACATCCACAAAGCCCGCCCAGCCGGTCAGCTCCACGCCAATGGTGCGCATCGCGCCGGTCGGGAACCAGCCTAACTTTAGGCTGAACACATACACAGAGCCAAGCGCAAGGAAGAAACTCGGCACAGCCACGCCGATGAATGCCAGCACCGTCAAAATGTAATCACCGACAGAGCCGGAATGCGTCGCGGAATAAATGCCGAAAATCAGGCCGAACAGCAGACTGATGGCGTAGGACGTGAGCGTCAGAAGGAGCGTCGGGCCGATGCGCTCGGTGATGATATCCGTCACACTGCGGCCGCTCATAACGCTGTAACCCAGATTGCCCTGAAGAATCTGCCCCAGCCACTTGAAGTACTGCACATAAATGGGGTCGTTGAGTCCCAGCGCATCCTCTGCTGCCTGAATGTCCTCCATGGACAGCTTCGGGTTAATCATCGTCTGCAGCGGCGAGCCGGGCGCGATTTTCATGATGAGAAACGTCAGCAGCGTAATACCGAAGAGAATCGGAATCATTTGCAGCAGACGTTTGAGCACATAGTGGCGGCCCACAAAGGCACGCACTTTCCGCAGGGTTTTCAAACTTGCGTCACATCCTCGTCTGATGCCACACTGTCCGCGGACAAAAGTATGTCCGCGGACAGCAGGCGGTTTCTTGGGGCGTCTGCCCCGATGGAATTACTTCGTGAAGGAAGGCAGGTTCACCAGATTGCTCAGGCTGTTGATGACCACGCCGCCGATCGTGCTGTTTGCAACCCACACGGTGTTCTTTTCCACAAACGGGAAGAGCAGCGCGTTGTCCAGCATGTAGGTGTTGATTTCGTGGTAGATTTCCGTGCGCTTGGTCTGATCGGTTTCCGCCTGACCAGCGTACCAGAGGGCGTCGAGGGTTTCATCGCCGCAGCGGTTGAAGTTGAAGCCGCCCTTCGCCGCGTCAAAGTCAGAGCAGTAGAGCACCATCAGCCCGGACGGATCGCCGTCGCCGCCGCCAAAGGTGTAAGTGCCGTAATCCGCTGCCTCCTGATTGCTGATGGTTTCTACCATGACTGACCAGTCCACCAGCTTGATGTCGACCTTGATGCCGGACTTCTTCAGGGAGGACTGCCACAGGGTGAGCAGGTCGTTCTGCTCGCTGCCGGTGCACAGGGCGGTGAACGCCAAGGTCACGCCGTCCTTCTGATAGTAGCCGTCATTGCCCATGACGTAGCCGTCAGCTTCCAGAATGCTCTTTGCCTTGTCATGATCCTCGGTGTAGGGATAGGCGGACTTGTCCGCAGCCCAGTTTCGATTCACGAACACAGAGCAGGAACCTTCGCCGTAATCGCCGAAAACAGCCTTCGCAATGGTTTCAGGCGTGTAGG
>ERZ1035006.2356-NODE-2356-length-10820-cov-22.063818_pt1 | contig 10820 bp, 1 predicted proteins | sample MGYA00520694_ERZ1035006 | MGnify/ENA primary metagenome ERZ1035006 (study PRJEB33766, sample SAMN09781746) | gut metagenome | biome: gut microbiome | host: Homo sapiens | place: Madagascar | study: EMG produced TPA metagenomics assembly of the PRJNA485056 data...
CCAAGAGGTAGGGGCAAGCCCCTACCCTAAATATGAGCCCCTTTCAGGGGCGCTGGCGCCTCTTTACCAACCTTGATTTTTATGGAATTTTGAACACCCTACGTCTGCCCCCCAATTTTTTCATTGTCCCCCAAAAACAAAAGCGCCGGAGCATTCTCCGGCGCTTTTGTCATTATAGCTTTTGTCATTATATATAAATCAGAGCACATTATCTATACATAAATCAGAGCGACACCTTCCCGACACTCTCACCCTCATCCGTGCGTGCCTCCACCACATAAACGCCAGTGGGGAGTTTCAGAGAGAGGCGTGAGACATACGGCGTGAGTTTGTACACTGTGCGACCATCTGCCGCCACGATACGCACATACGTCAGCACATGCGCTGCAGAAGAAGAGATCGTCACACTGCCGTTGTCGGCCTGTATGAGCGGTTGCGTGAAATCCTGTTCATCCTCCAGGGCTGGACGCTCTGAAGAGAGGATGAAATAACGGCCCGTCGTCACACCCGGCACCTCCACCTTCACGCAGTCGGCATTGCCATTGCCCCGCAGCGGTGTCACGGCCCCCGTCTGACTGTCGAGCAGCGAGAGCGTCTCGCCAAACGAGCGCATGCCCGAGAACGTGAGCTGCACGGGAGCTTCGCTATCGCTCAACACGCCCAAGGGGACGCGCCAGATCGAGCGGCGTCGGTTGATGGTGCTCGTGCGGTTGCCGGCCAACGTATATACCATCGGAATTTCCTGCAACGAGTTGTCGAGCAAGAGTTGCATATCCTCCGCAGCCTCGTAGCCGTTGACCGCTGTGGTGTCTTTCACCACCAATGCCTCACTCCCCTGCCCGCTTCGCGAAGCGCGGATGCGGAGCATAGGAGCCTCAGCACGTCCGATGGCTGGAGCACGCAGCAGCGTTCCGCTGGTGTGGAGCGACGTCTGCATGTCGGCGGTGAATTTCAAGGTGATGGTGTTCGTTCCTTCCTTGCCTTCCACGAAGAAGCCCTGTCCCGATGGCAGACTCGCGAGCGCGGCCTCCGTCGTGCCGTTCACGGAAATCCATTCTCCGGCATTGGGCTGGCGCATCGCCCCTTCCTGTCCGCCGGCCGTCAGCACCCAATATTTCGCCCCATTGAGTTGGGCCTCATTTTCTTTGAAGAACTCGTTGAGGTCGAGGGCGCAGGCAAACGGGTTGCCAACGAGGAAAAACCTGTTGTTGGCATTCTCGTTCCTGAGCGTCACGGTCAGGTCGGTGCCAGACTTCAACTGGTCGGTCGCCAACCTATGATGATGCGTGCGGTCCACAAGATAAGTATTCCTGTCCGTCTTATTCAATTCCGTGTAATAGCCATAGGCCGTGTCTTCCTTCGGCAGGCGGAAGAGCGACTTCGTGTATTTCTGCGCCCCGATACCGATGCCATTGACTTTGACAGAGAAGCCACCCTGCGAATAAGCCTCCCGCACGTCGTTGTAGACAGCGCTCCAGTTGGCGGCTTGGTAGATATTCTCCGTCGTGGTTTTCACATTGGCAGTCTGCGGATTTTCGGCCGAATAAGTATCGAGGTAGTAAAGCGTAGACTTAGCCTTGTCCCAGCTGCGCTGATAAACGGCTGGCGCGAAGCGATGGTAGTCTGTCGTGTTGTACTTCACGTCCTTGAAATAAGGCGTGGCCTGGCAAGCATCGTTGTTAGGCGCATACCATTCTCCCGCGTAGCTCTGGCGCAGCGGCGAACCGAGGGTGTACCATCGGTCGGGGGTCAGCGCATATTCCACCCACGCCTTCTTATAGTCGAGGCGTTCGGCATGCAGCAATTCGCCACCGCTCTGCACCACGAGGTCCTTGCTTTGATAGGGCCTGTAAATGTCGCAACGGTTGACGCCCGCTTTGGCTTTCGGCGCTGCCAAAAGCGCATATTCGATGTCGGGCGTCGCCGTGCGCTGTTCGTCTTCGTGACCGACGAAGTTGAGGAACTGGTCGTTGGCGCCGGCATTGTTGGTCTCATAGAGTTGCGGTCCTGCCTTGTCGGGCGTCACGATGACACTGGTGTGGAGCATCGGCACATAGCCCTGCGCCGTACCGTTATTGGCATTGGTGGCATAATCCGTCTCCGTATCGGCTTTGAAATGCAGGTCGGCGAGGTCGGCGCGTTGCCAGTTGGCATCGTTCGTCCAGTCGGTGTTTCCGGCTGCTCCCGTCCATTTCTGGTATTTCGGAACGATGATGAGGTCAACGAGCACATTGCCGTCACACACCGTTGACTGCGTGGCATTGCCTGCATTAAAGAGCTCCCGATAGTTGAAGCGGAGCGTATAGACATATCCCTCGCGCGGCTGGAAATCGTTGTTGAAGACGATGTCGGCATGGGCATTTCCGCGGTCTGCCGTGTCGGCCACGAGCGTTTTGAGCTGGCCCACGATGCGGAAGTTCTGCACACTGAGGCCAGCGCGTTCTTCAGCAGCCTTCGTTTCATACGCCTTCATATTGGGGTCGTTGGTGCCCGCGAGGAAGACGTCTGGACTGACGCTGGTCAGACCGATGGCGTCCTTCGTCACCGTCTCGATGCCGCGCAAAGGCACGCGCAGGACATTGGCGGCACTGCCGTCGGCCCCGGCCCTCACCTCTTCCACGGCGGCCAAACTGCTGCGCACTGGCACGTTGGTGAGTTTCTTGGGATATTTATATTGGTTGCCATGCAGACCATCGAAGAGCTGCGGTGCCTGTCCGCTCACTTTGATGCCCACCTGTTGAGGGTCGTAGCAATATTGCGTGCCGTTGCCGTCTTCATGGTCGATGGGCACCACCGTCACCTTCAGGATTTCGCCCTGCTTTGTGGCGGCAGGCACATAAACGTTACACGTGTTGTTGAGCAACACGAGCGACGCCACCTTGTCGGCGCTGTTGAGCGTGAACTGATGGAGCACGTCGATGACGCTCTGCTCGAGGGTATATCCCTCGTCGTTCTTCGGCGCGGCGCCCGCCACGGTGGTGGCTTTGGGATAGAAATGACGGAAAGCCAAGAGCGCCTCGCGGAGCGAAATCTCGTTGGAGAGGCGGCTTTCGTTCTTTCCCAAGACGCGCCAGGTGGCGTTGTCGACATTGATGCACACGTCGGTGAATGCGTCGCCCACATAATCGCGCCACCAGTCATACTGCACAATGCGTTCGCCGATAACGCCATCCAAATTCTCTCCCACCTGCTTGACGCTGAGCGAGACGCTCTTGCCGGCACAGGTCTGGGTTTCGTGTTCAACGGCGGCCTCGTCGTCGGCATCCGTCACCACGCGGATGGGCGACAGCGTGCGGAACTTGCAGCGGACGCTGCATCGCGTGTTGATCTCAAACGAGTGGAAGGCATTGGCCAGCGTGACGGGGTCGTCGGAGAAGCGCGGCACGAAGAGGAAGTAATAGTCGTGGTTGGGCTTGATTCTCGGCTCTTTCACTTTGTCGCTGATGACGAAGTGGCGCACACCAGCACTGGTTACTTCGCGAGATGCCATGCCGACAGTGGCCGCCACAGCGTCTCTGTATTTGAAGAGCGGGAGGTCTTCGAATTTGGTTTTAAACTCCACAGAGCGGAAGATGCCTTCTCCAGATACCTGGCTGTTGGGGTCGCCCAAGAGGGCCTTGACGAAGGCGGGCTTCACCTCGGCGTCGGACATACGGTAGAGGCGTTCCTGTCCTTCTGACGTTCCTGTGTCGAAACCCAATTCGGCGTCAAACATCTCCTTGTCGAGGAGGCAATACCACACCTTAGGATTGTCCTTCATCACTTCGCCAGTGTTGAGGCCCAACTGGGCACGCACCTGGTCATAGTCGACGGTCATCTTACACAAGGTAAGCTGGTCGCCACAGACAGGAATGGTGCGTTCAATCTGTACATCTGGCTTCACGCTGAACACCTCGACATCATCAATCAAGATGTCGCCACCCCTGGTATTGGTACAGGCGTTGTCGATGGTAAGGCGGAAGTTGTCGAAGTCGTCAGCATTCTTATTGACGAAACTGAAATACACCTGCTGCCAGATGCCTTTGCCATCATTATCCGTAGGGTTCAACGTCTTGCTAAGGGAATCACGAGCTTGGCCCAAGATACTTCCAGGGCAGTAAGAATAGAGCGTCGTGGCCTTGCCGTTTTTAAATCCCTGAATGGAGAACACCACGTTGGCCGGACTTTCGTTGTCACGGTCTGGACTGCTCATCCATGCCGAAACGAAAAGACGTGAGGCTTTGCAAGGCATACCAGCAAAGTCGATAGACGCAATCTTACCAGGAAGGTCGGAAGCGTCAATATAGAGGAAGCCGCTCTGGCTGGCATCATAGTTTTCAGAGCCATATTCATTCTCGTAATACTTCTTAACGGCAAAGAAATTACCACGATTATCTCCCATATCAAAACGATGGGCAACAGTGTAGTTACCCCACGTACACTCTGAAGTTCTACCATTAGTACTGTTGAAATCTCCACCGATTGGTGCAAAACAATAGGAGGTGTTATCGTAGTTGAAGGGGTAGCGATATGTCAAAGAGTATTTTTGATTGGCGTTATCGCCTTTTCCTGAATTTGTAAATCCCGTATAGGTTCCCACAGGTGGCGAGACAAAGGCATCAAACTGATCGGGGTCGAAGGTGATGGTGGCCACAGGGTCGCCAGTGGTTTTCAGCAAGACCTCTGGCGAACGCGCCGATTTGAAGCTGCCGTCGTCTTTTTTCCCGATGATTTCGGAATAGATGATGGGCTCAAAATCATCTTCAAATATCAGATTGAATTTGGCAATCTGATAGCGCGTGCCGTCGCTGGCCACCCCATACACCTTCAAGGTGCAGCTGCCAGCATTGGCCTCACCGCGGCCCTTGCCGTTGTCATCGCCTGGATATTTGAAGGCGATGGCGCGGTCGGCACCAGCACCAGCACCGCTATTAAGGAACCCGGCGAAAGTGATGCCACTGCCCAGGTCGTCCACTTTAACCTCGATTGCCCCACTGTTGACAGCATTCTGAAGATTGTCTTCTGAGGCAATACCACCATTATAAAACCAATAGTCCTGCTTCTGCATATTGAGGGCAACCGAACTGTAATTGAGCGTCACCTTCTTCTTCGGGAAAGCAATGGTGTGCTCTTCATACCATTTATCATTGCTGCCATCATCCTTATACAGGAGCAATTCGTTGGCAATGGCGCGGGCATTGCGAATGACATAGAGGTTGCGGCCGGTGATGGTCGGCTCCACAATGCTTTGCTTCGAGGGCAGGATGATGTCGCTGGTGACATTCCCATTATATATGGGGTTACCATTGTCGCCGAAATAATCAACGAAATCGCTGTAGGGAGTGAGGTCGGCACCAAGGATGTATTCCCAATCGTCGGGGATGACCTCTGGCATTTGGAAGGTGACATTGTGGGTAACGTAATAACCAGAGTTCTGACCGTTCAATTTCAACTGGTCGCCCACAACAATTCCGTTTTTATAGCGTCGGCTGCTACTGATGTCGAGGTTGAGCACCGAGTCGCTCACGGCCTCGTCGGTCTTGTAGTTATACCAACGCTGGAAGGCCCGCGAACGGGTAGCAGCAGATCCTACCATACAAGTAGGCACATAAAGCTCTCGCGTGCTCTCTGCCTTGAGATAGTGGATGACGGTGTAAGTACTCGTCTTCTGCATCATCTTCCCAGTATAGGGATTCTTGGTCCATCCGCTTTCATCGCGCTGGATAAAACCAGTCATCGGGTCGGCGGTAGCCTCGTGCGCCTGCTTGACAAACCAAGAGCGCTTGGGGAGTACTTCGTAATCGGAATAGTCTTCCGGAACGGGGATGGGTTCGAAGTTGAGGCAGATATTTGGGTCTGTTTGAATGTCTGAATTCCAAAAAATGATAGTATTTCTGTTGGCGTCTGCACCACTCAAATTCATGCTTTGACCAATCTTTCCTTCAGCATTCCAGCCCCCAACGATGGTAAGAGCATAGCGTTGCTGGGTGGAGATATATTTGACACTGAAATGAACAGCTCTCTCAGGGTCGTGCGTCACGTTAAAACCATTGCCGCTTAAACACACATAATATTTATCCTTGCTCATCAAGACAACATCGTCCTTATTCTGACCCACCAAGGCCCACATCTGGTCGTTAACGAGTTTCTTGTCGTTTTCGGCGAAGACCACCTTGCTGGTGCCATTGCCGTCGCTGACATATTTATTCCCCGCCTTATCAAAGCAGATGAAGTTGTAGTAATATTTTCCTGCTGCGGCATCAGAGAGTTCTGGACACGTTAAGCGTCCGAAAGTGAAGCAGAGCGTATGCTGCTTGTCGGTTTCATAAGTGGAGAATGACAGCATGGCGACGGTGCCGTTGGTAACGTCAGAAACGCCGAGACATTTTTCGGGTTTGCCCTCTGGTTTGCTGCCATCGGCGTTCAACTGGGCGAAACACCAACTGACATTGCCATCCTTTTCTCCGTGGTTGAGCCAGAGATAGAAATGGGTGGCCTGTGCCTTGTCTGTGGTGAGGCACACGTTGCCCCCTGCATCCGTGCCGATATATTGGCCATGACCATTGCGCAGCACGAAGTCGTCCTTGGTGCCGATGTTCTTCCAGCTATTGTTGGCATCATCTTCTGAGGCAGATGCCTTGGCCTTCAGCGCTGTGCCGTCAGCTGTGAGTTCGAGTTCCGGAGTCAGTTCGTTGAGAGAGAGATTGCGGAAAGCACCACCCGCCTCTTCGTAGAAATCGGGGGTGATGTCCACTGGGATGAGGTCAACATAGTTGTCGGCGTTGTTCGGACCTTGCAGCGACAGCGTGACGGTTTTCGGATTTCCGCCGTAGCTGTGGGAGATGAGATTGTTGTTGTCGGCAACATCGGGCAGTTCAATCTGCCAGTGGTCGTAATTACCCGAAGTCTCAACGAGGCGGATGCGCGTGGCATCATTTTTATCTGCCACCGCCACGAAGGTGTTGTTGCCTGTGTCGTATTTCAGGAAGCAGCGGTTGTAGGCGCTCTGCAAATAGGCATCACCCTTTCCCTGTCCGTCTCTGATAAGTATCCACAACTGGCACAGGTTCTTCTCCTCATAAGGTTTCAGAGAAATAGAGTTAGCCTCCTCCATGTGGTAGGCATAGCGGTCGCCCCCCGCAGTGCGGATGCAATAGAGCTGATAGTCCGCACCGCCTGACGACGGGATGGGAAGCTCTGGCGCAATGATATACGGGCGTAAGTCAACCACCGAATTGCGGGTGTTGGGCGCCGCCCAACAGAGAACGCCTTCCGCACCGATGCTGAGGGCCTGCTTGCCATCGGAAGAAAGAAAGTCGTAACGCACACAGTTGTTGTTCTCGTAGTCGTTCTCATCATACACGAACGTGTAGGCCTCAGCTTTTTGATTGCTGACGCCGAACTGCTTATTTTTTTTGTCGTAGGTGAGATAGAAGCCTGCACGGTTGCGGATATGCTGCCCTTCAACGACCCACTGATAAAGACGTGCATCCTTATCAGAAGCGAGGATAGCACGTGCCCTTACGCGTGGATTTTTGGCCTCGTCATAGTCCATAATGAGGGCACGCTGGCCCATAGCCGGAAATACGAGGTGGTAACTGGTGGTGTCGGCCGCGATGTCGACAAAGGTCATACTGGTATTTTTCCCTACCTCTTCTGCACGCCCAATGGAATTATCACTATCAGATGGACGAACGAAGTAATGATTCTCGCAATTGTAGAGCGACCAAAGCCCGTCAAGCGATGCATCTGGCTGATCGGCCACATCGCAGATTTTGTAACGGCTGTAGTCATTCCTTGTCGTGTTGACCTTGTGCTGATAACCATCTGAGGCGGGATTATAGCTGATATAGTTGCCTGCGGTGCTTTTGATGTAAACGTCGCCGTCGTCATTGGCTTCTTCAAGTATCCAGCAATATCTTCTCAACGGGAAAGGCGCAACAGGCGATTTAAGAAAGATGTCGCCGGGCGTGTTGTCCTGCATATATTCGCCGCTGCCGTTTTGAAAGAAGTTGAAGGCATAGTAACGCGGATTGTCACTGGTGCTGACATAAGGGTTGACGAGTCCGCCTTCGATATTTTCTGCAAGGCGCACCACGGCATAACGGGAGTTTTTCTTCACGAGCTGCAATTGCCCATTTTTCACGCCGAGGGTGTTATACGGTTCAGAAACACCGCGAAGCACGGCGTTGTAACGTAAGCCTCCAGCAATATTGCAGGTACCGCCTTGAACATGCGCTCCAACATTATAATAGGTGTTTTGGTCAGCATCAAACACGCTGGCCTTGCTGCGGTCGGTCACGCTGGTGAACGTCTTGGCAGCGGTATCATAATGGAGGTAACGGCCTGCTTTGTTTTTCAGATTGTAGCCGTTGACCTTACCTGCACCATCCATAATCGGATTGAAAGTCCATCGGTAGCCATCGCCTTCCAGTTGCTCCGTGGTGGTGGCAACGGCCTTGACGTTCTGGCCGTCATCGTAAAGCACAACGCGGCCGCTGCCAGAAAATTGCAGGTAGTCGTAATCTGAACCACGTTCCGATTCTTTGAAGCTTAGGGCATTATACTTTGACGTACTGCTGCAGACCTTCAAGGTGTATGGGGTCATACCATCCTGCAAGCCGAGGCGGTGGTTGTCATCGCCCGAAAGCGCCATATCAATGGTCCAATACTCTGGCTGTTCGTCTGTCTGCTTGAGGCGGAAGACGGTGGTCGCACTGATGTCCAACGGTGCGAAGGTAAACCCGTTGTTCTTATATATCAGGTATTCTCCCTCTTGGTTGACGAGGTAGAAATCGCCTGGCTTGCTATTGGGATGCCTGGCAGGCCGGAGTTTCCAGTTCTGACGCGCACTGGTAGGCTGAAACTCCATTCTCGTAACAGGATTGTCATAGTCCGTTCCAGTCAATGTCAGACGGGCATCGCCCTTGGGATTGGCCTTAAACTGCAACTTATAATAATAGACATTGCTGATGTCTGAGAATTTAGGGACCACTGCGCCCTTCACCTCATCGGTGCTGTCGAGAATGCGCACCACGCTGTAGAAGGAATTGGCCTCGACAATGGCGAGCTGGCCGTCATTGACACCAACGGCCTTGGAAGCATCGTCTGCCAATGTCAGCACATCGTGTCTGTTGTCGTAGGCACTGCCACAAGGAAACAACCTCAAAGCCTCATCGCGATTGGTGGTCACGGTGAGGGCATCGCCTGCTTGTTTCAAATAGTTATCGCGGCCGCTCTTTAGCACATACGCGCCGCCAACCTGCTCCAACGTCCACTGATAGCCAGCAACTTCTGAGCCAACAGGCTGCATGGTGACGCTGGTGCCATTGTCGTAAATGGCGGTGGCGGCATTGGCTGAGAATTGGTAGATATGGGGGCCAGTGGGAGGAGGGGTGGAGATGAAGCGCATGGCTTCGGCTGAGTTAATATAACTTCCCATTCCGACATCTGGATTTCCACTACCATAAGGGAATACGTATTTTTTCGTTTCGGTATTATACAAGACAAAAGCTTCCTGATATTTACCATCTGTTTGATCTGCCACATCGCAAATGCGGTATTTACATCTGTCGGTTTTGGTAGACGTACTATATTGATAAGTACCATCCTTTTGACAGAAGAAATTCCCATCGACGCTCTTGATATAGACGTCTCCTTGTTCATTGGCCTCGTAAACGCACCACATATAGGCACGCAGATTTTTGGCAGATGGTGTGGGGTATTTCTGTAGTTTATTCTCTGCCCCTGCGTCCTTGATACATTCCGAACCGTTTCCTAACAGCTCCATATAATACCAATGTACCTCGCCTCCTTCGCTGCTAACAAACGGAGTTACCTTGGCGCCCCTGACATTATTGGCCAGGCGGATACAGCCGTAGCGAGAATTTCTCACTGCCCAGAAGAATTGGCCATTCTTCACGCCAAGGGCCTTGCCGTCATAGACAAGGTCATAACGGGAGCCGCCATACGTATCCTTAGAATAGGCATTCTCCTCCTTCGTAAACGTCGCCGCCTGGTTCTGATGGCTGGTAAGTGCGAGGTCGGCAGTCACATACATGCCCTCCTTATTCTTCAAGCGCACTTTATCGCCCGACACGGTCTCAAGCGTCCACTGGTAGCCGTCGCCAGCAGGAGCATCTTCCGTTGTACTGACAACGGTAAGCGCACCGTCCTTGGCGAGCAACACCGTACGGCCATTGCCCGAAAACTGAAGATAGGTATAAGTGTCCTGAGCAAAGACACTGGAGATGCCTGCAACAAGACTGAAGAGAAGCAGCACGAAAGCACGCTGCAAAGTATGTGGGTTCAATCGTATTTTCATAACACGAAGTATATATGGATTTACAATTTAGTTTCTATAAGGATGGTCGGCGCAATTCCTCGAACTAATCGAATTTGCGGTTTCGAATTAATCGAATTTTTGCAACGGGGTTGCGGGCTGCGCCGCAATTCGATGTTGGCCTCAGACGGCGTAACAACGAATTTAACGAATTAACGAATTGCCGGGCCGCTCGGGCGCGGCGGTTTCAAATTAATCGAATTTCTTCGCGGTTCGAGACATACGGGCGGCCCTGCACGGGCTGAAAGCCCAACAAGTCCGGAGCCCAGGGCAACGCCCTGGGTTAACGTACGTACCGCACCTGCGCCCTGTAAGGGCAAAAGTAATAAACAATAGGTGCGCCCATACTTTTGCCCTTACAGGGCGAAGGGCTTTATACCCTGGTACCCAGGGCGTTGCCCTGGGCTGGGAACTGGCTGCCCTTTCAGGGCGCTCGCGGCGAGGGTTGCGGGGGATTGCCCCTGAAAGGGGCGCATATTCCAGGATAGGGGCTTGCCCC
>ERZ1035006.2357-NODE-2357-length-10820-cov-4.371296_pt1 | contig 10820 bp, 9 predicted proteins | sample MGYA00520694_ERZ1035006 | MGnify/ENA primary metagenome ERZ1035006 (study PRJEB33766, sample SAMN09781746) | gut metagenome | biome: gut microbiome | host: Homo sapiens | place: Madagascar | study: EMG produced TPA metagenomics assembly of the PRJNA485056 data...
GGTGGTCGGTGTGGTTGCCGCCGATCTCGGTACGGCCGGGGGCGCTGTAGAGCCCTGCCTCAGCATGGGGGCCAAACGTTGCTTCCAGCCCGTCCAGCACGGCCTCGTACCGGGCGGCCTGTGCGGGGGTCTGCTCGGGAGCGCAGCAGTAGAGCGCTGCCAGCCGGGCAGCGTGAGCCCCACCGGACAGCTCCTGCTTCCAAACGGAAATAGGCTTCATCATTGCGTGTTCCTCCTCTGAACAAATGGTGCAAATTGCAGCCGCAGCCCACAGGGCAGGCCGCGGGGAAATCTTTCTAGCTCTATAATAAAGAATCCGCGCCCAAAAGACCATGCGTTATTGTTGCATCTGAATGCAAAGTTGCCAAAATTTTGCGGCGGATTTTTGTGCATAAATTCCTGCAAGTGGGCCAAAAAAATCCTCCAAACCGGAAAAGCACTGGGCACAAACCACAAAGAACCGTTCTTTGCGGTGACACGGCGCAGGGTTTGCCGATATGGAGGATTGCATTTTTATGCGTTGGTGTGAAAATCCGGCGTGGTCAAACCATCGAGGTTGAGCATTCCCTCCAACGCGGCAATGTCGGTGGAGACATCCAGCGCGTCGGAGGCAAACAGCTTGTCCAGCTGGTTTTCAAAGGCGGTCACCAGCAGGTCCATGGAACGCTCGATGGACTGCCGGGCGTCGGAGATATTGCTGCCTGCCACATCCTGCCGGGAAAGCTCAGCGTAGGTGTTCAAAAGTTTGAGGGCGGTTGGCAGATAATAATCCATGAACTTCTGCAGCTGGGCCTTTTTGCCGGGGTCCTGCTTGGCCAGCGCAAAGATGCGGGCACTGAGGGTCTCCAGCCGGGAGATCTTGGCCGTCATCACCGGGTCCGGGATCGCATCGTTGGCCTGCCGCAGCTGGCGCAGCAGGTCGGTGTAAGGGTCCTGCGGTTCCGGAGTGGGTTCCGGCTGCGGGGGAGTGGGCGGCTGAGGCGCAGGTCCCCGCACCACGAGGGTGCCCGTGCGGTTGTCGATGTAGGCATCCGCTCCGAAGTACCCGTGCTCAATGGCACTTTCCACGGCGGCGCGGCCCTTGGCGGCGTCAACGCCTGCCGCAGCAAAGAGCTCTTCCAGCGGGATGTTGTCCCGGTCGGCCACGATCTTGTCCAGCTGACGTTCCAGTTTGCGGGTGCTGTTCATCCGCAGGCCGGTCAGCAGGGCACCGCCGCCGCCAATGGCCATGACGATATCGGAAAACAGCTCCCCGGGGTCGGGCATCAGCTGCCACGCGACGATGATATCCACCACATCCATCACTCCGGCAAACAGAAAAATGGCACCCATGATGGTGCAGAGGACGGCAATATTCTTATGCCACTGCTTGGCGTTTTGCTGCTCTGCCGTGGGGGTGTCCTGCCCGGAGAAAGACGGCGTTTTCGGCACGGGTGCGGGTTCTGGGGAAGGGCGGAAGCCGCCCCGGGCAGCGGTGGCCTCCTGCTCTTCCTTCTGCATCTTCTGGTCGATGCCCTTCAAGATGAACAGCAGCACCCCCAACGGCCCGGACATCGCCATTACGATAAAAATAGCAATGGTGGGGATCTTTGCAAAATAATGTTTTCTCGGCTCCATGAAACAAAATTCCTTTCACAGAAAGATAAAAATAAAAGACCGCGTTCCACTCTATTATAGCGGAGCGCGGCCCTTTTGTTAAGGGGAAATCTTTTGTTGGGAGTATGTGTAAGAAAGAACAGGAAAACGCTACAAGGGAGCAGTATCGTTTCCCGGGAAATCATGAAAGGGAGAACCCCTTACTTCATCAGGCTGCAGACAGCTTCTGCATAGGCAGCAGGGTCATCCACGGGCAGGCCCTCAATGAGCTGTGCCTGTGCGTAGAGCAGGGCACTGTACTTGCTGACCTTGTCGGCATCGCCAGCCTCCTGGGCGGCTTTCAGCACCGCGAAGACAGGGTGGTTGACGTTCAGCTCCAGGACTTTATCGCTCTTGACGTCCTCGCTGCCGGGCTGTTTGGAGAGCACTTTCTCCATTTCGATGGAGAGGGGACCCTCGGCGGACAGGCAGACGGGGTGATCTTTCAGGCGGGTAGAAACTTTGACCTCCTTGACCTTGCCGTTCAGGGCGTCTTTCATGGCGTCGAACAGAGGCTTGTTCTCGGCGGTAGCGTCTTCCGCGGCTTTCTTCTCTTCCTCGGTCTCAAGGCCCAGGTCGCCGCTGTTGACGTTCTTGAACTCCACGGTGCCGTCCTTGCCCTCGGCATCCTTGCGGGGATAGGTGCGGAGGATCTGCAGGCAGAACTCATCCACATCCTCGGTCAGGAGCAGGACATCATAGCCCTTGTCCAGTACCAGCTCGGCAGCAGGCAGCTTGGCCAGACGGTCGGTGGAGTCACCGGCGGCAAAGTAGATGTACTTCTGCTCGGCAGGCATCTTGTCGATGTACTCCTGGATGGTGACCATCTTCTGCTCTTTTGCAGACCAGAACAGCAGCAGGTCGCGCAGAAGCTCGGCGTGCATCCCGTAATCCGAGTAAGCACCAAACTTGATCTGGCGGCCAAACTCTTTCCAGAATGCCTCGTACTTCTCACGGTCGTTGGCCAGCATGGCGTGCAGCTCGTTCTTGATCTTCTTCTCCAGAGCGTTGTGGATGAGCTTGAGCTGGTTGTCTTTCTGCAGCATCTCACGGCTGATGTTCAGGCTCAGGTCCTGGCTGTCCACGATGCCCTTGACGAAGCTGAAGTAATCGGGCAGCAGGTCCGCGCACTTCTCCATGATAAGCACGCCGGAAGCATACAGAGCCAGGCCCTTTTCGTAGTCCTTGGTGTAGAAATCATAGGGGCGGTGGCTGGGCACGAAGAGCAGGGCGTTGTAGTTGGCGGTGCCCTCGGTGCGGCTCACGATGACGCGGGCGGGGTCGGAGTAATCGTTGAACTTATCCTTATAGAAGCTTGCGTACTCTTCATCGGTCACTTCGCTCTTCTGCTTCTTCCAGATGGGCACCATGCTGTTCAGCGTTTCCAGCTCGGTGTAAGTTTCCCACTCGGGTTTGTAGTCGTCTGGCTTGGGATCGGGTTCGGGCTTCTGGCGGCTCTTCTCCCGCTCCATCTGGATGGGATAGCGGACGTAATCGCTGTACTTCTTCACGATGGCCACGATGCCGTACTCATCGAGGTAGTTCTCGTAATTGTCGGTATCGGTGCTGTCCTTGATGTGCAGGATGATGTCGGTGCCCACAGTGTCTTTCTCGGTGGGCTCCAGCTCATAGCCGTCCGCGCCAGAGGAAGTCCACTGCCAGGCCTCATCGGAGCCATAGGCCCTGGAGATGACCGTGACCTTATCGGCTACCATGAACGCGGAGTAGAAACCCACGCCGAACTGGCCGATGATATCGATGCTCTCGTCCTGATTGTCGTTCTTGAAATCAAGAGAACCGGAGTGGGCGATGGTGCCCAGGTTCTTTTCCAGCTCGTCTTTCGTCATGCCAATGCCGTTATCGGAGATGGTCAGCAGACGGTTCTCCTTATCACGGGTGATCAGAATGCGGAAATCGCCCTTGTTCATCCCGACAGAAGTGTCGGTCAGGCTCTTATAGTAAAGCTTGTCGATGGCGTCCGAAGCATTGGAGATGAGCTCCCGCAGGAAGATCTCCTTGTTGGTGTAGATGGAGTTGATCATCATGTCCATCAGCTTTTTGCTTTCGGCCTGAAATTCTTTTTTCGCCATAATCCAAAACCTCTTTTATCTCAGATTAAGCACTGCGGGCATCAAATTGCTTTTGAAACCTTAGCACTCATAACTTTCGAGTGCTAATATACACCGCAACGGCCCAAAAATCAAGGGGTTTCATAAAATGTTCAGAATTATTTGAGGCTGGCTTTACTTCTCTTTGTTAAAGCGCTATAATGAGCAGGTGCAAACCACACCCGCTCTGCAAGGAGCAGATGAAAGACAAGGAGGAACCGCCATGCGTCTGGAACAATGCCCGCTCCCCGGCGGCGGGAGTCTGACCGTTTATCTGCGGGACGCTGCCCAGGCCATGCCCAATGCGCTGCGCCGCCCGGTGGTGGTCGTGGTGCCCGGCGGGGGCTATAACCATGTCAGCGCCCGGGAGGCGGACCCGGTGGCCCTGCAGTTTGCTGCGGCGGGATACCACACGGCCATCCTTACTTATAGTGTAGGGGAGGGCGCGCGGCATTACCAGCCCCTGCGCCAGCTCAACGCGGCCATCGGCCTGCTCCGTTCCCGTGCGGAAGCATGGAACCTGCTGCCGGAGAAGATCGCGGTCTGCGGCTTTTCCGCGGGCGGACACCTGGCTCTTTCCGGCGCGGTGCTCGATTTGCCAGATGGTACCCCGATGCACCGCCCCAATGCGGTGCTGCTGGCCTACCCGGTCATCACGGCAGGAAAATATGCCCACCGGGGCAGTTTTGTCCAGCTGGCGGGCAGCGAAGACCCTGCCGCCCAACAGCCGTTCACGCTGGAGGACAAGATCACACCGGCCACACCGCCGGTCTTCGTCTGGCATGCCATGGAGGACCAGACGGTGCCCGTGGAAAACACCCTCCTGCTGCTGACCGCTCTGCGCCGGGCAGGCGTGCCCTGTGAGGCCCATCTGTTTGAGAAAGGGCGGCACGGCACCAGCATCAGCACGGCTGAGGTGGATGCTGCCAGCGCGCACCGGCATCACTGGGTGGAGCTGGCGCTGGAATGGCTGGGAGAAACCTTTGATTTCGATTTGAAGTAAAACCTCTCACCGTTCCATCCCGCGGATGCGGGCGTGTCGCGGAGCTCCCCTCAGCAGGGGGCGAAAGATTGGTTCTGATAAAAATTCACAAAGAAACTGTTGATTTGTCACGGCGGCTGCCGTATACTGGTCAGCGGAGACAAACAGGAATGAGGGAATGAATATGGAAACCAAGATCTCGGTCAAAGATTTGATGATGCAGGCGTTTCTCACCGGCTGGGAGCTCTCGGATAAGAGCATCTCCCAGGACGAGTATCTGCAGAGCTCCATTGATGTGATCGAAGTGCTGCAGGTGGAACCGGAGAATGTCTACGCCGAGGAGGGCCTTGGCCTGCCGGACGGCGAAGAAGTGGACCATCTGGACGACCTGCTCCGTGCCGACGGCCAGTGGCTGTACTACGGCGTGGAGGAAGAAAACTTCTTCCTCATCCAGTGGTACCCGGATGTGGAGTCCGCCAACGCAAAGCTGGCAGAGCTGGAAGCCATGGGCGACGGCAGCAAGCAGTATCTGGTGGATTTCAGCCTCAAGCGGGAGAACCCCACGCGGGCCGAGAACTTTGGAAACTCCAACCCTGTGCAGCTCCGGTCCTGAAAACCTCTCAGTCTCGCTGACGCTCGCCAGCCGTTCCCCTTTCGGCACTTGCGTGCCACCTCCCCCGGCCGGGGGAGTCTTTCCTGCCAGGGGAGCCCTTGGCAAAGAGGTTTTGTTTTCGATGAAATTGATTTGTGTTTGATGGCAAACGTACCGGAATGCCAAAGCCTCTCCTGACAGGAGAGGTGGCATTGAGCGAAGCGAAGATGACGGAGAGGTTAGGAGGAGATGCTGTATGCAGCTTTCAGAAACAGAACGTGAAAAGCTTTCCGCCATCCTGGAAAAATATGACCGGCACCCGGAAGTGCAGCGGATGCGGGAGTTTATCCAGCATGGCGATGTGACGACCTACCAGCACTGCAAAAACGTGGTGCTGGTCAGCTTCTGGCTCAACCGCCGCTTTCACCTGGGGGCCGATGAGACCTCCCTGGCGGTGGGAGCTTTCCTGCACGATTTTTATTTGTACGATTGGCACAAGCGCAAAAGTTTCCGGGGGCTGCGCCGTCTGTTTGAGATGCACGGCTTCTCCCACCCGGGGTCTGCCTGCGTGAATGCCCGTAATTATTTCCAGATCACCAAAAAGGAGCAGAACATCATCCAGAGCCACATGTGGCCGTTGACGTTCCGCCACATGCCAACCTGCCGCGAGGCGGTCATCGTCTGTCTGGCCGACAAATACTGTGCTGTGGTGGAGAGCATGTTCCAGCGCGCCCGGGTGGCCGACGCGGATGCTCCGGACAATGAGTGGTAAGAAAGGACGTAAAACCAATGTCTCAGGAAATCACAAAAGAACAGATCGCAGCCTTTGACGCCGATTTCAGCGCCCAGCGCGCCAACCGCGTGGCCATGAACGCTGTGACGAACAACGGCCTGCTGGCTTCCGCCATCCGCCGCGAGGCTGTGGAGCAGGATGTCCATGAATATTCCATCAGCCTGGAGCAGGGCGAGATCTGCAACCAGAAGCAGAGCGGCCGCTGCTGGATGTTTGCGGCCCTCAACACCCTGCGCTATCAGGTGATGAAGAAGTACGACCTCAAGACCTTTGAGCTCTCGCAGGCCTACCTCTTTTTCTGGGATAAGCTGGAAAAATCCAACTACTTCCTCGAGAGCATCCTCGACACGCTGGACGAGCCCGCCAATGGCCGTCTGGTGTCCTATCTGCTGACGGCCCCTGTGAACGATGGCGGCCAGTGGGATATGCTCTGCAATCTGATCGAGAAGTACGGCGTGGTGCCCAAGACCGCTTACCCCGAGTCCAAGGCTTCTTCCGGCAGCCGCGAGATGGATATGACGCTGACCGAGAAGCTGCGGGAGGATGCCTGCATCCTGCGCAAGCTGCACAAGGAGGGCAAGGGCCTGGACGAGCTGCGCGCCCGCAAGACCCGGATGCTGGGCGAGATCTACCGCCTGCTCTGCATCTGCCTGGGCGAGCCTCCCAAGACCTTTACCTTTGAGTACCGCGATAAGGACAACAACTTCCACCGTGAAGAGGGCCTGACCCCCAAGAGCTTCTTTGAAAAGTATGTGGGCGTTGACCTGAGTGACTATGTCAGCCTCATCAATGCTCCCACCGAGGATAAGCCCTACGGCCGCAGCTACACCGTGCAGTACCTGGGCAACGTGAAAGAGGGCAGCGCCGTGCGCTACCTCAACCTGCCCATCGAAGAGCTGAAGAAAGCTGCCATCGCCCAGATGAAAGACGGTCAGCCCGTCTGGTTCGGCTGCGACGTGGGCAAGCACTCCGAGCGGGATTCCGGACTCATGGATCTCGACATCCGTGGTCTGGAAGACCTGCTGGACACCCGGTTCACCATGACCAAAGCCGAGCGCCTGGACTATGGCCAGAGCCTGATGACCCATGCCATGGTCTTCCAGGGCGTCAATCTGGATGAGAACGGCAAGCCCAACCGCTGGCGTGTGGAGAACAGCTGGGGTAAGGAGCCGGGCAAGGACGGTTACTATCTGATGACCGACCGCTGGTTCGATGAGTACATGTATCAGGTCGTGGTCAACAAAAAGTACCTGACCGCCGAGCAGATCGCTGCCTACGAGGCAGAACCCATCGCTCTGGAGCCCTGGGACCCCATGGGCTCTCTGGCTGTGGTGCGATAAATGCGGGAAATGACCTGTAAAGTAAAAATACAGTACAGATAAAAAATACCACTGTGCGTCAAAACGTGCACAGTGGTATTTTTGCTTGTGTGGCTTATAATTTTTTGTATCCCGTCGGCTCGTCCTCTTTGCAGCGGCGCTCCATCAAAAAGGTATCCAGCCAGCGGCCATGGCAGTCGCGGGCAATGCGTTCCCGCCGCCCCACCAGACGGAAGCCGCACTTGGCGTGCAGGCGGCGGCTGGCCTCGTTGTCCTGCAATACGGTGGATTGCAGGGTCCAGTAGCCAGACGCATCGGCAGCGTTGCACAGAGCCGTGAGCAGGTGGAAGCCGACGCCCCGGCCCCGGAACTGCTCGCCCACATAGATGCTCACTTCCACCACGCCCCGGTAGCACCAGCGGGGGTCTACCCGGTGCAGGGCGGCCCAACCAGCTACCACACCGTCGTCCAGCACCACCAGACGGCAGTCCTTGGTGTGGGAGGCATCCCATGCGGTATAAGGCGGGCAGGTGGTCTGGAACGTGGCGTGTTCCGTGGCGATCCCCTCTAAATAGATTTTGGATACATACGGCCAGTCTTCCGCAGTCATGGGCCGTGTCGTGATCTCACTCATACTTCTTTCCCTGATTTCTCACGCAATTCCAAAAGAGCTCTCCTGCCAGGGAGAGATGCTTTTTCAATATGGCAAGGATAGCAAATTTCGCCTCAAAGCACAACACTCAGACAAGGCCGGGGCGTGGGCATCGCAGCCCAGGATGCAGATTTGTTTTGACAATACAGGCGGTTGTGATACAATAGAAGAAATCAACCGCTGTCGGACAGGTTCCTATTATAGACCTCTTTGGCAAAAAACGCAATCACTGTGGGGCTTGTCGGCTCCGGTATCATACCGGAAAAGGAGAACACACGGGAATGAAACTGAAACGGGTCCTTGCGAGCGCGCTGTTACTGGCCACCCTGCTCACCCTGCCGGCACGGGCAGCCCAGATATCTGGAGCAAAAGGGGAGGCCAACATCACACCGGACACTCCCATGGCCAAGATCCGGTCGAACCCCAGCGTCATGGGGGCGGGGCTGTATACTTACAATCAGGAGCAGGACACCCCCCGGGATATCCGCAAGTGGAACGATACCACCCTGCGGGAGTATGTCAACGATTACACCGCTGAGGACTGCGCCAAGGGCCTGAACCGGATGATCGAAAACTACAACTCCGGCATCCAGATCACCTATAAGCTCTACACGGACGAGGAGATCGCCGCCGTGCCCACCCGCCAGAAAGCGGAGATCTATTATTTCCCGGGCAGTGATCCCGGCGGCAAGTTCGTGCTGGTCATCGGCGGCAACGCCATCCACACCAGCGCCGAGATGCGTGAGGGTGTTTCCACGGCGGAGTGGCTCAATGAGCTGGGCTATACCTGCTTTGTGCTGCGGTACCGCATTGGCGATCAGGCGGCAGACAACGCCCCGCTGGAAGATGTGAGCCGGGCCGTGCGGTACATCACCGAGCACGCGGAACAGTTCCATGTTCAGCCCGAGGACTACGCGGTGCTGGCTTATTCCTCCGGCGGGCAGATCGCAGGCCTGTTTGCTTCCGATTCCGACACGCTGGGCTACAAGGCCTATGGCGTGAGCAAGCCGGGTGCTCTGCTGCTGGGCTACCCCGTCAACAACTTCTTTGAGCTGAAACCCGTCTGGGGCCTCCTCATTGACCCTTACGCCGACGGCCTCCGCTACTTCGACTACAATGTTTCCGATTACATCACACCGGATTACCCGCCCGTCTACCATTGGTATGGCAAAAACGATGTGACCCTGGCTAAGATGTACACCCCGGCGCAGGGCCGTGTCGTTGAGAAAGCACTGGTGAAAAACGGCGTGCCCCACATCTTCCATCACTATAATAATGCACCTCACAAGATCGGCCCGGGCCGCGGCACCGACGCGGAGGGCTGGATCACCGAGGCGGTCGCGTTCTGGGAGAGCCAGACCGCTGCCAAAGCGGCGGACACAGCCGCGTAACTCCCGGCAAATTTTTGAAAAAGGGCGTGAACTCTGTGAAACCAAGCGCATGTCTTGCCAGCCTGGCGCTGGCCGCAATGCTGGCGCTCCCGGCGATGGCGCAGGAGCCCATCACCCCACAGACCACCATGCGGGAGATCCGCCAGAACCCCGCCGTTCAGGCGTCCGGCCTCTATACCGACATCCACACCTGGGAGCGGGACCTGGCCTGGTTCAAGAATGCCCACAACAATGAGACGCTGGAAGAGGTGGTGGGCAGCGGCTCTGCCGCCAGCTGCGCGGCGGGGCTGAACCTGCTGATCCAGAACTACGAGTCTGGTACCCAGATCACCTATAAGCTCTACTCGCCGGAGGAGATCGCCGCCCAGCCCAGCCGGGACCACGCCGAGCTGTATTATTTCCCGGCGGATACCCCCAACGCCCGGTATGCCGTGGTGCTCTCGGGCAACGCGCTCTACTACAGCGGCGAGCTTCGGGGCGGCGTGTCCACGGCCTGGGAGCTGCACGAGCAGGGTTACGCGGTGTTTGTTCTGCGGTATCGCATTGGCAGGGAGGCGGGCAACAACGCTCCCATGGACGACCTGGGCCGGGCCATCCAGTTCATCACGGCCAACGCCGAGACGTTCGGCGTCCAGCCGGAGGGCTACGCACTGCTGGGGTATTCCTCCGGCGGGCAGATCGCCGGGGTGTTTGGCGATGCGGAAAAGGGCTGGCAGAAGTACAACGTGCCCAAACCCGGGGCGCTGCTGCTGGCGTACCCCGTCAACAACTTCTGGCTGGCAAAGCCCGTCTACACGGCCCTGCTGGACGTGGACGACTGGATGCAGAAACACTATTATGATTACACGCTCTCCAAGCTCATTGCACCGGATTACCCGCCGGTGTTCCTGTGGTACGGCAAGTGCGACCGCATTTTGAAGCTGTTCGGGTTCGATCAGCAGGGGCCTGCCCTCCAGAGTGCTCTGGAGATCGACGGTGTGCCCCACGAGGAAAAGGTATATGAAGACGCAGGCCACGGCATTGGCATTGGGCTTGGCACCGACGCAGAGGGCTGGCTGAACGCTGCCGTGGCATTCTGGAAGAAAGTAACCTGAGATTTTTATGAGAGGGGAAAGAAAATATGAACACAAGAGATTTGAACGAAACGCTCCGCAGCCTGAACGTGGGCCTGCCCGACGATGTGGAGCGGCTGAAAGCGGCCGGGTACTACGAGGAGGCCATTGCCCGCATCGACGCCTACCTGGCTGAGGACTGGACCATGACCCAGAACAGCCCCTACAGCCAGGGCCTGTGCCCCCACATGGATGTCCAGCCCGAGAACCCCACCCCCCACGGGGTGGACGTTCTG
>ERZ1035006.2358-NODE-2358-length-10817-cov-9.136127_pt1 | contig 10817 bp, 9 predicted proteins | sample MGYA00520694_ERZ1035006 | MGnify/ENA primary metagenome ERZ1035006 (study PRJEB33766, sample SAMN09781746) | gut metagenome | biome: gut microbiome | host: Homo sapiens | place: Madagascar | study: EMG produced TPA metagenomics assembly of the PRJNA485056 data...
ATATACAAGGATTATTCGACTAAAATGTGTTTTTATAAAATAGGGTAAAAACATAGCACAGGGTAGTCAATAAAATTACGATTTATTTTGAACAAGAATTTTGTAATGGAGATTGTCGGTTTATGTAAATTGTGATACACTACCGACATGAGAAGTAATCGTGTACAGAGTGGTAGCCTCCCAGACTAGAGATAGAGGGGAGGTGGTGCTGATGGATATGTATGAAGTTTTAAGCCTGTTATTTTTAGGCGGTTCATTTCTAATCGCACTGCTTGCCTACATAGATAGGAACAACAAGCGAAAATAAATAAGCCACTCCTGTCTTGGCGGACGAGTGGCTTATTAAATAACCATTTACGAGGCTAACCACTTTGTGGGCGGTTGCTTCTCTTTATGTTTATTATAGTATGAGGTGGGTAAATTTTCAAGACATAAATTTGTGGAAGTTGGATTTAGTTTATTTCAGAGTGAGATGGTAGTATACGCATAATATACAAAAATGTTTGAAATCCCCATGAATACTGAAAACCTGCGCAGAGCCATGTTAGCTCAGGGCGTTTGCTAATTTCAATTAGAAAAGTGAGTAAGAACCTTGCGCTGGGCAGGGTGTATCGTAATAGCATCATGGGTAGGATGACAAGAATTCTACCTGTGATGTTGTTTTTTTTATGCGGAGTATGCTATACTGATGTCAATTAAGGTGGCAATATAGTGAAAAATGGAGAAAAAGGAATGTATGATTAAATTTGTGATAGAGATGCTATGTATTGCGATGGCAGTGATCTGTGCGGTCTATGGTGGGATCGTATGCGCCAATGGATCCGGCACAGGATTTTTCGTAATCTGGCTGTTTATCGCGGCCGTATTGCTGTCGCTGGCGGTGTTGACCCATATTGGGTGGTGGATGCGCGTGCCACAGGTCGTCCGCTGGATGCTGCTGGTGGTGGTCTGTATAGGATTGGCAGTATTTGTATGCATAGAGGGTCTGGTGGTTAGTCAGATGGCTATGACTGATGATACAGATGTTGACTATGTGATCGTTCTGGGTGCACAAGTGCGCGAGGATGGACCGAGTGTGGTGCTGCGCTATCGGCTCGACCGGGCAATCTCATATCTGGAGACACATCCCGACACAGTCTGTCTGTTGTCCGGTGGACAGGGTAAGAATGAACCGTATGCAGAGGCGGTTGGTATGGCGCAATACATGGAGGAACACGGTATTGCTGCGGACCGCCTGATTTTGGAGAAGCAGTCGCTCACGACGGCTGAAAATATCAGAAATTGCAGAGAATTATTGCCGGATCACGCATCTGTGGGGATCATCACGAATGATTTCCATATGTTCCGTGCACTGCAGATCGCCAAAAAACAGGGTTTGTCAGATGTGACGGCGATCACTGCCGGATCTGCAAAGCTGTTTCTGCCCAATAATATGCTGCGCGAATTTTTTGCTGAGATCAAATTTTTATTATTTACACATTAGGAGAGAGATATTGAGGGAGGAAAAATTATGTACGAGTTTACAGAAGATTGTATGATTCATGTAGAGGAGATCGATAATGAGCATCGCAGATTGTTTCAGATGATCAATGAGGCAGTTGCCCTGGTGGACAGTACCGATGATGTGCAGGCGATTGCCAGCAATTTGATAAAAAACCTGAAGGATTATGCGGCGACACATTTTGCACATGAGGAGGCATATATGGAGCGCCTGAATGATCCGGAGCTGGAACTTCAGAAAAAGGAGCATGCCGCATTTACGGCAAAGATCAGTGCGTTTGAGCCGGATACGTCGACTCCGGAGGCATTGCGTGCATCACTGCAGGGATTGTTGGAATATCTGGTTCGCTGGCTGTATCATCATATCCTCAGCAGTGATATCATGATCGGAAAGATTCCGTCCGCATCCGAACAGACCGAGGATCAGTTTGCGTTTACTGATAAGTACCGGACAGGTATTGAACTCGTGGACGATGAACATAAGCGTCTGTTTGAGATCATTAAGGACACAAATGATGTGATCCATACCGAACTGCTGCATGACAAATATGATGAGATCATGCGTCTGCTGGCAGAATTGCGCGAATACACGGAGGTGCATTTTAGCGACGAGGAAGCGATGATGGAGCGCATCCATTATCCTGACATCGATGCGCAAAAGCGCGCACACAGTGCATTTGTTGGGCGCCTGGTGGAGATCGATCTGTCTGAGCTGGATGCCATGGATGATAATCAGGAAGAATATCTGCAGGATCTGATCCAGTTTCTGTTGAGCTGGCTGAGCAATCATATTCTGGGCATGGATAAAAAGATCGGTGCCTACATCACAGAACATGGTGTGCAGGTGTAACAGGCATTTTCAACTATGCCGACAATGACAATTCATATCCAGGTATGATATGATACATATATCCCAAATAGTTGCCTGCTGTACACAGATGTTTGTGGATAGCAGGCAATTTTGTCCGTGGATGAGGGGGATCGCGTATGAGACACAGATGTGAATATAATAAGGCTTTAATTGGAAAAAATCTAAAAAGGGCACGCGAGAGACAGGGTTTAACAGTAGAAGATGTACGCGAATATCTCTGTTTGGGCTCTGTGCAAGCAATTTATAAATATGAAGCCGGGCTGAGTTATCCAACGGCTGATACGTTGCTGGCATTGATGGAATTATATCATATCGATCGTGTAGATCTGCTGTGCAGACAACTGGCACAGTGTATAGAATTAGAGAAATGTGCACATTGGAGTATTGATGTCCAGCCGTCACAGCGGATGCAGATACAGGTGGACACCGGTATGAGTGATGATCGGAGCATGTCTTTGGCATCCGCGGATGTGCGGCATCAGTCAGCAGAACGGCTCTCTTCGTATGTGATCAATTCGTCCAATGGACACTGCAAAAAGTAAAGCAGTTTACAGATAAAAGTTGCATCCAGACGCTCAAATTCATTCCGGCAATAGCGGTTCAGATTGGATCTGGGAATATCCATTGTCTTGCATAGGGTATTTTTACTGATGCCTCTCTGCTGCAGGAGTTCTTCAATATGCAGTTCCAGTCTGCCATACTCAGAATTGTTCATGGAATTACCTCTCATATCGTTGATGTACTTGTCCGGAACAGGATGAATCGAGGTTGTAATGTTCCAGGACAGTTACAGGGTGTCTCGGTTAGCAGTCTGCTACCACCACTGTATCATACGGCATTTTCAGTTCAGGAAATGCCTACCTGTGAACAGTAGCAACCTTCCACATTTAAGTATAGGTTTTTGGGGAAGATATTGTAATTGACTCTATTGTGAGGCACGATATAGTTATCCCCACGATGCCATGAATGATGTGGCAGATTATAAAAAAGAATCCTGCTCGCAGGATTCTCCGCCTGCGGCGGGTCGCTTCTGCGACATACTTCCTAACCGCCGCAGTGCGATCCTTGCGGAGCGTTTCATGTGATAGGAAATTCCTATCACATGAAAAAAGTCTCCCGGCAGTTTCCAGCCGGGAGACTTTTGTGTTATCATGCATTTATAGAACCTGACTTTGGCAGGTTCTAGCGGTAATTCTTATAATGAAATTTAACTTCTGATTGCTGATACGACCTGGACAATGCCGAATACAGCCAGACAGATACCAATGAAGATGCCGAGTACCGCAGCTACGATCACAGGCCGGATGAAGATCAGTACAGCGATCAGAATTAACAGTACACCGAGGATCATTTGTGTGTTATAGTTGTTGATGCGGACAGAGGTATCGACTTCCAGTTTGCGCAGGTTGGAGGCTACCAGTAACCGGAAGATACCGATCATGGCGATCCATGAAGCCAGTATATAACTGAGAATGGTGCTGACCATAGTCTGAAAGAAGTTGCTGACGATCAGAACGACACCAAAGATCAATGAGAGGATGGCACTGATCAGTTCATAGTTTTCACCAAAACCGAGTGCCCGGCGTTCCTGCCAGACACCAATGCAGCTCAATGCATGAACAATGATAAACAAGCCGATGGTCCATGCGAGTGGAGCAACGGTGGCGGCGGGTGTAATGATACAAGAGATTCCTGCAAATACCAGGATGATACCTATGATGATTCGGATGATTTTCTGCGGACTCATAAAAAGACCTCCATTTCTGTTGTTTTGTGGTATACTAGATAGTGTGTGTTTTTGAAACATATTTCTGACACACATTTTAGTTATTATAAACCATTATAAGACAAATGAAAAGGACGTAAGCAGAGAATGAACAATGATTTTTTACCGATTAATGAGGAAGATACCGGGACTGAGAACAATCAACTGTTCATGGTGCCGATGGTAGATAATGGTATATTTGAGCAGGCGAAAAAGCTGGCGGGGACTGTTGTAGAATACCGGGAGCTGCGCATGATGTACAGTTGTGCGATCAAGGAGATCCGTACCAAGTTCGATGTGTTGAACTCGGAGTTTAATGTGCGTTATCAGCGGAATCCGATCGCATCGATCACCTCGCGGTTGAAGAGCAGTGCGAGTATCATGGAGAAGCTGGCCAGACTGGATGTACCGTTTTCGGTTGAAAACGTCAATGAACACTTACATGATGTTGCCGGTATCCGTGTGATCTGTTATTATGTGGATGATATCTATCGTCTGGCGCATGCATTGGCCAAGCAGGATGATATTACGGTACTCAATTTTAAGGATTATATCAAAAATCCCAAGCCGAATGGCTATCGCAGCTATCATCTGATTGTGAGTGTGCCTGTGTTTTTCTCTGATCAGACGAAAAACATGAAGGTGGAGGTGCAGATCCGCACGATTGCGATGGATTTCTGGGCGAGTCTGGAGCATCAGTTAAAATACAAAAAAGAGGTGCCCGACCAGCAGGAGATCGTAGATCAGCTGACAGAGTGTGCGACCCAGATCTCACAGATTGATACGCAGATGTATGAGATCCGTAACCGGATTGAACAGGCAGAGGATGAACCGACCGAGGAGGATCTGCTGATGGAGAAGCTGCGCCGTATTGACCTCGCGGACGACTAGCGACAGACAAGACAAAAGCGTTATCTGCGTCTGACCGCGCAGAGGAAATAAAAGGAGGATAAAAAGAAAATGAAAGACACAACTATCTCAGAAAATATCATTTATATCGGAGCAGATGATAAGACGATCGATCTGTTTGAGAGCCAGTATATCGTTCCGAATGGTGTATCTTATAATTCTTATCTGATCAAGGATGACAAGATCGCGATCATGGATACCGTCGATGCACGTGCAACGGACGCGTGGTTTGACAATCTGGACAAAGCGCTCGATGGACGCACCCCCGATTATCTCGTTGTATCCCATATGGAGCCGGATCACGCAGCAAATATCGCAAAGGCAGCAGAAAAGTATCCGCAGATGCAGATTGTAGCGAATGCCAAGACATTTCCGATGATGAAGCAGTTCTTCGGTACAGACTTTGCAGGACGCAATGTGACGGTCGCAGAGGGCGATACGCTGTCCCTCGGCAGCCATACACTGACATTCGTGATGGCTCCGATGGTTCACTGGCCGGAGGTCATGGTCACATATGAATCCAGCGAGAAGATCTTGTTCTCCGCAGACGGATTTGGTAAATTTGGTGCATTGGATACCGATGAGGACTGGACCTGTGAGGCGCGCCGTTATTATTTCAATATCGTAGGAAAATATGGTGCGCAGGTACAGGCGTTGTTAAATAAGGCGGCAACACTTGATATCCGGATGATCTGTCCGCTGCATGGTCCGATCTTAAAGGAAAACTTAGGATTCTATATCGACAAATACAATACATGGAGCAGCTATGAGCCGGAGGATAAAGGTATTTTTGTTGCATCCGCATCGATCCATGGCAATACCAGGGCTGCTGCTGAAAAGCTCGTAGAGAAGCTGAAGGCAAAGACAGATCTGAAAGTGGCGTTTACTGATCTGACCAGAGATGATATGGCAGAGGCTGTGGAGGATGCTTTCCGTTATGATCGTCTGGTTGTATGCTGCCCGACCTATGATGCCGGATTGTTCCCGGTGATGGAGGACTTTTTACACCACCTGAAGGCAAAGGCTTATCAGAAACGCACCGTAGGATTCGTCGAGAATGGTACATGGGCACCGACTGCAGGCAAGCAGATGCGTGCGGTCTTTGAGGGTATGAAGAATATCCAGATGCTGGAGCCGACGGTGACGATCCGTTCCACGCTAAATGCGGATTCTGAGGCACAGATGGATGCGTTGGTAGATGCATTGCTGGCAGAATAGTCACAATAGAATATGTCATAGTTTGAACCCGGCACAAAAATCAGTGCCGGGTTTTTGTCGTTAAAATGTCACAAATGGTCAGAAAACTATTAAGTTTTTGAAAAATATTCCGATAATATTAATAACAAAAGAGCAGTACAAGCCCTGAATGGGAGGTGGACATTGCAAAATACGAATTTGGATATCAGAGCATCATGCCGGTGGGTGCGGTAACACAGATCCGGTACATGCCGCAGCGTGAGAAACGTCAGCAGCAGGAACAGAAGAAAGAGTCATCATTTCAGATGATCTTTCGTGCACAGTTGGAGAACAAAGTGGTGGAGGAGGCACCGAAATTTGATGTTTACTGTTGAACATGTTGAGAGGAGAAGCATAAGGTGAACGGGAAAAGCGAACCTGAATAATGGCGCCGTGTTGATACAGATTGATATGTACGATGCGGCGCTTTTGGTTGTCCGGTGTTTGCTGGAAGATAGAAAAAACTTTGTGAATGAAGATAGTCTTGTGTATTTGTGCCGCTGGATGTATAATGAGCAAAAGTGGGTCATTGTGCCCGTGCTGAACACACCAGAAATGAAAAGGAGAGACATCATGAGCAAAGTAAGAACCAGATTTGCCCCCAGCCCGACCGGAAGAATGCACGTAGGTAATCTGCGTACAGCATTGTACACCTATCTGATCGCAAAACATGAGGGCGGCGATTTTATTTTAAGAATAGAGGATACTGATCAGGAACGTTTCTATGAAGAGGCATTGGACATTATTTACCGCACACTGGAAAAGACCGGACTCAAGCATGATGAGGGACCGGACAAGGATGGTGGTGTCGGACCGTATGTACAGAGCGAGCGCTGCAAGAGCGGGCTGTATATGGAATATGCGAAGAAACTCATCGACAAAGGTGCAGCATATTACTGTTTCTGCGATAAGGAACGTATCGACTCCCTACGCCGTGAAGTAGCAGGCAAGGAGATCATGATGTATGACAAACATTGTCTGCATCTGTCCAAGGAAGAAGTAGAGGCGAATCTGGCAGCCGGAAAGCCGTTTGTCATCCGTGCAAATATGCCGACCGAGGGTACAACGACATTCCATGATGAGATCTACGGAGATATCTCTGCGCCGAATGAGGAGCTGGATGATATGATCCTGATCAAATCTGACGGATATCCGACGTATAATTTTGCAAATGTTGTCGATGACCACCTGATGGGTATCACACATGTGATCCGTGGATGCGAATATCTGTCGTCTGCACCGAAATACACGATTCTGTATCAGGCATTTGGATGGGAGGAGCCGAAGTACATCCATTGCCCGCTGATCGTCAATGAGGAGCACCAGAAGCTGTCCAAGCGTAGTGGACACAGCTCTTACGAGGATCTGATTGAGCAGGGATTTTTATCAGAAGCTGTCGTGAACTTTGTGGCACTGCTTGGCTGGAGCCCCAGTGATAACCGTGAGATCTTCACACTGGATGAACTGGTAGAGGCATTTGACTATAAGCATATCAGCAAATCTCCGGCTGTATTTGACATGGTCAAGCTCAAATGGATGAACGGTGAATACTTTAAAGCGATGGATGAGGATCGTTTTTATGAGATGGCAGAGCCTGTGATCCGGGAAGTGATCACAAAGGACTATGACCTGAGAAAGATTGCACATATGGTAAAGACACGTATCGAGATCCTGCCTGATATTAAGGAACATATTGATTTCTTTGAAGCTGTACCGGATTATGACGTGGCCATGTATACACATAAGAAGATGAAAACGAATGCGCAGACTTCGCTGGAAGTATTGACGGATATTCTGCCGCGGCTGCAAGAGCAGACAGACTACAGCAATGATGCACTCTATGCGATGCTCAGCGCTTATGTCGCAGAAAAAGGTGTGAAAAATGGTTATGTGATGTGGCCGATCCGCACGGCGGTATCCGGCAAACAGATGACTCCGGGTGGAGCAACGGAACTGATGGAAGTGCTCGGCAAGGATGAGACGATCGCCCGCATTGAGGCTGCGATCAACAAATTGCAGCAGGCACAGGCATAGGGTAGGATCTGAAAAGGGAGTGATCGAACATGCTCCGATGGATCAATATGCACAATCAGAGAATGAGAGGGGAGAGCAATATGAAAAAGAACAATCGAAAAAAACATGTCTGGTGGAGCTGTCTGCTGGCGCTCGTGCTGATTGTGACGATGCTGCCGGCGATGCCGGTGGAGGAGACGAAGGCAGCGACAACGGAGACGGTTAAAATTAATGTCACGTATGGTCAGACAGAGGCAAGAAAGCTGGCTGATAATATCAATGCTGTCAGACAGAGGCGAAATCAGCAGAATCAGGCAGCTATTGCGTCAGGTTCTGCTGTGGCATTATTGGATCTGGCATATGATTATAAGTTGGAAGCAACAGCGATGGAGCGAGCAGCAGAAGTAGCACTTAGCTATCAGAAGGGCAAGACAACTACGGAAACGGAAACGCTTAGCTGTCTGGTGTCCAATGCAGCTGGCGTATGTGACGGATGGAGCAGGAGTACATCATCTACCGAATATAATATAATGATTGATTCCAGTTATAAGTCTGTCGGTGTCGGCCATGTTGTATACAATGGTCATGATTACTGGGTGGCTCTGTATTCAACAAGTTTATCGACTTCACCTTTTGTAGGAGCATTTGATGGATCTGCCTCCAAAGATGTATCATTAGATACTTCACAGGTTACAAAGCGGGAACTGTCTGTATCATTGCCTGCGGCATTAAATATGAATGTTGGGGACACGTATGATCTCAGTAAGTGTAAGGCTTCCATTCAGGTATCCGGACATTATCCGGCAGGAGAAAGCTGTCCGGTAGAAGGTGGTGTGAGTGTTGTATCCAGCAATACATCAGTTGTTTCTTACAATGGTGCATCACTGGTGGCGCAGACCGCAGGCACGGCTGATATCACGGTTACGAGTGGGGGACAGACCTATGGACAGATCAGAGTCACCGTCACTCAGCCAACCATCGCAAATGCGACGATTTCTGCGATTCCTGACCAGAATTATACCGGTTATGCGATCACACCGACTGTGACTGTGACGCTCGGTGGATCGACGTTGGTTTTGAACCGTGATTATAACCTGACTTATACGAATAACACAAATGTGGGTACAGCAATTGTTACTGTGAATGGTCTTGGAAACTATGCAGGATCATCCAAGACGGCATCGTTCCGGATCGTGACACCGTCGGTGGCAAATGCAACGATTACGACGATTCCGGATCAGACGTATACGGGTTATGCGATTTGTCCTTCGCTTACGGTATATTCGAATAACGGTTGGCTGCGTGAAGGTACGGATTATACCGTGTCATATACGAATAATGTCAATATAGGTACAGCGACAGTCGTGATTACAGGTATCGGCAGATACAGTGGAACGAAGACGGTGAATTTCCGTATTACCGGGCCGAATCTGAGCAATGCGACGATCACGGCGATCCCGGATCAGCTCTACACCGGATATGATATCAAGCCGTCACTCACAGTGGCTGTAAATAATGTTACCTTAATACAGAATGTTGACTATAATGTAAGCTACAGCAACAACCGAAATGCAGGTACGGCAACGGTTACGATCACTGGCAGGGGCAATTACACCGGCACGAGAACAACGACATTCCGCATTTTGTCAAAGAATATCAGCAATGCGGTCATCGGCAGCATTGATACACAGCGCTATACGGGAAGAGATATCTGCCCGTCTGTGACAGTGCAGATCGGTTCTACAGTGCTTGTGAAAAATGTAGATTACACGCTCAGTTATCAGGATAACCGCAGCCCCGGAACCGCGAGTGTCACCATCACCGGTATGGGAACCTGTACCGGCAGCAGAACCGTGACATTCAAGATCGCACAGCCGAGCCTGTCAGCTGCGAGTGTAAAGGTGTCTGCTACACCGATTTATAATGGTGAGGAAAAGATGCCGCGGGCGACGGTAAAGCTCTATGGAGAGACACTTGAGGAAAATATAGATTATGAGATAGACTACCGGAATAATATAAAACCAGGCAAGGCTACAGTCGTGGTCTATGGACTGGGTGATTACAGCGGATCAAAGAAAGCGAGCTTTGTGATTCGGCCTGGCAAGCCGGGCTGGATATCAGCAAAGGCAAATGGATCTGCGGCTGTATTGTCCTGGAAGAGAGATAAGTATGTGAGTGGTTATGAGGTGTATCGTTCCAGAAGTGCTTCTTCAGGCTTTAGCCGTCTCGGTACACTGGCGAAAAATACAAATACAAAATGTCAGAATGTCAATCTGGCACGCGGAACCTATTATTATAAGATCCGGAGCTATATTCAGGCAAATGGCAGAAAATATTACAGTGCTTACAGCAAGGCGAGAAAAGTAATTATTAGATAAATAAATTAGATGTACAAAAACTATTGACAACCCCAAATAACGATGATATAATAATCAACGTTCGTGAGACGAATGTAACAAAATATCGTTATTTGCGGGTGTAGTTCAATGGTAGAACACCAGCCTTCCAAGCTGGATACGTGGG
>ERZ1035006.2359-NODE-2359-length-10817-cov-4.858576_pt1 | contig 10817 bp, 10 predicted proteins | sample MGYA00520694_ERZ1035006 | MGnify/ENA primary metagenome ERZ1035006 (study PRJEB33766, sample SAMN09781746) | gut metagenome | biome: gut microbiome | host: Homo sapiens | place: Madagascar | study: EMG produced TPA metagenomics assembly of the PRJNA485056 data...
TAGGTAAGTGCCGCTGCCGCAGATTCCTGCATTACCTCACCAAGCTTACCTGTTAGTTTAAGCTCACCCTTGCCCGGCATGGTATTTACTTCAACCTCAAGAGTCACACCGCCTACGCTGGTCCAGGCCAGTCCTCTTACTATTCCGATTTCATCCTTATCGCATATCTTTTCTGCAGAATACTTTTCCTGTCCTAAATATTTGACAAGATTATTCTTGCTGACTCTGATATGCTCTGTCTGTTCCTTATAGATTTCACAGGCAGCCTTTCTGCATATATTGCCAATCTTACGCTCAAGCCCCCTGACTCCTGCTTCCCTTGTGTAACCACTTATAATCATATGAAGTGCCTTGTCTGTTATGGTAAGCAGTCCCGGCTTTATGCCATTTTTCTCCATCTGCTTTTTGACAAGGTGCTCCTTTGCTATGTGAAGCTTTTCATTCTCTGTGTAGCTAGTCACCTCGATAATTTCCATACGGTCATAGAGCGGTCTTGGTATGCTTGACGCATCGTTTGCTGTGGCAATAAAAAGCACCTCAGACAAGTCAACCGGCAGCTCTACATAGTGGTCTCTGAATTTTGCATTCTGCTCACTGTCCAATACCTCAAGCAGGGCTGCGGATGGATCTCCCTTGTAGTCATTGCTCATCTTGTCTATCTCATCAAGGAGCATAAGAGGATTGCTGACTCCTGCCTGCTTTATGCCATTTACGATTCTGCCCGGCATAGCACCTACATAGGTTCTCCGGTGTCCCCGTATCTCAGCCTCATCTCTCACACCGCCCAGGCATATTCTCACATATTCCTTGCCCAGGGCTGCGGCAACAGATTTTGCAATACTTGTCTTTCCTGTTCCCGGCGGTCCTACAAGACATATAATAGGACTCTGTCCCTTTCCTGTCAGATTTCTCACAGCCAGAAACTCTATCATACGTTCCTTGACATCCTTTAGTCCATAATGGTCTCTGTCAAGAATTTTCTCCGCATGATTCAAGTCCTCATTATCAACAGACTTTTTATTCCATGGAAGCTCCAAAAGTGTCTCAATATAGCCACGGCTCACCGCACTCTCTGATGAGCTGCCACTTAGGTTTTTGAATCTGTCTATTTCTTTTTTTATCTTTGCCTTCACATCATCTGGTGCATCAAGCTCCTTGAGTGCCGCCTCGTAGCTCTCCGCATCGCTCTGTGAATTATCTCCCAGCTCGTCTCTTATTACAGACATTTGTTCACGGAGCACATATTCTTTCTGGTTCTTTTCCACCTTTTCCTTAACCTTGCGCTGCAGGTCATTCTTGATTGCAGTCACTTCGATTTCAGAGAGAAGTATGGACATGAGTACCTCGTAGCGGGCTTCCAGCGATACAGCCTCAAGCACCTTCTGCTTTTCAGAGTACCTTATAGGTATGCTGTTTGCCACAAAATCCATAATCTTGTCAAGCTTATCGGTTTTGCCTATCTGATTTACAATCTCCTTGCCGAGCTTGCCATTTACCCTTGCGTATTTTGCAAAAGTCTCCTGTATACCTGCAATCATGGCATGCACTTCCTGCTCTGGAAGTTCATCCTTAGTCTTGCAGGTGACTATCTCAGCTTCAAGAAAGGCAGGCTCAGAGGTAAATTTTAAGAGCTCTGCCCTATCATTTCCCTCAACAAGGATTCTAACTATATCATTTTGTAATTTGATTACCTGCTTAATCTCCGCAATAACTCCGATATTGTAGAGGTCCTCAAGTCCCGGATTGCTCTGCTCAACATTTCTCTGTGTAACCAGAAAAATCCTCTGTTCATCACGCATTGATTCCTCAACTGCTTTGATTGAAATCTCTCTGCTAATATCAAAGTGTGCTATCATGCCCGGAAGAATCGTCATTCCTCTCAGGGCTACAGCAGGCAATATCATTGCGATATCTTCCACTTAATTCTCCTATGCTGTCTTTTTGTCCTCTATTTCAAGAGGCTCCTCTCCGTCTAAGAGGAGATTTTTCTCCACAATTTCCCTGTCAATTACGCATTTACTTATGCTGTCATCTGATGGTATCTCATACATGAGGTCAAGCATAACATTTTCCATAATTGCACGAAGGCCTCTGGCTCCAGTCTTTCTTTCAAGTGCCTTGTCAGCAATAGCCTCCACTGCATCATCAGAAAACTCCAGACCCACTCCGTCAAGCTCAAAAAGCTTTGTATACTGTTTTACAAGAGAGTTCTTTGGTTCGCGCAGGATTCTGATAAGGGCATCTCTGTCGAGCATATCCAGTGACACGGTGATTGGCACACGCCCTATAAACTCTGGTATAAGTCCAAACTTTACAAAATCCTGAGGAAGAGCATGCTTAAATGCCTCACCCACATTTACATCTTCCTTGTCTCTGACCTCTGAATTAAAGCCGATTGAGGATGTGTCCATACGGCTCTCCACAATCTTCTCCAATCCATCAAAAGCACCACCGCAGATAAACAGGATGTTTGTAGTATCAATTGGAATAAGCTCCTGCTGTGGGTGTTTTCTGCCTCCCTGTGGTGGTACAGATGCAACTGTTCCCTCAAGGATTTTAAGAAGTGCCTGCTGGACTCCCTCTCCTGATACATCACGGGTGATTGATACATTCTCAGATTTCTTTGTAATCTTGTCTATCTCGTCAATATATATGATTCCGTGCTGGGCACGCTCAATGTCATAGTCTGCTGCCTGAATAAGCTTAAGCAGGATGTTCTCAACATCCTCTCCTACATATCCAGCCTCTGTAAGTGTTGTAGCATCTGCGATGGCAAAAGGTACATTAATCACTCTTGCAAGTGTCTGAGCAAGAAGTGTCTTTCCTGAACCAGTTGGTCCAAGCATCAGAATATTACTCTTCTGAAGCTCTACATCAGAAGTATCGCCTGCAAGCACTCTCTTGTAGTGGTTGTATACCGCTACAGAAAGCACCTTTTTAGCCTGGTCCTGTCCTATTACATACTCATCAAGAAAAGTCTTTAATTCTCTTGGTTTTAAAAGGTTGATCTCTTCTCCTGATTTCTTCTCAGTCTCATTACCCTCAAATGCTTCCTCATCAATAATCTCTGCGCAGATGTCAATACATTCATCGCAGATGTATGCCCCATTTGGACCTGCGATTAATCTGTTTACCTGCTCCTGGGTCTTTCCACAAAAAGAACAGCGGATTTTTCCATCATTTTTTACTGCCATTTATTATCTCCTTCAATGCTGTTTGAGGGCATCCCAGAAACAGGGGTACCCTCTAACGCTCATTACTTTATATTATCTGTTGGTGATAACACTATCAATCAGACCATATTCAGCAGCTTCCTGAGCAGAAAGGTAATGGTCTCTCTCTGTGTCTGCTGCAATCACATCATATGGCTTTCCTGTATTCTCAGCCAGGATTTCATTTAAACGTTTCTTTGTCTTTAAGATATTCTCTGCTGCAATTTCGATTTCTGTTGCCTGTCCTTTGGCACCGCCTGATGGCTGGTGAATCATAATCTCAGCATTTGGAAGTGCATATCTCTTACCCTTTGCACCGCCTGCAAGAAGGAAAGCTCCCATGCTGGCTGCAAGTCCGATACAGATTGTAGATACATCACACTTGATATACTGCATTGTGTCGTAGATTGCAAGTCCTGCTGTAACCATTCCTCCCGGTGAATTGATGTATAAATGTATATCCTTATTTGGATCCTCTGACTCAAGGAAAAGTAACTGGGCAACTACAAGACTTGCCGTAGTTTCATTTACTTCCTCTCCCAGGAAAATAATACGATCCTTTAATAATCTAGAGTAGATGTCGTAATTGCGTTCTCCTCTGCTGGTCTGTTCAATGACATAAGGTACTAAACTCATAGATAAATGCCTCCTTTATAAAAGTTCAAAAGACCGGCCCAGTATTTACTGAGCCAGTCCATTTAATTTCACTGTTTGCGAAATCTTATTCTTCTGCAGCCTCTGCCTCTTTTTCCTTCTTTGTCTTAGCTTTAGCGCGCTCTTTTACGTTTTCCATGATAAGGTCAACTGCCTTTGTGATTGCAAGGTCTCTCTTCATAGACTCTTTCTCTGAATCACCCATGTACTCTTTAAGCTTGTCAGCTTCCATTCCGTAAGCCTTAGCCATCTTCTCGATTTCTGCATTGATATCCTCATCAGATACCTCAATGTTCTCTTCTTTAGCAATCTGCTCAAGAACAAGGCTGCTCTTAATACGTGTCTCAGCCTCTGGACGAACCTGCTCTTTTAACTGGTCTACTGTCATTCCTGAGAACTGTAAGTACTGATCCATTGAAAGACCTGACTGTGCGATTCTCTGAGCGAACTCATTAACCATTGTCTCGCACTGTGTATCAATCATAGCCTTTGGAAGATCCATCTTTGACTTGTCGATAATCTTCTGGATAGCCTCATCCTCTTTAGTCTTCTTAGCTTCATTCTCCTTCTTCTCTGTAAGGTTCTTCTTAAGCTCTTCCTTGTACTCAGCTAATGTATCAACTCCAGCTACATCCTGAGCGAACTCATCATTAAGCTCTGGAAGCTCCTTAGCCTTAATCTCGTTAATCTTAACCTTGAATACTGCTGGCTTTCCTGCAAGGTCAGCTGCCTGATACTGCTCTGGGAATGTAACATTTACTTCAACTTCATCTCCAGCGTTCTTTCCAACTAACTGATCCTCGAATGTATCGATAAATGAATGTGAGCCAATCTCTAATGAGTGGTTCTCAGCCTTTCCACCATCGAAAGCTACACCATCAACAAATCCCTCAAAGTCGATAACTGCTGTATCTCCCTCTTTTACTGGTCTGTCTGTAACTGTAACTGTTCTTGCGTTTGTATTTCTCTGGTTCTCAAGCTCAGCCTCAACCTCGTCCTCTGTAACTGATGTATCAATCTTAGTTACTGTAACTCCCATGTATTTTCCAAGAGTTACCTCTGGTCTTGTAGCTACTTCTGCTGTATAAATGAATGGTTTTCCTTTTTCAATCTGAACAACATCAACTGTAGGACGTGAAACAATATCAACACCACTCTCATCAATAGCTGATGGGTATGTCTGCTGCATTAACTCGTTTGCTGCATCTTCGTAGAAGATCTCTGCTCCATACATCTTCTCAATCATGGCTCTTGGAACCTTTCCTTTACGGAAACCAGGAACACTAATCTGTCTCTTCTGTTTATTGTAAGCAGTGTTTAATGCTTTCTCTAATTCCTCTGCTGAAACCTCAATAGTAAGTTTCGCCATGTTGTGCTCTAAATTTTCAACCTTTACGCTCATTACTAACGTTATCCTCCTTAAAATGTTTAAATAAAGAGTCCCGTGACTCTTTCTCGCGTACATTGCCATTTACGGCTTTATTTATTTTTGCCACAAATGGGCATAATGCGACTACTAAAGTCACCACTCGATTATAGCACACGATTTTTCAATTGGCTAGTATTTTTTTATATTATGTCAGCATTATTTTACGTTACTGTTCAAACGCAGGCTTGACGTCACGCTGTAAGTGTGAGCAGTAACTATTTTACTGCGTCAAGTGCCTGTGACAGGTCTGCAATCAGGTCATCTTTACTCTCAAGACCACAGGAAATACGCACAAGGCCTGCCGGTATTCCTGCCGCCTTAAGCTGCTCATCATTCATCTGTCTGTGGGTTGATGTGGCAGGGTTTAAGCAGCAGGTTCTTGCATCTGCCACATGGGTCTCAATAGCAGCAAGCTTAAGTTCCTTCATGAATGCCTCTGCTGCCTCTCTGCCGCCCTTTAGCTCAAAGGATACTACGCCGCAGCCTCCCTTGGGCATATACTTCTTTGCTATCTCGTGGTATTTGTCTGTCGAAAGTCCCGGATAGTTCACATGAGCCACCTTTGGATGGCTATTTAAAAACTCAGCCACAGCCTGTCCATTTTCCACATGTCTTTCCATACGGACATGCAGGGACTCCAGTCCGAGATTTAAAATAAATGCCTGCTGTGGTGCCTGTATGCTGCCTAAATCTCTCATAAGCTGGCTGGTTGCCTTGGTGATAAAGGCACCCTCTTTTCCAAACTTCTCTGCATATGTAATTCCATGGTATGACTCGTCCGGTGTGCAAAGTCCAGGGAACTTGTCCGCATGCGCCATCCAGTCAAACCTTCCAGAGTCTACAATCGCTCCACCTACTGCCGCACCATGTCCGTCCATATACTTGGTAGTTGAGTGTGTAACGATATCTGCTCCCCACTCGATTGGACGACAGTTAACTGGTGTTGGAAATGTATTATCCACTATAAGAGGCACTCCATGCTCATGGGCTGCCTTTGCAAATTTTTCAATGTCAAGCACTGTAAGAGCCGGATTAGCTATAGTCTCTCCAAATACAGCTCTGGTATTGTCCTTAAAGGCTGCGTTAAGCTCTTCCTCTGTGCAGTCAGGTGATACAAAAGTTGCATCCACCCCCATCTTTCTCATGGTTGTGTCAATCAGATTAAATGTACCGCCGTATATTGATGATGAAGCTACTATATGACTGCCGGCCTCGCAGATATTAAAAAGCGCAAAGAAATTGGCTGCCTGTCCTGAGGATGTGAGCATCGCTGCTGTTCCCCCCTCCATATCAGCAATCTTGGCTGCTACATAATCATTGGTTGGGTTTTGAAGTCTGGTGTAAAAATATCCTTCTGCTTCCAAATCAAACAGCTTACCCATGTCCTCGCTGGTGTTGTATTTAAAAGTTGTTGACTGCACAATCGGTATCTGACGCGGCTCTCCGTTGCCTGGTCTGTAGCCTGACTGTACACATTTTGTTTCCATTTTAAAATCGCTCATTTTCTTCCTCCCTCATTTACTCTGTATTTGATTGTAACCTATTAACCCCCGCTTTACAACAAGGAAAAAGACGGGCGATACAATCATGCATGCCCGTCTTTTTATGAAGCAGCTCATTTTTGCATAAGCCCGCAGCTTATTTCTGCATTGACTGCTCCTGCTTCATAATCATCTGCTTAACCATTTCTCCACCAATACTTCCAGCTTCTCTTGAAGTAAGATCACCATTGTAACCCTCCTTGAGGTTTACACCTAACTCTGAAGCAACCTCTTCCTTGAATCTGTTCATTGCCTCTTTGGCCTCTGGTACAGCCATACGATTAGTACCTGAATTTTTACTACTTGCCATAATACTCGCCTCCTTTTGTTGTGAGCATATTTATTGCTCACGATTATTGTAACCGCGAACACAAAATATATTACAAAAGAGGGTTGGCAAATTTTAGCATATAATTTATTTTAACTTTCCACATTTAGGTGGTGTTAATCTACTGATATACCAGTCCTGTTTTGATTTTCTCTACCGACTCATCATCAGCAAAATATCTTACGATTTCAAGAGCAAAAGCTATCGCTGTACCCATTCCACGGCTTGTGATTACATTGCCATCTACTACCACCGGCTCCTCAAGCCATGTGGCTCCTAAAAGCTTATCTTCAAAGCCCGGATGGCAGGTTGCTTTTTTACCTTCTAATAAGCCTGCCTGTCCAAGCACACTTGGAGCTGCACAGATTGCACTGACAAGCTTGCCCTGTGCCGCAAACTCACGGATTACCCTGTCCACTGTTTCATCAGCCCCGAGATTTAGTGTGCCTGGCATTCCGCCCGGAAGCACAATTCCATCATAGCTGTCAAAATCAGCATCTGCCTTTGTTGTGTCAGTCTTAAAAGTCACCTTATGAGAGCTTGTGACCTCAGCCTTATCTGTTATGGATATTGTCTCGATTTCCATTCCTGCTCTTCTCACAATATCTACTACCGTGAGTCCTTCTATTTCCTCACAGCCATCTGCCATAAAAATTCCTATTTTACTCATCCTGTTCTCCTTTTTCTGCTATACTATATCTAACACGTTTTCACTCAATACCTTCATGGGCATTCGAGCAGAAAACTCACATATTCATATAATATACAGAAAGGATGTATTTTGCAATGAAACCAATGGAAATAGAGCGTAAATATTTAATCAGGCACCTTCCGGAAAACCTGTCTCAATATCAATGTAAAAAAATCGCCCAGGGTTATATCTGCACCAATCCCGTAGTAAGAATCAGAAAATCCGATGATGAATATTACCTGACCTACAAGGGCAAGGGGCTTATGGCAAGAGAGGAGTATAATCTGCCTCTGACACAAGAAGGCTACGAGCATATGCTTCCTAAAATAGATGGACGCCTAATAGAAAAATCCCGCTATCTGATTCCCTTAGACGGAAAGCTGACAGCGGAGCTTGATATTTTTGAAGGTGATCTGGCACCTCTTATTATTGTCGAAGTTGAATTTGATTCTCTTGATGCAGCAAACAGCTTCATTCCTCCGGAATGGTTTGGAGAGGATGTCACTGAATCGCGCAAATACCATAACAGCAATCTGGCATTATCTTAAGCGGTTTGAAAATTCATAGCGCTGGCGTGTCCTTATGGCAAATTTTAAATCATCATATCTTGTCATAAGGTCGCCCTCTGGCACTACCACATCCACGACTACCGCCATATCATCTATGAGGCGGTCTGTAATGTCGTCCCGCATTGATACAAGCACATTGTATTTTTCTTCCATAGTTTCTGCGTCAAGGAACTCCATAAGCTTAGGATTTACGCCTTGCACTCTCACAACAGATTTTTCATTTGTATGCAAATTCACATTTGTATCTGGAGCCTCATCTGTCATTGTAACTGCAGCTTCAAGCACACTCACATCTTTATGTGATGCTGCATTTTCTGGTGCGCTCTCCTCAAGCGACACAACTTCCCCGTTTTCCAATATCTTCACATGCTCAAAACGGTACTTCTGTGCCACCTCCGGGTATTTAACATGGTCTACCTCGCTGACAAACATATCAAGCGGTCTGGCATATATCTCAAAAGTCCCGTATAACGCCCTATAAATCACAAGCTTTTCCTTAGTCTCTGAGTGGGTTGCCACACCAACTACCTGATACAATTTATTTTTAAAATGTCTGTAAAACTCTCCTGATTTCGGAGTCCTGTCCATGACCATCATCTCCTTGTAACAATTGTAATTATGCATTCTGATATTTTGCCATTGCGTCCGGAACCATATCCGGTACTGTGTCTGGCACTGCAAATGAAGCTATCATATCCATAGCTTCACCAATAAAATCTCTGTCAAAACTCAAATCACCGCTATAGCCCTTAGCCATCAAATCATCTATAGAGCCAAGCAGGCTCTCCTCCGCAAGGACTGCGTTATCATCATGCTTTAAGGCCTGACAGGCTGCATCATGCTGAACCTTCTCAGATGCATGTGTCTCCTTGTGTCCATGAAGGACTTCGATTTCTTTTAATGTCTCATCCTCAGCAAGCTTTGCATTGTTAAGCTTAGCTCTGTCTACAATGCTATTGTTCTTCTGCAGGTTCACAGCGGTTGTCTGACCTGTATGTGTGGTCTTGTACTTCTCCTGTAGTTCAGCCTTCTTCCTTCTCATGCGTTCCTGTGGATCCATCTGCTGCAGGTCGAGTTCCTGTTGTACCCACATTCCCTGTGGCTGCCCTGCATTTTGCTGTCCTGCCCATGCCTGCTGCTGTGGTCTGGCATTTTGCTGTCCTGCCCATACCTGCTGCTGTGGTCTGGCTTGCTGCTGTCCTTCCCATGCCTGCTGTGTCGGTCTCATATTCTGCTGTGCGTTCCACTTCTGCTGTCTGCTGCCGTTCTGCTGTTCACTCCAGACCTCATGTACCTGCTGTCTGACAGTAGTCTGCATCTGGTTCAGCACCTTCTGCATCTGCGGTCCTGTCCCCTTCTGCTGATTAGTTCCAGCCTTTTTCTTTGAACTGATAACCAGCGGTATAACAATAAACAAAATTGCAATTAGTAAATCCATAACATCCTCCCTAATATCATTCTCCATTTTTAATCAACATCTTATTCCGGAGACATATCATACTATGATATCTATAGCTTACACATGTCCCTGAGCACCGCGTCAGCGTTTTCCTCGCCCTTAACCTTGGCAACCTCTGGTCTGATTAAATCCAGAAATTCTGTTCTGTATATCCGCTCTATCTCACGGACCTTCTCAGCAAAGGGCATTTCCTCCAGCTCCTTGCTAGTGTGTGACAGATAGTAATATGCCAGCGCGAACAAGTCCGGATGCGCTCTCTCAAGCCCCTCTTTGGTCAGGGCTATGAGATTTTCCACTTCGCTTTGAAGTATTATACCATTCTCGTGATTGTCCGCATATTTGGGTCCGAGCTTTACAATTGATTCCAAGGTAGAATGAAAGTCTCCATCTGCCTTGCTGATTAGAAATTCATCATCAAAATTGCCCTGTACCTTCTTAAAATCCCTGATTATGCCCAAAAACTCCTTTTTGTCATCAGCTTCCAGATTATTATATCCGATAATGAGCTCTTCTAATCTCTTAAGACGCTCCAGCAGATATTCGAGATTTTCTTTTTCACCATAGTAGCGCACAGCCACATTGACCGCGCTCCTTCTGGTTCTGGTGTATGTACGGAGCCAGCTTTTCACCACAGCCATGTCGGCTCCTCCTGTCTGCATCTCGTTCTTAAATTTCTTTTCTCCCTCTTCCAGACCAAGTAACATATTCTCCCCCTGTTACCACACCAATGTACATTATACTTATCTCATTGTTTATTGTTTTATGACATATTTAACAAGAATCAAATCTGTCACCGGCATTTGTCCATATACATGGCACATCACGCACGATGTAATTCAGCTCTGTCAATTTCGTATCTGTGCCGTAAATGTCACATTATCACTCTCATACAAATCCTTGATTTCAAGTTCCTTTTCAGTATAGTATACTACAC
>ERZ1035006.2360-NODE-2360-length-10811-cov-10.700167_pt1 | contig 10811 bp, 9 predicted proteins | sample MGYA00520694_ERZ1035006 | MGnify/ENA primary metagenome ERZ1035006 (study PRJEB33766, sample SAMN09781746) | gut metagenome | biome: gut microbiome | host: Homo sapiens | place: Madagascar | study: EMG produced TPA metagenomics assembly of the PRJNA485056 data...
CATTTTATTATAAGATATTCACAAACTTTTTTACAAAAAAAGACTTTCCAAAATGAATTTTTTCGTGTATTGTATTAAGCGGATAGCTTTCCAATAAGTTGATTTATTCTTAGTATTTGTTCTATATATTGATTTTTAGAGCGCAGAAACCATAGTCCCTCCCAAAGCTTCTAATGGAATGCTGCATTCTAAAAATAAACAATCCCGGATTCTCCTGAAGAGTCCGGGATTTCTTTTTGTTTCAGAGTGTGTTTGCAGCAGGAGGCTGCTTTTCCCATGGATTTCACGCAAGGCAAAGAAGCTGCTTCCCCTCTTCCAGTCTTTCCTGAAACTGCTCGTAGAAGTCTCTTCTCTCTTCATAGGGTTTCAAATAGAAACGATTCACCACATACAGGTTCAGATTCTTTATCAGCTGAGCATCTGCAGCATTGTACAGGACTTCCTGCACATCCAGGAGAAAATAATGCCAGTCTGCCACAAATTTCTCGTATTTTGCGAGCTCTGGCGTGTCAATCCATTTTTTTACTTTTATCTTGGTACGATTTGATTTTTTACATTCGTGAATCTGCAGGAAATACTGGAAGCTGCCGTTTTCGTAGTAGCGTCCCAGCGGGAAAAGCCTGCAGAATCCTGGCCGGAAGCTATGGATACTGCATCTTCCCTGCTCATTTAAAAATACACAGCTTTCACTTTTTCCCGTCATGGAAAGATGGGGCAGGATGTTTCCATCTGCTGCGTCAAACCGAATATAACCGGCGCTTATCAGTTCCTGCGGGCTCTTTTTCAGGCCTGTGCACATGCGGTGAATATCTGCCGGATCCAGGATAACGGAATCCCCCATGCCCTCGCAGCAATCATGGCAGCCTGCACAATCCTGGCAGTCTGCTTTCACCATGTCATTTAATCCGTAAAGTCTTCCGTCTGAAATCTCTTCCAGGGATACCTCTCTTCTCATCTGTAAAACCTCTTTCTCTTCATATGCAAAAGGCAACGACGGACGGGATGCTTACAGCTTCAGCCCTTCCAGTGCTTTGGCAAATGCATTATTTACCGGTTCTTTTGCCTCTTTCTGCTGTTTTCTCAGGTAGTTCTGAACGTCACGCTTTCCAACACCTGCCCCCTCCTTCTGGCGTCTGGCCTGGAATGCAGATAGCTTTTCTTTGTATCCACAGCTGCATACAAAGGTTTCCTCTTTTCCCTTTACATACATTTCCATACGCTTATGACACTTTGGACAACGGGCATTCGTAGTTCTGGAAACAGTCTCACGGTAGCCGCACTCACGGTCCTGGCACACCAGCATTTTACTGTTCTTACCATTTACCGCCAGAAGTTTCTTTCCGCATCTTGGACATACCTTGTTCGTCAGATTGTCATGGCGGAAGGTACCCTCCCCCCTCTTAATCTCTTCTACGATCTCACATGTATAGCCCCGGATCTCATTCAGAAAATCTCCCTGACGGATTTTTCCCTTCGCAATACCAGAAAGCTTCCTCTCCCAGTCAGCGGTAAGCTCCGGCTTCTTCAGGTCCTCAGGCACCAGCTCCAGAAGCTGCTTCGCTTTCGTGGTAATATAAATCTCATTTCCCTTCTTCTCCATCATAAAAGAGTGAAAAAGCTTCTCTATAATATCTGCTCTTGTAGCAACGGTTCCAAGACCACCTGTCTCTCCGATGGTTTTCACTGCTTCCTTATCTTTTGTCTCCATGAATTTTACCGGATTTTCCATAGCAGCCAGAAGGGTAGCTTCCGTAAATCTTGCAGGCGGCTTCGTCTTTCCCTTATTTAATGCAGTTTTTTCAATCTTTAATCTGGTTCCCTCAGAAAGCTCCGGAAGCTTCTGATCTCTTGGCTTCTGCTCCTCTGTCTCTTCCTCATCCTCATCCTGGAAGCTGCCCTCATAGACTTCCTTCCAGCCCTGGCTCTTGATCACTTTTCCACTTGCCACGAAGGTTTCCCCGGCAGCCTTTGCCTCCATTGTCACCTGATCATACAAAAACGGAGGATATAAAACGGAAAGAAAACGGCGTACTACCATATCATAAATCTTCCGCTCCTCATTTGTCATGTGATCCAGCTGTACAAATTGTTCCGTAGGAATGATCGCATGATGGTCACTGACCTTTTTATCATCCACAAAGCCGGCATTTGCCTGAATCGGTTTTCCAAGAAGAGGCCCTGTAAGTTTCCGGTAAGGTCCTATGCCGCAGGCTTTCAGCCTTTCCTTGATGGTTGGCACAATATCCTTTCCAATGTAGCGGGAATCTGTTCTTGGATAGGTAAGCACCTTGTGGTTCTCATAGAGACGCTGCATAATATTTAAGGTTTCTTTTGCAGAAAATCCATATTTCTGATTTGCCTCTCTCTGAAGGGTGGTCAGGTCATACAGGCCTGGCGCCATGGATTTCTTTGTCTTTTTCTCCGTCTTCGTTATTTCCAGAACGGTCTGCTCTGTTTTTTTGCAGAGCTCTTCTGCCTTTTCCCTGGAAAAAGTGGACAAGCTTTTACTTCTTTCATCTCTCCAGTTCCACCTCACCCCCTCTGTCTCCAGGGAAACACCATAATATTCTTTTGGAACAAATTTGCGGATTTCTTCTTCTCTTTTTGCGATCATGGCAAGAGTAGGTGTCTGCACACGGCCGCAGGAAAGCTGGGCATTGTATTTGCAGGTAAGGGCTCTTGTTCCATTCATTCCCACCAGCCAGTCTGCCTGTGCCCTTGCTGCTGCCGCACGGTACAGATTGTCGTAATCGTGACCGTTTTTCAGGCTGGCAAAGCCCTCACGGATTGCCTTATCTGTTACAGAAGAAATCCAGAGACGCTTAATGGGCTTCCTGCACCCTGCTTTTTCCAGGATCCAGCGTGCTACCAGCTCTCCTTCTCTTCCTGCATCTGTTGCAATGATAATCTCTCCTATCTCCTTGCGAAAAAGCTGATCCTTTACAATGGAAAACTGTTTTCCTGTCTGTCTGATCACCACCAGCTTCATCTGCTCCGGCAGCATGGGAAGGGTTCCCATCTCCCATTTTTCATATTTTTTATCATATTCTTCAGGGTCTGCCAGGGTCACCAAATGCCCCAATGCCCAGGTTACCACATAATTTTTTCCTTCCAGAACGCCTCCGTTTTTCTGACTGGCGCCAAGAACTCTGGCGATATCTCTTGCAACGGATGGTTTCTCTGCAATTACCAGTGATTTCATTCTCAAACTCCCTTACATTCTGTTTCGTATATCTTTTACAGTATAGCATACTTTATAAATTTTTTATGATATTTTTGCAAAAATAATTTGTAATATATCTGTAACAATGCTATTATAGAAACAATATAAAAGGACATCAGGGGTCAGGAATTTTCCCCTGATGTCCATCAGATTCAGGAGCTACTATGTATTATTTTATCGTAAATCCCAATTCTCGTTCCGGCAGAGGAGGTTCTATCTGGAGCGAGATTCACAGGCAGCTGAAGCTTCGTGGCATTTCCTTTCAGTACTGCCTTACCAGATACTCCGGTCATGCCACCAGCATTGCAAAAAAGGCCTCCTGCCTTGGTACCAGCGAGGATCCCATTTCCATTATCGCAGTTGGTGGAGACGGCACTATCCATGAGGTACTTTCTGGTATCACAAATTTTGATCATGTGATTTTCGGATATATTCCCACTGGCTCTGGCAATGATTTCTGCCGAAGCATGAAGCTTCCCTCAGCCCCAATGGAGTCTCTTGAATATATCCTAAGCGCTGAACGAACCAGCACAATGGATGTTCCCTGTCTTTCCGGCGGAAAAAAGGATTCCCGATTTGGCATCAGCACCGGAATCGGTTATGATGCCGGAGTGTGCCAGGAGGTTCTGGCAACTCCCTTTAAGAAGGTTTTTAACCGCATTGGCCTGGGAAAGCTAATCTATCTTTTCATTGCCTTGAAGCAGCTGATTTTTATCACCCCCGGGAAAATGTCTGTTACCCTTGACCAAGAACATACTTTTTCCTATGACCACGTATATTTTACAGCAGTTATGAACCAGAAGTATGAGGGCGGCGGTTTTATGTTCTGCCCGGATGCCAGATCGGATGACCAGCTTCTGGATGTGATCCTTGTGGAAGGTATCGGGAAGCTTAAGCTTCTCTTTTGTCTTCCCACTGCTTTTTTCGGGAAGCATACAGGCATCCACGGAATCCATCTTTATACCTGCAGGGATATCCACATCCACAGCGAAGCAGCCCTTCCTGTACATATAGACGGAGAATCTGGCGGAATACGCAAGGATTTAACAGTATCTATTGAAAAAAAACCTTTAAAAATCATTTTACCTGTGGTATAATCTGTCCGATTTAAGAAGGAGTGAAAGATTTGGTTCAATTTATAAAGAAATACAGGCACGGGCTGATCATTCTTGCCTACGCCATTGTTTACCTGACATTTTTCAGATACCTGGAACACAGGCCGGTACGTGGTTTCCATGTGATCGACACTGTATTTGACAGCCACATACCATTTTGTGAATATTTTATTGTTCCGTATCTTTTATGGTTTCCATACCAGATTGCAACAGTATTGTATTTTATTTTCATAAATAAGAATAAAAAGGAATACTACCAGCTTATTCTTAATATGATGATGGGAATGACTATCTTTTTGATCGTGTCTTATATATATCCCAATGTACTTCATTTAAGACCATCAGAATTTCCCAGAGAGAATGTTTTCACAGACATGGTCCGCTGGCTTTATCGTGCAGACACTCCTACCAATGTGCTTCCCAGCATCCATGTGTTTAACTCTCTGGCAGTACATATGTCCCTTACCAACTGCGAATCACTTCGGGATCACAGGGGCGTAAGATATGGCTCTTTGGTACTTACTTTACTGATCATCCTGTCTACCATGTTCCTGAAACAGCATTCTGTTATCGATGTGTGCTGCGGCGCAACCCTGGCACTTTTCGGATATTTGTTTTTTTATCCGCAGAAAAGTACAGAAGATTCGCGAAATATGGCAGTAGAGCCATTTGGAAAAAATAATCGTGGAAAACGTCTTTAAAATGTCAAAAACGGATGTAACCATTTAAGGTTCACATCCGTTTTTATTTACACAGCCAGCCACGTTCCAAAGGACATTCCCGCAAAGTGGGGCGTGCAGATTGCAGGAATGATTTTGGGGGCACGCTCTAGATCAGTTAAATCCGTAGAATTTCTGACACAGCTTGTATGCTGCAACGGAAACTTTTCTTCCCCCTCTTCCCGGTAGGTTCATAAAGTTCCCCATAAGGCTGTGACGAAGCTTTCCATATAATACACGGTTGGTAGTACGGATATACTCCAGGAGCTCTTTCTTCTTATCAAGGGCCTCCTTTGTACCGGAACGGATCAGCATAATGGAGGAAATCGTTGTGATAATATCCAGATAGCTGATCATATAAGCTCTTGCACGCTTGTTCATATTGCCGCAGCTTGTGTAGGAATTGACCATCAGCTTGTTTACACGGAGCTGCTGATCGATTCTGCGGATCATAACAGCCTCATTGACAGACTGGTCATCTCTTCCGATAAAATATCTGTAAAAGTTTGTATCCAGATAATACATATTCTGAACATAAGGAAGGGGATCAAATGCAAAAATATTATCTACGTAGAAGGTATGCTCCGGCAAGGTAAGATTGCATTCCAGAAGCAGCTGGGTACGGTAGATCATGGAATGCATGAGAAGATATTTTCCCTTTGGCATATGTCCAACTTCGTTCCATGTGAAAATCTGATTCACCGGAAGGCAGTGACGATACTGCATAACTTTCTTTCTTGTAGCGCCCTGTTTCTCATAAACGAAATTGCTGATAAGAAGATCAACTGTTCTGGAACCTTTTACCAGCTCCTCCAATGTTTTCAGTATTTCTTTGTAAGACTCCTCATTTACCCAGTCATCACTGTCAACAACTTTGAAATAAAGCCCCTGCGCATTGTGGATTCCTGTATTTACAGCGCCGCCATGACCAAGGTTTGGCTGGTGGATGGCTCTTACGATAGTCGGATATTTCTCCTGATAAGCATCTGCAATCTCTGCGGTTCTGTCCTTGGAGCCGTCATCAATTACCAGAATCTCCACCTCCTCGCCTCCTGGCAGAAGGGACTGGATACATTTTTCCATATATGCTTCTGAATTGTAACAGGGAATTGCAATACTAAGTAATTTCATGTTATTCCTCCTTCATGTATTTCACATACGCGCCAAACGCAGATGGTATGGCGTAATTTTTCTCTGATTCTTTCTTATTTGCAAACAAAAGACCCTGAGTGTAAGAATTTTCCAGGGAAGCCACACGAATGCGGTATCCCTTCATCCGCCACTCAATATGGGAAAAAATATGTTTGGCATCAGGCAATTCTTCAATAAACAAAGGCTCAGTTCCAAGCTTCTTTACATATTCCAGGACCTGCTCTCTTTCTAAATAGCCGCTAACATTTGGAAGCTCGTAAAGTCCGGCAAGAAGTCCTTTCGACGGACGTTTGCAGATGGCTGTGCAGTTTCCGTCCTGGATTACCAGAACAGTCCGCTCCTCCACTGTGCGTGGCTTTTTGGGTGCCTTTACAGGGTACTTTTCTGCTGTTCCGTGAAGCCTTGCCAGACACCAGTTCTTTACAGGACAAAGCTCACACTTGGGCTGTCCGTTAGGCACGCACACCACTGCTCCAAGCTCCATCATAGCCTGGTTAAAGTCTCCAGGCCTGTCCGCAGGGATCAGGTCCTGCAATGCTTTTTCTGTCTTTTTTCGAAAGGCGGGCCTCGTGATATCCTCTTTGTCCTCTGTAAGCCTTGTTATGACCCGGAAAACATTTCCGTCTACGGCCGGCACCGGGATCCCATAGGCAATGGACGCAATAGCCCCCGCCGTATAGCTGCCTATTCCCTTTAACGACATAAGAAGAGAATAGTCTTCCGGAAGTTTTCCATTATATTTCTCTGTCATCTCCCTGGCTGCCAGCTGCATATTCCGCACACGGCTGTAATAACCAAGTCCTTCCCACAGCTTCAAAAGCTTCTCCTCTTCACAGGCTGCCAGGGAAGGAACGTCCGGAAGCTCCCCTATAAATCTTTCAAAGTATGGCTTCACAGCTTCCACCCTCGTCTGCTGGAGCATGATCTCCGAGACCCAGGTATAGTAAGCATTGTTCTTATCCCGCCAGGGAAGATTTCTTTTATTGGCATCATACCAGGCAAGGAGTGGCTGTACAAATGCATCTGTCATAGTCTTTCCTCCAGACATATCGGCACTGGATCTGTAATTTCCAAACAGATCTTAGTATCATATCATGATGTTAGGGTCAAAAGGTATTTTGCCCCTAACATCATAACATAAAATGCAACCGGGGTCAAAATGTCTTTTCCAGTCAAAAACACGATTGATTTTTCCGAAGGCTGCGTATACAATGATAGTGCGTGATCATTTATGATAATTACAACCGAAAGGAATCGAAAATGGACAGTATTATTTTTGACGTTGATGGTACTATGTGGGATTCCACAGATATTGTTGCCCGTGCCTGGAATCAGGTTTTGAAAAAAGAGAACACCGGTATACAGGTTACAGCCTCACAGCTTAGCAGGCTTTTTGGAAAAATTCTTCCTGATATTGCAAAAGGCATCATGCCTGATTTTCCGGAATCTGAGCAGCTGCGTATGATCGACCTTTGCTGTGCTGCAGAGCATGAGACTCTGGAGAAAGAATGCGCTCCTGTTTACGCTGGTCTTAAGGAAACCCTGGAGGAGCTGAGCCGTCATTATCCTCTTTTTATTGTCAGCAACTGTGAAGCTGGTTATATTGAGCTTTTCCTTGATAAGACAGGCTTTACCCCTTATTTTAAGGATCATCTCTGTCCCGGAGATACCGGGGAAGCCAAGGCTGCCAATATCCGTTCTATTGTTTCCAGACATCACCTTGAGGCTCCTGTCTATGTAGGAGACACAATGGGAGATTATCAGGCCTGCCTGGATGCGAAGGTGCCGTTTGTCTTTGCTTCCTATGGTTTCGGGCAGGTGGATACACCAGATTATGTGATTCAGGAACCAGCTGACCTTCTGGAGCTTTTCCCTTCGGATAAATAATTTGGGCATAGCCCTGAAGTGTGTTTGAAAAACACTTTCTGTAAGATGTGTGTCACAGTTTGCTGTAAACATTGCCCTATGCCAAAAGCGCCTGTGCCGGAGATTTCACTCTTCCTCTGACACAGACGCTTTTCTTATTTTTATTTCTTACAATACTTTCTGATATAAAAGACCATTCCCACAAAAATCACAACGATCAGAACCAGATAGATAACCTTGGATACAAGTGCATCGATCATCATATCCACTCCTGTAATGATTCCAAAAAGAATCATGGTCACTCCTGCTGCCTTCTGCACTTTCTGTTCATCGTAGAGCTTCTTGCGCTCCGCTGCATTTCCGCCTTTCATAAGGAAATCGCCATGACCGGAAAGGAGCAAAACTCCCATCACAAGTGCAGCCACTGTTAATATCAAATCCAGGGAACCCATATTCATAATATTCTCTCCAATTCTTTTGTATACAAATTTAAGATACTAGAGTGTGTTTGAAAAATCATTCCTGCAAGCATGAACGACTTTTCGACCTTTTAACCCTGATATCATCATTTTAATAGAAGCACACAATTGGCACGTTTGTATCAATGATGCTATACAAAGTTGCCGCCGCATCCAAAGGCATATTGATACAGCCGTGTGAACCGGCGTAGGTGTAACGGTCACCGCCAAAGTAATCCTGCCAGGTAGCATCATGGAAACCAATTCCTCCATTAAATGGCATCCAGTAAGTAACTGGTGTTTCATATTCATAGGTTCCATCTGGCTTCTGCTGTCCACGCAGTACATCCGGACTCTTTTTCCAGTATAAGGTAAAAATTCCAGGAGGAGTCTGTCTGTCTGCATAACGGATATCACCGGAAACGATATCCGAGTCAAAGATAATGCTTCCATTCTGGTAATAGTACATATGCTGGGCACTTAAATCCACCTCAATATAAGTGCTTCCAATATCATTATAGCCATAAGCATTGGCTCTCATGGAGTAAACCGGCTCTCTTGTCACCTGGGCACCAGTACGGATCTCCTCTGTGAGCTCTGCTACTTCTTCCTCCTGATTGATCTTCCAGCCGTATGCAGAGCCATATACGGAAACAGTTCTGCCGCTGGTCGTATTAAAGGAACGGGTAGTACCCACTGTGTCATGCTGGCTTGCCAGCTGTGCCACATAATCCTTAATATGCTGGGTAAAGGATGCATCATCCTGCAAAAGTCTACCCTGGTCATCAAACTGCAGCCAGTCCTTCAGGGTGCTGCCGTCGAGTGTCACAGTCTCCTCACCAAAGGTGTAGGTGATGCTGGCCTTTGTATAGTTGTTATAAGCGTCCAAGGTCACCTGCAAAGAAGGATCATCGCTTGTCACAGCTGCAGCAGCATATGCCTCCGGTACATTTCCAAGATCAATAGAAGCCTGGCTGCTGGAAACAGCTGCGTCCACTGCCTTGTAAGCCTCTTTTACCTTCAGCTTGCTTCCTTCTGTCTCCGGAACAATGGTAAATTCATTTCCCTCAAGAGCCACATAGGCATTCTGCGGCTCCACCTGATTCTCCGGCTGTGCGCAGCTTAAGGATTTCACCTCTGTCTGAAGAAGATCTTTATCAAAGGTTACCTTCTCCTGTGCGGTGTAGCTTCTTGTTTCAAAAAATCCCCTCACCCATTCATAGGGTTTCTGCTGTTTCAGAAGACCTAAGACTTCCCCATCAGACATATACCGATAGTTAATCTGGCTTCCGCTTATAGTCTGCGGCTCCTGATTTCTGGATGTGACCTGAATAGAATAATTCTCCACATTGGCTGCAATGGCCTGCTCTACCTCATAGGGGGTCTTGTTGGAGCAATCGATTCCATTAATATAGGTTCCCTCAAAAAAGCGGTCTGCATAATAATAGGTGACTGCACCATAGGCACAACCTGCCGCTGCCACCATCATAGCTGCTACGATTCCTGTCACCTTAAGGCCCTTGTGCTTCTTCTTTTGCACGGGAATAACTCTCTCATCCAGCTCTTCATCGGAAATAGGCACATAATTGATCTTGGTCGGCCTTGCAGAACGAGGCTGCGGACCTGCTGAACTCTTTTTAGAATGAGGACTGCCCTTTTTTCCAGAGCTCCTTCGGTTCTGGGATAGTGCTTTCTCATTTTCCTGGTCAGAATGCCGGCTGTCCTTCCCGGAGCTGTCTCTTTCCTGAATGGAATGCTCCTTCGTATTCTGCCCTGCATACTGATCTCCTCTGCCTCTGGAATCCCGTGGCAGAATCAATTCTACCTTCAGCTCCTGTTCCGGCTGTTCCTCCTCATCCTCATAATATTCTTCCTGGTCGTACTCCTCTTCCTCTTGATATTCCTCCTGGAAGTCTTCTTCCTCCTGCATATATTCGTCTGAATACTCCCAGTCTTCTTCTCCCTCCTCCTGGAAATCAAATTCCGGATCTGCTTCCTCTTCTCTGTCCGAAGTCTCAGCCGATTCCTCTTCCTCGTAAAAGTCAGCATTGTGAAACTCATCATCCGGATCTATTTCCAGATCGGCCATTGCGGCATCAATCTTATCTTCAAAATCCTCCGAACTTCCCTGAGTATGCCTTTTCATGCTCATGTATGTTACTCTCCTCTATTTCAAACACAGTTGCTATAACCCTGACATCAATACATTTCATTATAGCATATATTTTCCATTTTGTATCTAAAATGATAATTGATTCGTCAGGTCTTGTGATAACTA
>ERZ1035006.2362-NODE-2362-length-10809-cov-4.683560_pt1 | contig 10809 bp, 6 predicted proteins | sample MGYA00520694_ERZ1035006 | MGnify/ENA primary metagenome ERZ1035006 (study PRJEB33766, sample SAMN09781746) | gut metagenome | biome: gut microbiome | host: Homo sapiens | place: Madagascar | study: EMG produced TPA metagenomics assembly of the PRJNA485056 data...
AGTAAAAAAATTTTTGAAAGATTCAGCGGTGATGAAATGGCGAATATCTTTAAAGACTTAGGTCTTTTAAGTTTTTACGATAACGAGGGCAGATATTACCCGATAAGCAAGCACGCCGCATCTGTGCTGGATATTCTGCGCTTACAGGTTGAAACACTTGGAATAGATGTTTTCACAAAACAGAATGTCAATTCTATAAAAAAAGTTTCAAACGGTTTTAAAATTTCGTCTGATGACAGCGAAAAAAAGTACGATTTCATATGTAACAAGCTTGTGATTGCAAACGGTTCAAAAGCCGCACCTAAGCTTGGCGGAAACGCAAGTGCAATTGATTATCTTAAAAATTTCGGTCATAAGGTTGTTTCGTTTTCCCCTGCTTTATGCCCTGTTAAGGTTAAAAGCGATGTTCTGAAAACATTAAAAGGTCTGAGAGTTACAGGCAAGGCACAGTTATACGGTGAACATGGTCGATTAATCAAGGAAGAAACAGGCGAAATTCAATTTACCGAGAATTCGCTGTCTGGAATTTGCGTGTTCAATCTTTCATTGTTTGCTAAACAAAACGACAAAATAGTGCTTGATTTATTGCCCGATTATTCGGAAAATGAGCTGATTAAAATAATCAGACAACATATATCATTGTTTTCTGATTTGCCGTGTGAACAGCTTTTGACAGGAATTTTTCAGAAGAGAATCGGACAGGCAATTCTGAAAATCAGCCGAGTTGATTTGTCAAAGATTTGTTCCAAGCTTTCAAAAGACGAAGTATCAGGAATTTGCAAAACGATAAAATCGATGTCATTTTCAGTAAGCGGAAAAGAAGATTTCTCACACGCACAATGTGCTTTGGGCGGTGTTTTAGGCAAAGAGATTGACGAAAACACTATGATGAGTAAAATTGTAAAAAATCTTTTTATATGCGGTGAGGCGATTGACCTTTGTGGTGAATGCGGAGGATTTAATCTTCATTTTGCATTTGCCGGAGGAATTATTGCAGGAGAAAATTTATGATCAGAGTGAACAATATACATTTAAGCCTTGACTACGATGATAAATCGGTTTGCAAGGCAGTTGCAAAACAACTCAGAATTGAAGAAAAAGCTATAAAAAGCTGTAAGATTTTTCGCAGATCGGTTGACGCAAGAAAAAAGGACAGTATCTACTTTCTTACAACCGTTGACGCTGAACTTAATATCAACGAGGGTAAAGTCTGCAAAAAGTGCGGTAACGCTCAAATTGCGAGAAAGTATGAATATAATCAGATGAAATTTGGCAATGCACCCTCCCCTGTTATTGTCGGAGCAGGTCCGGCTGGACTGTTTGCGGCACTTATTTTGGCAAGAAGCGGTGCAAAGCCAATTCTTATTGAAAGAGGTCGTGATGTTGACAGGCGAACTGCCGATGTGAACAGGTTCTGGACAAGCGGTCAGCTTGATACAACTTCAAATGTTCAGTTTGGCGAAGGCGGTGCGGGAACATTTTCTGACGGCAAACTGAATTCAGGTACAAAAGATATAAGGCAACGCAAGGTGCTTGAAGAATTTGTAAGCCACGGCGCACCTGATGAAATTCTCTATAACGCAAAACCGCATATCGGAACAGATATGCTAAAAGGAACAATAAAAAATATCCGCAACGAGATTATTGAACTCGGCGGAAGGGTTAAGTTTGAAACGAAGCTTGTTTCAATGGCTTTTAGTGATAACAAGCTGAAATCTATAACCGTTGAAACGGCTAACGGCGATGAAATTATAGAAACAGACAATGTTATTCTTGCAATCGGTCACAGTGCAAGGGATACTTTTGAAATGCTTTATGATTTAAAGTTGCCGATTGAGGCAAAGCCTTTCTCGGTAGGAGCAAGAATCGAACATCTTCGTGAAAAAGTTGACAAGGCACAATACGGCAGGTTTGCGGGCAATAAAAAACTCGGTTCGGCAAATTATAAGCTGAGTACGCACCTTGATAACGGACGGGGTGTGTATACATTTTGTATGTGTCCGGGAGGCAAGGTTGTCAATGCGTCAAGCGAAGAAAACAGACTTTGCACCAATGGTATGAGTGAATTTGCACGAAATGCCGAAAATTCAAATTCAGCGTTGCTTGTAGGAATAAACCCGGATGATTATGAATCCGACCATCCGCTTGCCGGAATGTATTTGCAGAGAAAGCTTGAATCAAAAGCATTCGTTGCCGGCGGAGAAAATTATAATGCACCCATACAAAGAGTTGACGATTTTCTTAATAACAGAAAATCCACACATCTCGGTGATGTAAAGCCAAGTATCGGTCCGAATTATGAGTTTTCAAATTTGAACGAGATTTTGCCTGAATATGTCAGCACTTCAATGGCTCAGGGCATTGTGAAAATGGGAAAAATGTTACATGGATTTGATGACGGTGACGCTGTTTTGACGGGCGTTGAGAGCAGAAGCTCTTCTCCCGTCAGAATAATGAGAAAAACAGATACACTCGAAAGTGTACTTATTGAAGGACTGTATCCGTGCGGTGAAGGTGCAGGCTATGCAGGCGGAATTATCTCCGCCGCAGTTGACGGCATTAAATGTGCCGAAAAAATTATAGAAAAATCGAATAAAAATTGAATAGATAATTAATGCTGTTTATCACCATACGGTGATGCAAATATTATTCAAGGAGTTTTTGGTATGAAAATTCTAATCACAGGCGGAACAACATTTGTAAGCAGATATGCAGCCGAGCATTTTGTGAGTAAAGGCGAGGAAGTTTTTGTTCTAAACAGAAACAGCAGACCTCAATCACAAGGTGTGCATCTGATTAATTGCGACAGATTGAATCTTGGCAACAAGTTTGCTAACGAACACTTTGATTTAATTCTTGATATCACAGCGTACACTGATGAGCATATAAAGGGTCTTTTAAAGTCAGGTATTTCGTTTGATGATTACATTTTCATCAGTTCAAGTGCGGTTTATCCCGAAACTAATCCCCAGCCGTTTGCCGAAAATCAAACTTGCGGTAAAAATTCTGTCTGGGGCGATTACGGAATTAACAAACTAAATGCGAAAAAATACTTACTTGATACTGTCCAAAATGCGTATATTCTTCGTCCGCCGTATTTTTACGGTATGTATGAAAATTTGTACAGAGAAGCATTTTCCTTTGATTGTGCTATTCTAGACAGAAAATTTTACATTCCTGAAAACGGAGATATGAAATTGCAATTTTTCAATGTGTCAGACCTTTGTAAATTTATTGAGATAATAATAGAAAAGCACCCAAGTAATCATATTTTTAATATTGGAAACAAAGAAACCGTTACAATAAAAGAATGGGTTGAGCTTTGCTACAAAGTGGCAGGCAGAGAAGTTGAATTTGTAAGCGTGTCGAAAGATATTCCGCAAAGAGATTATTTTTGCTTCTACGATTACGAATATGTGCTTGATGTAAGAAAACAAAATGAATTAATGCCAAATACAGTATCTTTGTATGATGGATTGAAAGAAGAATTTGAATGGTATAAAAATCACCGAGACAGCATTTATAATCGCAAACCGTACATAGAATATATAGATACAAAATTAAAGTAATAAGTAAAAAATTAACAAAAGCAATGTTTCCGAACAAATGGAAACATTGCTTTTTTACCGTCATTACGAAAAAATGTGGGATAGTCAAAAGTAAGTATTGAAAAAGAGCACAGGAAGCTCCAGAATTGTAGTTAGCAAGACAAACAATGGAGGAAAGAAAGCTATGCTCTATTTAGATGATATCAAATCAGCACCGGCAAGTTCGAAGGTTTCAACAACAAGATCGGCTACGGTTACCGTGATGATGACTTCTTCTTTACCTTGATCCGCTATCTATTTCTTCTGTCCGTTCACCATCCCACAAAAAATCATGATGAACCGTTTATTTTGTATTGTGATTTAAACAAATAACAGTACCGCCCCGACAGTAAAAATCAAAACAGCAAAATGTGCTTGATTGTGCGGGGCGGCTCTTAGATAAACTTGTTAAATTTTACTTGGAGTATTTACTCCACTGTCCGTTTGAGTAAATCATATTTACATCGGGGATTTTTAAGTCACCTGTCTGTGCTGAACCGTTATTGAATATAGCATATTCTGCACCATTCGGAAGTTCAAATCTGTATGTGTTATTACCTATACTTTCCATAGCCTTGCCGGGCCAGCTCATATAAGTCGAATCTTTTGAACTCCATACATAGACATTTACTGTTGACCAGTTTTCCGTATTATTGAAATAAACATAATTCTTCGTCTGAATTGAAGTCGGTTCGGTTGTTGGCTCTGTGACATTTGTTGTAGGCTGGGTGGGTGCAACATTTTCTGTGTAAGTACCGCAGTATGAGTCTTCACCAATAAGCTTAACGATATAAGCCTGAATCATAGTTGCGTCTTTTACAGAAATAACAGAATCCTTGTTTACATCTGCCGCAATGAGAGCCTCATCGCTTAAAGTCAATATGTAAACAATGTATTTTTGAACCTCTGTTGAATCATAGACTGTAATTGTTCCGTTTAAATCAACATCACCGATAAGAATTCTGTTTGAAGGCTCTGTTACCGGCTGAGTTGTAGACGGCTGTGTTGTAGCAGGCTGTGATGTGGTAGGCTGAGTTGTGGTAGGCTGAGTTGTGGTAGGCTGAGTTGCAATTGTAGTAGGACGGACTGTCGTGGAAGGAGCTGTTGTCGGCTGAGTGGGTTTTACAGTCGAATAGTTCTGCCAAGAACCGTTGCTGTAAATTTTATTACCGTCTGCAATCCTGAGGTCATCTGTCTGACTGTCACCGTTGTTGAAGATTACATATTTTGCACCGTCAGGCACTTCAATATCAAAAATATTATTACCCTTGTCGGTCATTTTCTTGCCCGGCCACGATGTCATTTCTTTATTATCATCACTCCAGAAATATGCATTGACCTTAGACCACTTGGTTGATGAGTTATCATAAGCAACAACCTTTACGGCATTCGGGTCTACCTTTGTGTATGTATATGTTTCCGGATCGGATGTTGTCTTGCCGTCGCTTGCTTTTACTGTTACTGTGGTTACAGTATCGTAAGCAAGGTTTGTACCGATTGTAATTTGCTGACCGTTTGTGTAGTTTACAAATGCACCGTCATCAATTGAATACTGAGCATTTTTTGCATTCTTGCAATTGAGTGTAAGTGTGAGCTCATCTGTATTGTAGTTTGTTGAACCCGGAGTTACTGACGCTGAAGGTCCTTCGGGTTCGGCATCATAGACTACTGCAATACCTGATGAACCTATTGTACCTGAAATGGTGCTTGATGTAATTGTAAATGTATTGCCTGAAACAGCGTCTGTGTATGTACCCGGTTTTGCGTAACCGCCGCCGTTTTCTACCGATACCTCGCCGCTTCCGCTGCCTTTTACGATAACAGCACCGCCGTCTTTACGGGTAATTACAGAACAACCGTCTGACACGGTGTAGTAATCAGCTTTACCGTCCATTGCATTATGGAACTTATTGATTTGGGCAACCTCACTGCTGGTGTAATGAGTTGATCCTTTTTCTCCCATTTTGATACTGTCTTTGTTGGTTGAAGAAGGACGGGAAAAATAAAGAGCAGTAACTTTATTACGGCTTGCCGCAACCGCATAGGCACGGTCAATAACATTCTGACTCATATCATTTGAATAGCCCCAGTCTTTGTTGTTTGACCATGTATCATGGCTTTCACCCCAATAAAGAAGCTTATCGTTTGAAATGCCTTTTTCACTCCAGTTTCCGCTTGAAGCAGGTGCTTTGCCTGAGTTAAATGAATCACGAAGTTCTTTACCGTAGTTACTGTCTGTGACAGAAATATAATCGGTATACTCTTTCATAATGTCTTCATTGCCTGTCGAACGGTCATCAGGACCACCGAGAATTTCGCCGTAGTTATAAAGGCCGTACTGTGTTACCGATTTCCAGAAATCGTCGCCCTCGCTCGGAACGCCAATGTGTTTTGCAGCGTCCCAACGAAGTCCGTCAACACCTACCGACTTGAGTTCCTGAACATAGTTGCAGACTTTTTGCTGAACAAATGGATTTTCGGTTGCAATATCCGGCATACCAATCGAGCCGTGTGTTACCTGCCAACGGTTTTTCCAGTCAATACCTCCGCCAAAGGTATGCCAATACTCGGATGGCTTTAAATCGTTGTCTATGTTGTTGTGATCGCCTCTCAAATGGTTAGCAACAACATCGACAATAACCTTAATTCCGTACTTATCTGCTTCATCGCAAAGCGACTGAAGTTCAGCCTTTGTGCCGATGCCATTTGTTCCGATACTGAATGAAATTGGCTGATATAACCAATACCAAGTACCTGTTCCGTTTGGCTGTGCCGGAGAAGTCTGTATACTTGTAAATCCTGCTTTTGCAATTTTAGGCAATTCAGCCTTAATATCGTTATAAGTCCAGTCAAAACAATGTAAAATTACACCGTCCTGAATATTGTCTTTAAGCCTGTACTTATTAGCCGATACGGTTGGCGAGCTTTCTGCCGCCTGAACACCGAGTGAACCGGATACAAAGGCAGATAGGCTTGCCGACAGGATGCTCACGCTCAATATTGCGCTGAGTATTTTTGATTTTGTTTTCAAATTTTTACACACCTTTCAAATTAATTTCAAAACTCTACTATGTGTCGAATCAGTCGGCTGAAACTATTAAATCAATTTCAATAGATCTCAGTATAAAGCAAAGTACAATAAAGAGCAGCATAAATGCAATTGCATTTTTTAAATTAATTGCAAATGTGCATAAGATTTGTACAAATTGCTAAAATTCGACAATAATATTAAAGCACCCATAAAAGGTGCCTTAATATGCGACTGTGTCTGTAAGCCGGGTTTTGTCGTGAACAGCCATCTATCTTGGCAGACCGTTACCGAATCTGCTCGATGCCACCTCCTAAGGACACGCCGAGCAAGCGTACAATGTCCTACCACGGTGTTGCTTCAAATAGGGTTTACACGGCAGAGCAGTCTCCTGCCCTCCGGTGAGCTCTTACCTCACCTTTCCATCCTTACCATATAATGGCGGTAATTTTCTGTTGCACTATCCCTGGAGTCGCCTCCGGCGGCCGTTAGCCGTTATTATTGCTCTGTGAAGCCCGGACTTTCCTCGCACAGTGCCTTTCGGCAGCTGCTCGCAGCTGTTCAACACACTCGCACATTTATTTTATACCTTTTTTGTACAAAAGTCAAATGAATTTTGTGATTTTTACTTGATATAACGGCTTTTTAGGGGTATAATGAAAGGGAATTTATTATAAGGAGTTACCGATATGGATATCAGAAAAGAATCACTCAAAAAACACTATGAGTGGAACGGTAAGATTGAAGTTGTTTCAAGAGTTCCGATTAACTCGGCTGAAGACCTCTCTCTTGCCTATACTCCGGGTGTTGCAGAACCGTGCCTTGAAATTCAGAAGGACTATGACAAGTCTTTTGAACTCACAAGAAGAAACAACCTTGTTGCCGTTGTAACCGACGGTACAGCTGTTCTCGGTCTTGGTGACATAGGTCCTGAGGCAGGTATGCCTGTTATGGAGGGCAAATGTGCGCTTTTTAAGGAATTCGGCGATGTTGACGCATTTCCTATTTGCGTAAGAAGTAAGGATGTTGACGAAATTGTAAACGCAATTTACCTTATCAGCGGTTCATTCGGCGGAATCAATCTTGAGGATATTGCCGCTCCGAGATGCTTTGAAATTGAAAAGAAGCTCAAAGAGAAGTGCGATATTCCGATTTTCCACGATGACCAGCACGGTACTGCCGTTATTGTTGCCGCAGGTCTTATCAACTCACTCAAGCTTGTTCACAAGAAACTTGACGAAATCAAGGTTGTTATGAACGGTGCAGGTGCGGCAGGTATTGCAATTGCAAAGCACCTTCTTAATATGGGTGTAAAGGACATTACACTTTGCGACAGTAAGGGTATTATCTGCAAGGGTGATCCGAGACTTAACGCTGTTAAGCAGGAAATGGCTGAAATTACTAACCTTTCTCACCTTGAGGGTTCGCTTGCAGATGCAATGAAGGGTGCTGATGTATTCCTTGGAATTTCTGCCGCAGGTTGCGTAAGCGAAGAAATGGTTAAGTCAATGGCTAAGGATCCTATTCTTTTTGCTATGGCTAATCCTACTCCCGAGATTATGCCTGACATTGCTAAAAAGGCAGGTGCGGCTGTTGTCGGTACAGGCAGAAGTGACTTTCCTAACCAGATTAATAATGTACTTGCTTTTCCGGGTATTTTCAGAGGTGCTCTCGACTGCCGTGCAAGCGATATCAACGAAGAAATGAAAGTTGCCGCATCTTTTGCAATTGCTTCACTCGTGAGCGATGAAGAGCTTAATGCAGATTATATTCTTCCCGAGGCATTTGACAAGAGAATCGGTAAAACTGTTGCTGAGGCTGTTAAGAAGGCTGCAATTGAATCAGGCGTTGCAAGAATCTGATAAAGATTTGCAAATAAATATTTTAAGAGAAAGAAAAAGAGGAAAACAATGAAAAAGACAGTTACTTTATTGGTACTGATTTCAATGCTGTTCTCCACTGTTTTTCTGTTCACCGGATGCGGTGATTCATCGGTTAAGGAAATTAAGACTGCCGATGATATCAAAGGAGCGTCCGTAGGTGTTCAGACAGGTACAACCGGCGATACTTTTGTATCTGACTATGAGGCTGACGGCACCAAGGTTATGCGTTACAGCAAGGGTGCCGACGCTATCGTAGCTCTTACACAGAATAAAATCGACTGTGTTGTAATTGACAGTGAACCGGCAAAGGAATTTGTAAAAGCAAATGCAGGACTAAAAATTCTTGATGAACCTTTTGCGGAAGAGCAGTATGCAATCTGCATTTCAAAGGAAAATCATGAACTCACCGAAAAAATCGACAAGGCTCTTGCAGAGCTTAAAGACGAGGGCGTTCTGGACAAAATCAAAAGCTATTACATAGAGGGTAATACTGATACCGTACCCTATGAATCACCTAAGGATATCAAGTATGACGGTGAACTTCATATGGCTACGAACGCTGCTTTTCCACCGTATGAATATGTTGAAGGCGGTAAAATTGTCGGTCTTGATCCGATGATGGCTACAGCAATCTGTGACAAGCTCGGTAAAAAACTTGTTATTGATGATATGGAATTTGATTCTGTTATCACTGCTGTTCAGACAGGCAAAGACGATTTCGGTATGGCGGGTATGACCGACACACCGGAAAGAAGAAAAAATATCGACTTTTCAACTTCATATGCAAACACAACTCAGGTTATTATCGTAAACGACAACGCATCGGGCAGTTTGTTCGGCAATCTCGGTGAAAGCTTTAAAAACACATTCATCACAGATAACAGATGGCAGCAGCTTTTAAGCGGTTTGCTTGTAACCCTTGAAATCACATTGTTTGCAGCTATTATCGGTGTTATTATCGGTTTTGTCATCGCTCTTGTAAGAGCTACTCACGATATTCAGCTTGACAAGAGAAAATGCAGGAGCTTCGGTGATTGTGTTCTGAAATTCTTTAATGCGATTTGCAACATCTACATTACTGTTATCAGAGGCACACCTGTTGTAGTTCAGTTGATGATTATGTATTACATTATTCTTGCATCTGTAAGAAACGGTATCTTTGCCGCAATCATTGCATTTGGTATGAACTCTGCCGCTTATGTTGCAGAAATTGTTCGTTCGGGCATTATGGCTGTTGACATCGGTCAGACTGAGGCAAGCCGTTCACTCGGTTTTAACAACAGACAGACAATGACAATGGTCGTTCTTCCGCAGGCAATTAAAAATGTTCTTCCTGCACTTGGCAATGAAATTATTACACTTCTCAAAGAAACTTCGGTTGCAGGTTATGTAGCACTTGCAGATATCACATATGTTGGTAATATGATTCGTTCAAGAACTTACGAGGCATTCTTCCCGCTTATTACGGTTGCATTGATTTACCTTGTAATTGTACTTGTGCTTTCGTACATCCTCAGAAGATTTGAAAGGAGATTGAAAAAGAGTGAAAGATAACGCATTAATCTCCGTAAGAGGACTTGAAAAATCATTCGGTAAGGATATTCAGGTTCTTAAAGGTATTGATATTGACATTTTTAAAGGCGATGTAGTTGTTGTTCTCGGTCCGTCAGGCTCGGGTAAATCAACTTTTCTCCGTTGCCTTAACAGACTTGAAGAACCGACAGGCGGTCACATTTTCTTTGAGGGTACCGATATTACGGATCCAAAGGTTAATATAAATGTTCACCGTCAAAAAATGGGAATGGTGTTCCAGCAGTTTAACCTTTTCCCCCACAAGACTGTTATTGACAACCTTACAATGGCTCCTGTCAAGCTTCTTGGCAAGAGCAAAGATGAGGCTAAAAAAGACGCTATGGATCTTTTGGAGCGTGTAGGACTTGCCGAAAAGGCAAACGCATATCCGAACCAGCTTTCAGGCGGTCAGAAACAGCGTATTGCAATTGTAAGAGCGCTTGCGATGAATCCCGATGTTCTCCTTTTTGACGAGCCGACATCTGCACTTGACCCCGAAATGGTCGGCGAAGTTCTTGATGTTATGAAAGAGCTTGCCAAGGCAGGTATGACAATGGTTGTTGTTACTCACGAAATCGGCTTTGCAAAGGAAGTTGCAACCGATGTTGTATTTATTGACGACGGTGTTATCAAAGAAAAGAACAATCCGCAGGAGTTCTTCAATAATCCGCAGGATGATCGTTTAAAGGAATTTTTATCAAAGGTTCTTTAATTTTAAACAAAAATCAGAGGATTTCAG
>ERZ1035006.2363-NODE-2363-length-10808-cov-5.391612_pt1 | contig 10808 bp, 10 predicted proteins | sample MGYA00520694_ERZ1035006 | MGnify/ENA primary metagenome ERZ1035006 (study PRJEB33766, sample SAMN09781746) | gut metagenome | biome: gut microbiome | host: Homo sapiens | place: Madagascar | study: EMG produced TPA metagenomics assembly of the PRJNA485056 data...
TCACAGTACACATTTGAAAATGAAAAATTCAAAAAGCTCTGGGAAAAAGTAAAAACATTATGGTCGGGTTTCACCAAAACAATAAAGATTGTTATTATTGTTGCCGCCGCTGTTATAATAGCCGGTTCTGTGGGACTTACGATATTTTTAAATCATTCGGGTTCATCTGACTGGATTGTTTTGTTTCCGGGAATGTCCAATGAGGAATCAACGGAAGTATATCTTGAACTCCAGAATAAGGGAGTTGAAACCAAGATAAACTCCGGCGGTGAAATAGAGGTCAAGAAGGATCAGTGGGATAACCTTGTTTACGAACTGGCTCAACTCGGATATCCTCAGTCAACACCGTCTTACGGTACATTTTTTGACAACCTCAGTATGACGATGACTGAATTCGAGAAAAAACAGACGCTGCGGTTTGAACTTCAGGACAGACTTCAGACAACGCTGAAAAGAATCGACGGTATACAGGGTGCTATCGTAACTATTACATTCCCTGAGAGCAGTGATTATGCCTGGAAGGAAAACAATGACAAGGCAAAGGCAAGCGTTACGCTTACACTTTCAAACAGTGCAGGATTTACAGCTGAAAATGTTTCGGCAGTAAAAAACCTTGTTGCATTCAGTGCACAGCAGCTCCAGCCGGAAGATGTAACGGTTATCAACAGCAGTACCGGTCAGGAACTGCTTTCAGCCGAGGAGGTTGAGGCAACCAATACAAGCAGCGGCATTGATGTGGCTGACAAAATGGAATATTCAAACACGCTCAAGGCACAGTATGAAGCAAATGCAAGGGCAATTTTGCAGAACATCTATCCTGACGGCGTTGATGCAGTTGCAACAGTTGAGGTCGACTACGATAAGGTAGTAGAAGAAATGAAACAGCTGCTCCCTGATGAAGATACCAAACAGGGATATATGACTGATGAACACGTCGAGTATGATACCGACAAGAATGCTGTAAACAAAGGCGGAGTTGTCGGCGAGGAAAACAATACGGATATTCCTAATTATCAGAATAAGGAAGAAGATAACCTTAACAGTGACGATACCCCGCATTATGAAAGGGATATACAGTATGATCTGGGATATCTTCTCAGACAGACTGAAAAGGCACAGGGAACAGTCAAGAATGCTTCAATTTCAGTTGTTGTAACAACAGAAAATGCATATATGTCCCGTGACGAAAGAAATGCTGTTATTCAGCTTGTAAAGAATGCTACAAATATTCCTGAGGAAAATATTTCAGTATACAGCCGAGAGAGCAATAAACTCCCTGTTGTTGTTGATGACAGCAATAACGGCGGAAGTTTCTTCAGCACCAATACAGGAAAACTTGTGCTTATTCTTTGCGGATGCGGTCTGATACTTCTCCTTCTTGTTGTACTGGCAGTATTCCTTATACTCAGAAACATGAAGAAGAAGATGAAACGTCAGCAGGAAGAAAGCGAAGCAGCTATTACATCACTTCAGGAAACGATTGAAGAAAACAACAAGAAATCTCTTGAAGAAGCCGCTGAAGAACATAATAAGTCTGAAAAGGCAACAGAGCTTGAAGTAAGAGAGTTTGCCAAGAATAACCCTGAAATTACAGCCGCTCTTATCCGTTCAATGCTGAAGGAGCGTGAGTAAAATGGCTTCCGCAAAAACAGATAGTCAGCAGACAATAACTACTACTACTAAAGTTGCGGCGATAATGATAGCTCTGGGTGTTGACAGTGCGGCGGAAGTGTATAAATATCTTCGTGAGGACGAAATAGAAGCTATTACAGGGGAAATTGCAAAAATTGACCTTTTGTCTTCCGAAGATATGAAACAGATCATGGAAGATTTCTATGATATGTGCGTTACACAGAAAGTCGTTACCGAAGGCGGCGAGGCGTATGCAAAAGATGTTCTTGACAAGGCGTTTGGTGCACAGCGTTCGGCATACCTTATGGAACAGGTTCTGAAAACAGGTAAGAAGAGGTCTTTTGAGTTCATAAGAAAGATAGATTATAAAAATCTTCTTATGATGATTCAGAATGAACACCCACAGACAATAGCCATTGTTCTTTCGTATGCAAGAGCTGAACAGGCTTCACAGATAATTTCCGAGCTTCCGAATGAAATACAGCTCGATGTTATTAAAAGAATATCAAATCTGGACAGAGCCTCACCTGAGATTATCGGTGTAGTGGAGTCAGTACTCAGCAAGAAAGCTTCTGCAATTGCTTCTGTTGATGTTACAGAATTCGGCGGCGTAAATTACATAGCTGAAATCATGAACAGAGTTGACAGAAAAACGGAAAAATATATTTTCGAGGAACTTTCGGACGAAGATCCGGAACTTGCAGAAGAAATCAAAAAGCTTATGTTTGTGTTCGACGATATCGTATATCTCGACAATATGGAAATACAGACATTTATCAGGGAGATCGATACAAAAGATCTTACCATTGCACTCAAAGCGGCTTCGGAAGAAGTTACAAATGTTATTTTCAGCAATATGTCTCAGAGACAGAGAGAAACAATACAGACGGATATGCAGTATCTGCATAATGTCCGTATGCGTGATGTTGAAGAGGCACAGCAGAAGATAGTTGCTGTAATCAGAAGACTTGAAGAAGCCGGTGAAATAGTAATTTCAAAGGGCGGAGAGGATGAGATAATTGCATAAAGTCTTTAAGCCTGGTGAAATCCGAAAAGGTATTGGAACAGTGAAAATTCCGGATATTGAATTTAAACTTGAGGAATTTTCAGATGAAGATGAAAACGAGGCGAAGATAAAGGAACAGGCACTTATAGAAAATCTTCGTAAGGAAATAACTGAGGAAGTCAAAAATGCGTGTGCCGGTGAAATCGGCAGAAAAAAAATAATTGCTCAGCAGAAGTGCGATACGATGATAAAAAATGCTAAAACTGAGGCAGATAAAACTCTTGCAGATGCAAAGGCTGAGAGCGAGCGGATTATAAACGAAGCTCATTCAATGTCTGATCAGATAAAGCAGGACGCTTATAATGACGGAAAAAATGCCGCAGTTGCAGAAAAATCAGAACTCTTTGAACATCTGGCACATTATATTACACAGTCCGTTGAGGAAATAAAGAACGAACAGAACAGTTATTTTGAAAAATACAGCAGTGAGCTTAAACATCTTGCACTGACAATATGCGAAAAAGTTATATCACAGAAGATTGAAGAAGATGACCTTCTGATGTATAATGTAATAAAGGACGCTGTAAAGTCAGTAAGAGATGCAAAGTGGGTTAAGGTTGAAGTTTCAAGCAAGCTTTCCGGATATATTGATTCGCTGGAAAAAGAGCTTAATACAGAAGGAAAAACAATTGAGTTTGTTTTGTCTGATGATGCACCAAAGGATACCTGTGTGCTGAATACATCAAGCGGTATCGTTGTTGCAACCCTTTCAGAACAGCTTCATAACCTTAAGGATTTTGTAGATAATCTGGATAAGGGAGATAGCAATGAAAGTCAGCCTTGATCAGTCAGAACTTTGCCGTAACATAAAAATGAATAATTTTTATAAAACATACGGCAAGATCGAACAGATTGTCGGAATGACGGTTGAAGCTTCAGGCATAACTGGAAATATAGGGGATATATGCAGAATGTCCTCCAATCTTAATAAACGTGTGGTACTTTCTGAAATTGCAGGATTCAAGGAAGGCAAGGTTGTACTTATGCCTTATTCTGATATGGACGGCATCGGATATGGCAGCTTTGTTGAGAATACCAATGAAAAGCTTATGATAAATGTAAGCGAGTCGCTTATTGGCCGTGCCATAGATGCTGTCGGGAATCCGATAGACGGAAAAGGTCCAATTGAACAGGGTTCATTTTACAGCATTAACGGAAAGCGATCCAATCCTATGGAGCGTCCTCCGATTGCACAGCCGCTTGAATTCGGCATAAAAGCAATTGACGGAATGCTTACAATTGGCAAGGGGCAAAGAATGGGTATCTTTGCGGGAAGCGGTGTCGGAAAGAGTACACTGATGGGTATGATTGCACGAAACATCAAAGCTGATGTAAATGTTATCGCACTTGTAGGTGAACGTGGCAGAGAGGTTATGGAGTTTATAAACCGTGATCTTGGCCCTGAGGGTCTTGCAAGATCCGTTCTCGTTATAGCGACATCTGACCAGCCGGCTATGATGCGTTCAAAATGTGCACTTACTGCGACAACAGTTGCCGAATATTTCAAGGATATGGGAAAAGATGTCCTTCTTATGATGGATTCGCTTACGCGTTATTGCATGGCTGAACGTGAAGTCGGACTCAGCATCGGTGAACCTCCTGTTGCAAGAGGATACACACCTTCAATATATGCATCTTTGCCAAAGCTTCTTGAACGCTGCGGAAACTTCAAAACAGGTTCTATAACAGGTATTTTTACGGTACTTGTAGAGGGCGATGATTCCAATGAACCGGTTTCAGATACGGTCAGGGGCATTATTGACGGACATATAATGCTCTCAAGAAAAATTGCCATGAAAAACCATTATCCTGCTATTGATGTTACGGCGAGCATAAGCCGTCTTATGTCTGAGATAGCTTCGCCGGAGCAGAAAGCAAATGCTTCAAAGATACGAAAAATCATGTCACTGTATCAGGAAAATGCAGATCTTATTTCAATTGGTGCATACAAAAGCGGAACTAATCCGGAACTTGATGAGGCAATCAAGAGAATGCAGGCTATCAATGAATTCTTGCAGCAGCCTGTTAATCAGAAGGTTGATTTTAACGATACAGTAGCTATTATGAATGAGATTGTTTCATAATAGGAGGGCTAAATGAAAAAGTTTGTTTTTTCAATGCAGAAAATGCATGATTATAAAAAGCAGATTCTTGAGTCTGAAAAAAATATTCTCATGAGTTTAAGGCGTGAAAAAAATGAGTATGAACAGCGTCTTGATACCCTTGCCTGTAATATGGACGTTTTAAGCAATAAGTCACAGAAAGAGATAGCAAAAGGTACAACGGCTTCAAAGCTTATGTTTTACAGTATGCAGATGGACGGAATAAAACGTGAGGAAACCGAAGTCAGGTATCAGATAAACATAACTGATATGAAAATAGAAAAGCAGAGAAGACGTGTTGTGGCTCTTTCACAGGATGTTTCCGGACTTGACAAGCTTAAAGAAGAACAGAAAAATGAATATAATCATATGCTTGCCAAAGAAAATGAAACTTCAATAGAAGAATTTCTTTCGTTTAAAATGACGGCGGAGCAGTAAAGAATAATTTCATTGAAAGGGGGTGAGTACAATGGAAACAGAACAGATTTCACAGAATCTTGTTTCATCGCTGAATTCGCTGAGACAGTCCGGACAGGGTATGACCGTTTCACAGATGATGTCATCGGGAATATCATTTGCTGATATTATTTCCATGATGATAAACGGCACAAACCAGAATGCTGAAACGACCGGGATTTTTGATCCGCAGCTCTTTCAGAATACACAGCAGACTGCTTCAGAAAATATCATTCCGGAACAGTTTACGGATATATTCGGTATTTTGTCACCGGAAATTTTAAAGGGTTCTGAAAAGAATTCTGACAGCTGGATTTCTCAGATATTTGAAAATAACAGTCTACTTGATCAGAAGGAAACCCTTGACCTTTCTGACGGACTTGTAAAAGCCGATCCTTCACAGCTTGCAGGATTGCTTGATTTTATCAGAACAGGTAATGAAATACCGTTATTTACTGCGGTGAATGAATCTCCTGACAGAACTGCTGATACGGTTTCTGATATAAAGTCCGTGTTTGACCCGAACGAAATGATAAAAAGCGGTGAAATGGAGATAGTAAGCTACATTCCGGCTGGAAAGGCTGAAAACTCACAGACAAATCAGGAAACTCCGGAAAATGAAAAAGAGGTTCTTGACTTTTTCCGTACGATGAAAAGCGTAAAGGAAAATACTGGTGCAAAGGAAAATTCAGCAGATAAAATAAGGTCATCAGAGCAGAAAACTGATACAGCTGAAACAGCTGATACGGTTAAGGAAGATTCTGATAAAAACATTTTTAATCTTGAAAGTCTGAATAAGTATGCAGAACCTGTTGATATCAGCTTTGAAAGAGCTGAGGCAGAACTTAAAATGAACAGGGCTGAATATGAACTTCCGGAAAAGCAGCTTTTAAAAGGTGTTTCTGAAAACCTTGAACAGGGAAAGAGTGAATTTACAGTCAAGCTTAAACCTGAGGGTCTTGGTGAAATACTTGTAAAGCTTGTATCTGGCGATGAGGGAAAAATGCTTCTGACAATGGTTGCATCAAGTGCAAAAACAGCGGAACTTTTAAATCATGACCTTTCATCACTGCAAAGTTCGCTTAGTCAGCATAATGTTGAAATTGCCAACAACAGTATTGAAGTTGCAAAAAATGTAATGCCGGCTTCGTCTGCATTTGACCAGTATGATGAAAGACGTCAGGACGAGGGCAATCAGCAGAACCAGTTCAGACAGATAAGATCAAAAGTCAGAAATGTGTCTGTCGGTGAGGTTTCGTTTGATTCAGATACAAAACCTTCACTGGATAAAGTTCTGGATCAGTCACTGAATATTCTTATTTAGAAAGGAAGATGAATATGCCAGTAAGCGGAGTTGATTCCGAAAGAAATTATACAAACTATATTGATAAGACAAATTCAAGCGGTAAGATGTATAATGCTGTATTTGAGGACAAGGACGAAAGCGACCTGTCAGTAAGCGATTTCTTTAATCTTATGATTACACAGCTTACAAATCAGGACTTTATGAATCCTGTTGATGACACACAGTATCTTGCACAGATGGCTCAGTTTTCAACTATGCAGGAAATGATGGATCTTTGTCAGTATTCCAAACAGAATTATGTTATGGGAATGCTCGGACAGGAAGTTACCGTTTCAAACACCAAAATAGGCGGTTCCACAGAAACTGTTACCGGAAAGGTTGATAAAATCACAGTTGACGGAAACGATTTCAGAATCTATATAAACGGAAAACCTTATGACTATTCAAAGGTATCATCTATTAGTACTGCGGCATCGGACAACAACAGTTCTGATAACGGCAAATCAGATGTGGGAGCAGACAAATAGCCGAAAGCATAAAACAAGAATTATATCTAATGGAAAGGAGTCTGTTAGTTATGAATGATATTGATATCAAAAGAATCTCCACTCCTATTACGACCGGAATACCACATACTTCCCCACAGGATGTAGCGGACTCGGTTTCCTGCCGAAGTTTTAAGGATATATTGCAGGAACACATTGACGGCTCTGCTGGAGTAAACTTTTCAAGACATGCGATGAATCGTGTGATGGAGCGCAATATAGATTTGTCAACTGAAAATCTTGAAAGACTTAATGAAGGCGTGAAACTTGCAGAAGAAAAGGGACTTGATGATACTCTGATTCTTCTTGATGAGGCGGCTTTCATAGTAAGCGTAAAGAACAATACGGTAATTACGACTGTCAATAAAGATGAAATGACAGGAAATGTATTTACAAATATAGACGGAACTGTAGTAATATAAAGCCGGACCTTTTATGGAAGCTTTTGTATGCCCGACCGACTGAAGGCATACGCTATGCAGTTCGTCACAACTTAGGAGGATATAGGTAAAATGGTTAGATCATTATATTCAGGCGTTGCAGGTATGGTAACACATCAGTCCAAGATGGACGTTATTGGTAATAATATAGCAAACGTAAGTACATACGGTTATAAGTCATCAAGAGCGTCTTTCAGAGATGTTTACTATCAGACGAACAGTGCGGCATCTGCTGCAACACCTACAAGCGGTGGTGTTAACCCTACACAGATAGGTTATGGTTCAAAGCTCGGAAGCGTTGACGTTAACCACTCACAGTCTGTAATGTCAACAACAGGATATACACTTGACGTTGCTATTGCCGGTGAAGGATATCTTCAGGTAATGGATGCAGACGGTAATATTTTCTATACAAAGGCCGGTATGCTTGATATTGATGCAGAGGGAAACCTTGTTGATGCAAACGGTAATTTTGTACTTGGTGTATCCGGAAATCCTTCAGGACAGGAAGCATCTTCAAATAAGATAAAGATTTCACTTCCTTATGAAAGTGCGGCAGCCGGTGAAGCAAGCGATACTATAAACGATGTCATTTACACTATTAAGGCTTCAAATGAAACAGACAGCAGTAATGTAAACATTGTTTTTGCGGCAAGCTCCAATCTTCCTATCGGACAGAAAGTATCAGCTGAAATCACAAGCTCATCTATTGTTGTTACACTCAATTCAAATGAAACATTTTCAAGCCTTGCACAGCTGAACCAGGAAGTAAACAATGCTATTACAGCTGCAAACGGCGGTGTTCAGCATCCGGGTGGTGCATTTACAATCGAAATGAGCGATCCTTCCGCATTTTCCGGTGTTCTGACAGGTGCAGAGATTGTCAATGCTGATTTCGGTGTAAATTCCGGTACAGTTACTCTTCCGGAAGACATCGGACAGTATTTTACAGTTAAATCTGTTGGTGATCAGTTCTCAGGAAGCGGTGAAGCTACCATGAGCTTTACCCTTACACAGGGAAACAATTTTACAATAACACTCGGACAGTATGCGGCAACAGTCAATGCGGCACAGCTTAAAAATGCTGGTACTGTTGTACTTAAAAGAAGCGGTATAGATTCAAATGACTCTATTACAATTTCTTATCCGAATATGAATACTATTACTTCTTACGGCATTCAGAATATGACAGGTCTTGCAAACCTTACACCGAGCGAACCTTCTTCAAATCTCGGACTCGGACAGGGCAACTTTATTCTCAAAGGCGGTACAGAAGGCGGCGAGCAGACAGTTGCTGACCTGACAGGAATTGCAATAAACGATAAGGGTATTCTTACAGCAACTCATCCGTCATTCGGTCTTATGGAACTTGGACGAATTGACCTTGCTACATTCTCAAATCCGGCTGGTCTGAGTCAGATTGGCGATACATATTTCGCTGAGTCACAGAACTCAGGCGAACCGCAGCTTTCAGTTGCAGGTACAAACGGAACAGGTGAGATTCTGGGCGGTACACTTGAAACTTCAAATACTGACCTTGCTCAGGAAATGGCAGATATGATTACCACACAGAGAGGTTTTCAGGCTTGTTCAAGACTTATAACAGTATCAGATACAATGCTTGAAGAACTTATAAACCTCAAGAGATAATTGACTTTTGAATTTCTGCGGGGCAGGAAGGATGCCTGCTCCGCATTATAAATTGAAGGAGATGCGGTTGTCCGCAGATATATTATGATTGTATTAACAAAGCTTAATGATCAGAAATTTGTTCTGAATCACCATATGGTTGAAACAATACAGGAAAATCCTGACACAACAATAAAGCTTTCAAACGGAAATGTTTACATTGTTAAAGAACCACTGGAAATTGTTTTACAAATGATATATAAATATGAAAAGGGCATTCATGCCTGAGTTCATATAATTTTTAATAATACCATATCAGAAAGGGACGTATATTATGGATTTGTTATCATTGCTGGGATTGATCTTGGGAGCAGGTTTTATTGTCGTTTCAATTTTGCTCGGCGAAGATCCAACAACGGGAGCTCAGACTCTGCTGCCGGAACAGTTATCAGGATTCTGGGATTTGCCTTCCGTTATGATCGTTTTTGGAGGAACAATTGCTTCGCTTATGATTTCTTTTCCTCTTAAAAGCTTTGCAAAGATTCCGAAGCATCTGAAAATTATATTTGCACCGAAAAAATATAATCCTCAGAATTATATTGAACAGATAGTTTTCTTTGCAAAAGAAGCAAGAATCAATGGTTTGCTTGCACTTGAAGACAAGCTTAACAATACTCAGGATAAGTTTCTGAAAAATTCTCTGCTTCTGGTTGTTGACTCTGTTGAACCTGAAAAGGTAAGAGCACTTCTGAACAAGGAACTTGATTATCTTGAAGAACGTCATGCCCAGGATATGGCATTTTATAATAAAGCGTCTGAATATTCACCGGCTTTCGGTATGGTTGGTACACTTATCGGTCTTATAAATCTTCTTGCAAATATGACGGATACAGAAGCACTGGCGAAAAACATGTCAGTCGCTCTTGTTACAACATTCTATGGTGTTATTCTGGCGAACCTTTTCTTTAAGCCTATTGCAAATAAACTTAAAGTTCGTCATGAAGAAGAATATCTCTGTAAAATGATTATAAGTGAAGGCGTTCAGTCAATTCAGGACGGTGATAACCCGACATTTATTCAGGAAAAACTGACACGTCTGCTTCCTTCCTATTCATTAAAGGGAGAGCTTAAAAATACAGGTAAGTGATAAAAGGGAGTGAAAAAGTATGGCAAAGAAGAACATGGATGAAGGCGGAGGCAACTGGATGGACACATATGGGGACATGGTTACCCTTTTGCTGACATTCTTTGTTATGCTTTATAGTATGTCGTCTGTTTCAGAGGATAAATGGGCAAAGCTTGTAAAGGCTTTCAGCCGATATGGCGATGAACAGGTAGATCAGATTGTTATTGATCCTGATGCATTGAACAGCGGTGAATATCCTTTGGACAATACTGGTGAAGGACTTAATCTTGGTCCTTCAGATAAGGATCTTGCAAATGTAAATATGGACGATTTATATATAGAAATTCAGCAGTATGTTGAAAAACATAATATGCAGGACAGTATTGCTGTTCAGCTCGGAACTGAAGAGGACAAGAAAAATGAGACTGCAAGTAATGAGAGCAGTGTCGGAAGTGTTGAAAATCCTTACAGTAATTCAGGAAAAAATTCAAAAAACATCTATATAC
>ERZ1035006.2365-NODE-2365-length-10801-cov-61.647031_pt1 | contig 10801 bp, 7 predicted proteins | sample MGYA00520694_ERZ1035006 | MGnify/ENA primary metagenome ERZ1035006 (study PRJEB33766, sample SAMN09781746) | gut metagenome | biome: gut microbiome | host: Homo sapiens | place: Madagascar | study: EMG produced TPA metagenomics assembly of the PRJNA485056 data...
TTTCTATGCTTGGATATAAAGAATCAGTATCTTTATTGACTGTTGAGTCAATACTCAGCAGAGATTGCAATTCATTTGAATTGTATTTTTTTAATCCTTGCTTTAGATAATTTACTAAGAATGTTGGTGTTGCACCTCCTGATACTACCCAGTATGGAATAAAACCTTCTTTTGGTCTTTCTAAAAACTTAATAATTGACCATGGGTTAAATACATGAGCTTTACACTTTCTATCAAAGCTATAGCCATCGTAATTTCTCTTTAGTGCTGCAACCACTGTTTCATGGTTATAGAAATCTGTTTCATACTCTTTATTTAATTCTATAGCCGCATTGTCAATGTACTCACTAAAGTACTCTTCTAACTCTTCAGTGGTATAACCTAAAAGTGCACCATAGTCGCTGTCTAAGGTTAAATCTGTCAGATTGTTAAATGCAGAGAATATAGAAGTATGAGAGTAATAAGTTACGCCTGTAATAAAGATGAAACGGAATCTGCCTTGATACTCTTTTACTTTTGAGTAAAAGCTATGGAGTATATCTCTACGAGCTAAAAACTCTTTTTCATTATTTAAAACAGCTGAGAGAGGAGTGTCATATTCATCAACAAGTAAGACTATATCTTCACCTGAGTGCTCATTCTTAAAAGCAATGTCCACAAGCAGTCCGGGTGCCTTAAGTGACAAATTACTATCATTGACACTAAAGCCTAATTCTAGGAACTTTTGTTTTAAATCCTCATAAAAATAATCGCAAAAATTTATCTCAGATAAAAAGTTATAGGATGAGAAATCTAAATGCAGGACTTTATAAGTCTTATCATGCCACAAAGGTTCAATAGCTAAACCTTTAAACTTCTCTGTTCCATGAGCAAAAAGCTCATGGAAGGTATTGATAAGAGTCGATTTACCAAAACGTCTTGGACGTGAAATGAAATAAGGACCTTTTTCATCTTTTGCAATTTGGCAAATTAAAGCTGTCTTATCAACATATATTCTATTATTGTCGATAAGATCTCTAAAATTGCATGAATTTGGCAGTAACTTTGTAAATTTCATGTCATCGTCCTAAATGATTATTCTAGGCTTTAGTATAGCATCTTAATCATATTCAATTACCTACAATGTTAACAACAATAAGATAGTGTGTTCATAATAGATGAGATCCATTAATTAAATCGGCTGTATCAAAAATCGGACACACATTTCATTCTTAAAATTAAGTATTCAAAGTTTCTTTCAACAGATCATCACAAAAATATTTAAATTCTTCAAACAGTCATCAAATTATGGAACGATGATTTTCTATTCTGTAGACATTCAAAAGAACAGATACATTTTTTAGTACGACATTACGGTCAAAAGCTATACGTCATTAAAGATGACAATTTGAAAAATACTGATGTAAGAGCTTTTATGTAAAAGAGAGGATGTCTATGGAATACTATATTAAGCAAGCAATCCTAAATCTTGATTCAGATAAACCTTTAAAAGTTAGAAGTGCATTTTTAATCAAAGCTTTTTTAGACAACATATCAACTTGTAATGACTATAGAGTTGGCTCTGCAGACATCAAAGGATTTTTAGATGTCTTAGGTTGGATATATTCAGACAAACATTATTGCTCTAAATTCACACAAAACTATCTTACAACCATGTTAGAGAAGTCAAATTTCTCTCAAGGACAAATAAAACTCATCAAAAAGTACGTAACTGCAGCTAAAAAAGACATGTTTTCTGCAAACGAGTTTGAAGATCTGCTAGATAATGACGATCTTGGACCTGAAAATGATGACGCTACCTTTAGTAGCAGACGTCGTGGCTATCAATGCAAGTTAAGATATGAGCTGATGTTCAGCCTATTTAAAACAGAAGCTGACAATTATGTAAAAAACTATAAGATGTCAAAGGCCGATAGAGATTACCAAAAGAAAATAGCCAAGATTGAAAGCTTGTTTTCTTTAAACGAGATTGAAACTAAAATTCTTGAGCTCATATATCTTATCGACAGTTACAGCTGTTGCAAACTGCTGTTTGATGAACAATTAGATTTAAACAAAGATTCTGAAATTTTAGCTGCAATCTACGAAACTTCAATTTCCAATATCAATGAGAGCTTAGATAAACTTGAGAACTATGGTCTTGTATGCTCTTGCAGAGCATACCATTTAAGTTCTTTTGCAAATAAAATCTTAAGTTCTGACAGTCAAAACGTAATCGATGAAGCTTTCAAGTTCAACGGTTCCGATACAGAGCTCAAAGCAGATGAAATTGAAAAAGATAAAAACAAGCTCACTCTTTTAAAAAAGCTACTAGGATCTAAAGAGATCTGCCCTGTTAATATCCTTTTATACGGTGATCCTGGAACTGGTAAATCAAGTATCGTAGGAGCTTTAGCAAAAGAACTAAAACTCGACGTATACAGTGTAAACAGTGATGTTGATGATAACGAACAAGACAGACGTTCTAAGCTTTTAGCCTGCCAAAAGATCACTGAAAATAAAGATAACTGCCTGATTGTCATTGATGAAGCTGAACGTCTTTTAAATACTAGCTATGAGATTAGAAATAGCAAGGATAAGGCGTGGCTTAATGCTTTTTTAGAGCAGAAACAGTCAGCTCCAAAAATTTGGATCACCAATGATGTAAGCGAAATTGACAGTGCCGTAAAGCGTAGATTCAATTTGAGCATCAAATTCTCAATTAAGGAAGTTCAAAAGAGGATCTGTATTTGGAAGAGCATTGCTAAAAAATACCCTAAGGCAAAGCTAACCTCTAGAGTCATTTCTGATTTTAATAAAAAGTATGTAACTTCACCTGCTGTGATAGAGCAATCACTAAAGGCAGCTTGTGCCTTATTTGAAAGTCCAAAAGAAATCAAAAACATGCTTGAATGTCAGTTACAGGCCAATATTACCTTGAACAATCAGAATAGAGGTTGCGGATTTTTATTTGGTCCCCTATCTGGTGGAGAAGATGCTGAGAATAATAAAGACATAAAGAAAAAGACTGACATAAAGAGATTTTCAGAGTTCAACAAAGAAGCTGTGTGCTTTAAACAAGATATTGATGTTTTCTTGAATGGCTGTAAGAAACTTTCCTCTATTATCAAAAAAGGAAAGTCTAAAAAAGGCATGGGTACTATGCTCTTTTATGGTCCTGCAGGCACTGGTAAAACTGAACTTTCAAGATTCATTGGACATGAAGTTAACATGAGAGTTAAGGTCGTAAGAGCAAGTGATATTCTTGATATGTACGTAGGTCAATCTGAAAAGAATATTGCTGAGCTCTTTTACGAACTTGATATCAAAAATGAAATCTTGGTAATTGATGAGATTGATGGACTTATTTTTGACAGAAGCAATGCCAAAGCTCAATGGCAAATAAGTCAGGTAAATGAGTTTTTGACTCATTTAGAAGAGTGTAAAGGCTTTGTGATCTGCACTACTAACTACATCGACAAATTAGATAGAGCAGTCCTAAGACGCTTTTCAACTAAGATTGAATTTACCTACGCGAATGAGAAGCAAAAGCTTGCTTTATTTGAAACTGAGCTTTTACCTTTAGCTCATGATAAATTCACTGATGAGGACAAGCTTCGTCTGTCAAAAATTAAGTACCTAACTCCAGGCGACTTTCATGTGATAAAGGCAATGCATACAGGCATTTTTGCAAATGAAGACTCACTTTGTAATTCAGTATTTTTGTCTGAATTAGAAAATGAAGCCTTACTTAAGAACATTGAAGAACATCAAGGTAAAAAGATAGGCTTTTTAGGATAGAGTTTTTGAAAATTCAGTACGGTGGAGATTAAGTTTTAATGTCAACAGTGCACTGAAGTTAAACCGCGCTACCAAACTGGGTTAAGCACTAAGGTAGACCGAAGTTACCCCGCGCCACTAGACCGAGGGTGGCGCTGTAGTAGACCTAGGTTAGGTGCACTGACATTCTGATAGCACAATAAGCATCAAAATCGCTTTTTCCTTAGGTGAAGCTAAACTGCAGACACCATACTGAATTTATGACGGTGTCTTGTGTAACTTCACCTTTTGTTTTAACCGCTTAGCTAATTTAACTTACGCCATTACTTAAGATTTTGCGTAAGCCTTTTGCATAGTCTCAATCTCTTTTGCTATCTCTTCTTTTAATGAGGCAGGCTCTAGTAAAACTGCATTCTTACCAAAGCCTAAGACAAAAGAAATTACTTCATATTTATTACCAGAGGTAAACTCAAGTAATAAAGACCCATCATCATTTAAGGTAATCTTTTGATCATCGCTCCACTTTCTGTCATAAACATAAGTAGCAACTTTCTTTTTAAAGAGGATCTTTACCTTTACCGGATCTGATTTTATAAAACCAAAAGTTTCATTACTAAAATCAATCTCTGGTAACTTTTCAGAGCTACGGTTGTTTAAAACCTCAACCTTCTGCATTCTATGAACTAAAAAGAACATAGGATTGTCGATGGTTTTCTCTACTTTACCAACTCTGGTTACACACCAAGCTCCAATATAGAGAGTTTCTCTGTATGCAATCAGCTTCATAGGTGCAATGGTGTATCTTTTGCACTCACCATTAACGATTTGCTGATACAGAATTTCACAGCATTTTCTTGAAGCGATGCTTTTTTCAAGATCATTCAATTCAATGTCGCAGACATCATAATTGATCTTACCTTTGGTAAAGCTATAACCATAATGAACATCGTTAAAGAAAGGAAGCTCTTCAGAAGGGAGGTTTGCCTGAGCTTGCAGAGCTGAAGCTTCAATTTGATCTCGTGTTTTGTAAGAGAGTAAATGCCACATCAGATCACTGCATAAGATCATCTTGCGCAAACCATCAGGATTGATACTTACGTGCATATCTTTAGATGTAGATGGCTTTTTTAGGCTGTAGAAGTTCTCTTTGCCTTTCTTTTTGACAACGATGCTTCCATAGTAGCTCTTCTCTAACTTATCAACTAAGCGTCCAATAGTCTGTTTAGAGCACATAAGCTTGTCTTTAAGCTCAGTTAAAGAGTATTCTTTTCCTGTAAACAGTAACAAAGAGTAAAGCTTTAAAAGTTTCTCATCAGGTCTTGCGTCTTGATCTAACTTAGCAGGCATTTTGTCTCCTTACAAAGAGATTTTCTCAAGGTGAGCTTTGATGTCGGATAGATGCATGGTATAAGCATCCTCGCCCTTTTCAGCACCAATTGGATTATAGTATTCCTTGCGCAATCCAACTTCTACAAAGCCATACTTTTTGTATAAATTTTGAGCCACGATATTACTTACTCTTACTTCCAAAAAGCATTCTAGATCTTCAATTTCCAGAGCTTTTTCTAAGGTTCTATGTAAGAGTAAAGAGCCTAACTTTTTACCCTGATAATCAGGATCAACACCTATTGTTAAGAGATCGGTAGAAAACTTTGTGTTATAGATAACTGAAAAGCCTATGAGCTTTTCTACATCAAACAGGCCTAAGATGATGTAACTGTCATCAAAACACTCAATTAAAGACTGAGCATTCCAAGCGTTTTTTTGAGTTCTAAGCTCAATCTGTTCTAATTGAGGTACTAAAGACAGATCATCTCGTGTAAGGACTCTAACCGAATATCTTTGAGGCAAGGTCATTTGAGTCTATCTCCAAATTCTATGAGCAATTCATTCCATATCGCTCTTTTTCCAGCTTGCAATACATAGACAGTACCCTGACGCACAAGATCTGTTTTATCTAATAACAGAATGTCACTTGGGAGATAGTTTACTGAATCGTCATATGGCTTGATATCTAAGCCTTTGCTCTTTAGAAAATCTACTAAGCTCTGTAAGAATGGTACATCTGAATTTAAGTTGATGAAAAGATCAGCTCTCTTTGCTCTTAGTTTATAAGGCAAAGTCTTCCAACGAGGGAATGATTCTTTTACATTCTCAAGAACACTCTTATCAACAACTCTGCCGTCAACTACTGGTGCAGTGTCATTTGCAGATGGAGCTGCAGTTACAGGTGATGCTTCTTGAGAAGGTAATGGTGTTGATGTAGCTGGTGTTGGTGTAGCTGGTGCTGATGTTGCAGTTTGAGCTGTAGCTGTTGAAGTTAGAGATAAGCTTGCTACTTCTTGTGAAGCATTAGCACTACTATCAGTAATATGAGCAACAGTTTCTGTAACTGGAGCTACAGGTGATACAGCATTATTATCAGCACCAACATTTATGGATACGGGAGCACCTACTTTAGCAATGGAAGGTTCATTATTATGAGTTAAAGAGTTATCACCTGAACTTGCTGCAACTTGATTTAAGGGAGCATCAACAGAATTGACTACAGTCTTAGTTAATTGAAAATTAGGAACACTCTCTACAGGATTGTTATTAACTGAGTCAATATTCTCCTGAGGAGCAAAAGGCAATTTAACGCCTTTACGTAGTGTCCAAGTTACCTGATTAGGATTAAAGATCATAATGAAATTCCAATATGGCAAAGGAGCATCAATTACAGATGCAAGCTCATTGGTATTTTACTGATAAACGTGTGCTAAATGAACAATACTAGTAAGGAAATTTGAAATGAAAACAAGACAACTCTTTTTGTCACTAACAAAGTCATAACTCTATTAAAAGAGCTATCTTGTTAAATTTTTCTTTATCTGAATGCCTTGCTGTAGAACTAAGGCAGTATTGTAGATGAAGTACCATCTGAGTTTAAAATTGAATTTCCTACCACTGTAGATGAAGTACCGTCTGAATTTAAGATTGAATTTCCTACCACTGTAGATGAGGATCCATCTGAATTTAAGATTGAATTTCCTACCACTGTAGATGAGGATCCATCTGAGTTTAATATTGAATTACCTACCATTGTAGATGAAGTGCCATCTGAATTTAAAATTGTGTTTCCTACAATATTAGATGAAGTTCCATCAGAATTTATAATCACAGTAGCATTGGCAACAGAAAATGTAAAAGCTGAAAGCAACAATCCCAACATAACTTTATTCATTGTTATTCCCCCGCAAAAAGCTTAAACAACATAGACAGTATAGAACTTTTAGCTTGAAATAACTCTTATAGAAATAAATTACAGGACGGTTGCTCAAATTCAGACAATATCAACTTAAGACATATGATCTTACTAGATTAGCGCAAATTAGCGAGAATACAAATAAAAAGTACAAAGAAAAAGAGTCCAATTAAATACAGAAACAATTGAAAACTATCTTCACTTTCTTTTTCTTCTTTTTTCCTCCTCCACTCTGCTTCATTTTTTTCTATGGCTTTAGGATGTTTGTAGCATCCTGCAGTAAGTTTGCCTATCTTACTATCAGAAAATTCTTTAACTAACCTTTTCTGTAATTCCAATAAGTTAGAGATAATGTTTTCTTCTGAAATTTCTCTATCAAATTCTACGTTGCTATAGAAAAACTTTAGCCAATTCTCTGAATACGGATTAGTAAAAATATCAGAATCTCTATACTTTGCTTTGGCCTGCTGTATCCAATCGCCAAAGGATGGATAGTTTACTTTAACTAACAAGTCCACAGCTTCAGAGCCATAAATCACCACATTATCTTTTGAAGCAGACTCTTCAAAAACACTGTATACAGTAAAGTACAGTCCCCAGAATAAAATTGATTTAAAAGCATCAAGATCAGAAGTTACTTTGAGTTTATTCATCAGATCTTTAACAGAATCTTCCTCTAAATTCTTAGTAAAAAAAGATTCTACAAGAGATTTAGTCTGTATAAAACTATCATTATTCTCCAACTTTTTAAGAGATTTGATAGTACTCATGACGGTATCAAAATCTCTTTTAGTACCTAGTCTTAGTGGTTCTGAACTATTAGAAATGTAATCTAGGTTGTCTTTTTCTTCATGATCTATGGGCGAAGCTGAATTTAAAGAGCTAGAGTTAATGATCTCTTGAAAATCAGATGCTGCCTTTTGGCTAATAGCTTTTGCAACACCATCCATAATGGCATCGTTTAACTTCACCTTATTCTTAATATTCAAGTAACTATCTAAAAGACTCATTTCATACCTGCTTATACTCAATCTTTTATTTACTTTTGCTTTTCTGTTTGACTTAATAAAAACAAAAGACTGTTTTGCTGCCCTTTACTTTTTCTGTTGCTCTCTATTTTTAGAGTTCTTAGATGACTTGTTTGGTCGTTTCTTTGCTGTTTTGTTTGACTTTGTTGCTGTAGTAGAAGCTTGCTTTGTTTCTACTTTTGGCTTTGCAAAATCTGGTAGTTCTTTTCCTAACCAACCATAGACTTTTGTAGTTGCAAAAACAGCTGCGCTGTTTGCGTAACTTTTACCTTCATCGATTACATAGTTACAGCTTGCTATGACTTTACCCTCACCTTTTGGTAAGAAATCATACTTAGTAAGAAAACCGTATAAACTACCTAAAACAGTTACAAAGAAGACAATGATTATAAAAAAGCCTAATGGAGTTTGCTCATCTACTTTTGAATTCTTTCGATACAGTTTTGAAATAAAACGTCTTCTTACCCAGGTAACAATGCCACTTGCTACCTTGAGGCAGAAACCAACTAAAAATATGCCAATTATGCACCACAAGACAGTTTCAAAAGGAACTAGGAATGGATGATCTGCAAAAGAGCGTTCCCATTTATCCTCAAAATACACAGCACTGTAAATTGAAACTAAAATTGTGGCTACATACCAAATTAGTCTTGTCTGCTTAGGTCCTAAATTTTTGGCAATGTATCTTAGGTAATTCTCATAATCACATAGGCGCTCATATGAGATAAATCCGCCAAAACAACCATATTCTAACTTTTTGCGATACTCGCTACCTGAAAGTTCAGCTGTAGCACTCTGATCTGCTACAGAATCCATAACCTGTTTTAAAGCTTTGTTTTTTGAATACTGCTTGAACTTTCTTTTAACAGTCTTGTATGAGAGTTCTCCCTTTTGTTTGAAGACCTCAATATCCTTAATATCTTTTGCTAAAAGATCATCGACAATAGCAGGTCTTAAGATAGGTACGGTAGGATTACCTAAACCTACCATTGTGTATGTTTTACCGCTTACAGAAATGTCTTCAATGATGCCGGTGCCTGTGTTTTTATAGACAATATAAGGATTACCATCAGATAAAGGAGAATCTCCTGATAAGTCATTTTTAACGACACTTTCTAAAGAGAACTCAAAATTGTCCTTTAAAAATTCATGAGGATATCTGCACAAAGCTTTTTCAGTTTTATTGCTGATTTCCTGATAACCATCAAGATCAGCTAAAAATTTTAAGTTGTAGTACGACTTGAACTTAGCAATACCCGTGATCTCAGATACTTCTGTTGTAATAGCAGTACCTTGACAGTTACTGCAGGTTAATAGTCCTGTACCTTTACATACTTTACACTTATGGTAGCCCCTTCCCCAACAACTAGAGCACATTACTTTTCTGGTCTTTTTAGAGCCATCAGAGTAAGTAGTAACCTCATTTAAAAAGCCTGAGCCATTACAACGTCTGCATTCAACTTTTCCTGATCCTGAGCAATTACCACAAGGTACATCACCGGTACCACCACAAGTATCACAAGGATGTGAATAACTTGTTTCTTGAGCAGGATAGTAGAGGTATGTTTCATCTCTTTTATCTACTGCTCTATTAGGATCTTGAGCTGCATACCTATCTACAAAGCTTTCCATAGCTTTTTCATCAGATGAGATAAGTCGTCTTAGACGTTTTCTAAAATCAACATAATCTTTTACAGAGGCATGGCAATACTCACCTGTAGGCTGGATACCTGGCAATTCTCTGATGTTTTCATTGATGCTGAAATTTGCTTTGATAATAAGTTTAAACTCATAATCATTATTAGTAGACTTGTCTGATTTAAAATCACTGACTTTGCAATTAAGACCATTAAGCTTTAGTGCGGCATATTTGACTAGACGTTGAGGATCGAGAGGTGCTAAATGCTTGTATTCTTCAAGTTCTGTTTCAAATGTCTTTTCTTCAGATTCTAGGATTGCATCTTCATCTGATTCCTTTTTTGAAACGGTAGTGAGCTCTGAACTTTGCTTAATATTCTTGGCAAACTCTTTAAGTTCTTCTGTAGTTTCAGCATCATCACTTACTGCATCTTTACAGTTGATTGATATTTCTGTAACTTTTTCTTTTATTTGATGCTTTGCAACTTTACTATCAGCACTTTGAGTGCCTTGATTGTCAGCTGGTACTGAAATATCTTTATCTGTGATATCTTCGCTTTTATCAGTCTTATCTGATTTAGACACTACTACAGTCTCATCTTCTTTTATATCATTTTCAACAAGTTCAACAAGATCTTTATCTGCACTTTCAGTATCAGAAACTAAGCTTGATGATGCTTTAACTTCATCAGTTTTGTCTTGCTCTAATTTTTCTTCGTCTTTTAGCATAGTCACACCTAAAAAGAATAAACAGCATTACTTTCACACAAGGCAGAAAGTAATTCATTCATTAAAAGAGATTTTGTTGTTGGGATATAAGTTTTAACTTACTTGTATTGTTAGCTTTTGCTTAATTCTATCAATACACTATACAAGAACCAACGGGAGATTTGTAAGGTAAACATCAAATAACAAGATCATTCTCTAATTTACCTAGCACATATTTTTGTGCTGTCTTTGCTAAAGATATGAATAAGACTCTTTAACCTCTAAATTTGAAATCCTACTTTGAGTAGTTTTGAAAATTCAATTTAGGATCTCAAGTTTTTGCGATTCAAATTTAGCTAACAAAAAACAAGTGGATCACCTTTTGGGAGATCTACTTACATAAATGCTAAAAAATGAATAAAAT
>ERZ1035006.2370-NODE-2370-length-10793-cov-21.507916_pt1 | contig 10793 bp, 10 predicted proteins | sample MGYA00520694_ERZ1035006 | MGnify/ENA primary metagenome ERZ1035006 (study PRJEB33766, sample SAMN09781746) | gut metagenome | biome: gut microbiome | host: Homo sapiens | place: Madagascar | study: EMG produced TPA metagenomics assembly of the PRJNA485056 data...
CAGGATTGATTCTTCTCAAATCTCGATATGAGCAGAGGTCAATATGGATGCCACGGTTTTTGAGTGACTTTCGGTAATCCTTTCGGTCTTTTCCAAACAACAGCTCATCTTCCAAATATTCTTTTTCAGACAAAGGACGGAAACCTAACAGTAACTTCTCTACAGTCCATCGAGCATGCTCGCATCTGGCAAGAGATTCGATATTGTCTTTTACAATGCCAACCACTTTCTGGTATTTCTTTTTCACATGCTTCCCTAAGTCGAGGAAGTTGATGATTTTATTCTTTTCCTCTATATTCTCGTTGATTATATATATTAATCGTGATGGAAAGCAGTCTGAACAGAAAACATTGGAAAGTTTATTCTTTATGTCGATTTGACTATTGCCCATTTGATCCCATTTCTCTTGTGTATCTTTAGGGGACTGTTGGTAGCAGAAATAGAAAAGTGCTTTGTCATATCGTTCCGCCGTATTGGGGTCATCAGGGGGAAGATTGTCAATATCCCTACCCACGTTGTAAACCATGTTGACACGCTTTGCCAAAGACATATCTATAGTTTCTTCATATTCCACATCTGTGATGTCTGATTCTTTTATTCTCAGTTTGTCAGTGGAATTGTACTTGCAAAAGTCCATCCCATCAAAACCAATGAATTCCAACTCTATATCCAAAAATGAATTCTCATTATAGACGATTTTGACCTCTGTGTCTTGCCAAACCTTAATCGTGCATTTGCAATATCGGGATAGATTGTACAGGTATTCTTCTTTTGAGACAAAGTCTAAAATAGAGGATGGAGATACCTTGGTTTTATCAAACAAGATGGTGATAATCGTTCTGTTATTACCTGTTGCATCATTGAATGTCGGGTAATGAGCTACAAAAGCTATCTGTCTGGCAACAGACATCATTAGATCGGAAGTTCCTTCTAAAACAACATGTATTTTTTGTTGCTGACGAATGATGTTGTCGAAAATGTCATTTGCAACTAGGGCTCCTTGAACAAATTTCCTAGCCCGATACCAATTTTTGACAATATCTTCCTCGAATTTGCTGCCGTCAGAGCGGAGCAGTAAGTGGAGCAAGTCTTCTGTGTTATTATCTTGACAATGGGACATAATTTTCTTTCTTTATTTTGTAATCAGCCTCTTTGGGTGACAAATAGATATTACTATTGCTTGCATCATAGCCGGAAGGACTTTGATAAAGTTGTATATCAAACCAAGTCATAGCCTTGATGACATGCTCGATGATTTGCGATTGTTGCCATTCGAAAGGTGCCAGGGACGAGTCCATGATAAAAGCATAAATCTGCAACGGCATACCTTCGTTGGTTTGCTCCAACCATCTGACGATAAGACGAGGTTCATGAGATACGTGGCTGCACTGCATCAACCAATGATAGATATAGTGTCTAAAGACCTCAATATTCAACAAACCTTCTTTGATATATTGTTCCTTGAAAGGTGTATCGACATTCAAATCCTTGTTCAATCTCTTGACATCATCTTCTGTCAAGGCATGAATCCAACCCGTATCAATGATGAATGTTTTTAGCATCTGGCGACCGTGGGTGCGTCCTTCCATCATCTTTTGGTTGTTCTTGAAACACTCTGCATGGAGGATGTATGTAGGGAAGCAAGAGGTTGTCGTGTCCCAATTCTCTATCACCACAGTGGTCAGTGATATTCTCTTCAACATACCGTCTATGCCGTGTTCCTTTACTTCAATCCAATCGCCTATCTTTAGCAAATGATTGGCTCGAAGATAGAAAAAAGCGACAACGCTCTTGATTGTATCTTGGAATATCCAACCAAGAACTGCTCCAAAGACTGAGACGATGATAGATCCTGTTGAGTCTTTTTCGATGCCTAAAGTGTATATGGATGCAACTAAGCATAGTCCAAAAACTGAAAGCAAGATGATTTGGCTGACGGTGATTCTTGTTTCTTGTCGGCGCAAACTATATAGCTTGTTCAAGTTGGTTATAATATATGCAGTTATGCCAAAGATAGTAAAGCACATAGCGATAACCAATACTTTTATCAATACATTCGCTGGCGGCGAAAAGACTCCTTCTGATATGCGATGGATGATTTTAGGTATCAAGAGCAAAAAGGCTAAATTCACTAAAGAAATGCAAGCCATGGAAGAATGCGATTTAAGCAAAGCTCCCAAAACTTGAAGACCATAATATTTGCCAGAGAGCCAACGTTGTGATAGTTTCTGTTTATTGCACCATCCATAGATGATGATAATTAGATAAAGGAGAGCTAAGGATATCAACATGATAATCAAACCATGATTTTCTGTTATAAGATAATTATATAATTGCATGAACATTCTTATTATTTTAAGTAAAGCAAAAAGCAATAGCAACAAAGTCTGTAAAGGACTATCATTTGAAAAAAAAATCATATAATACCATCTTATTTTTTCCGAATTTCAAATCCTAACTTCTTCACCAACTTCAGCGTCTGCATTGCCATCTCCCTATCATACATTTTCTCGCTTTCTGGCAAGTTACAGTATGGCACCATGTCCGGCGTTTCTTTCTTTTGGTCGTTGCGCTCAGGACCAAACGTCCAGCCTTGATCAGTACGAGCTTTAGCCCATATCTCGTGAGCGTTCTCGGCTATGGCCTCTTGTAGTTCGGTAAGGTCGTCGTCAAGTTGTACATCGTCAAGGCTTATTGGGTATGGCTCATATACGAAGCGGTCGGTGGTGTTCACCACGACAAGGTAATGATTGGATTGCGACCAGGCTTTAAGGAATGACGAAAGTGGATAGGTGGTGAGTTCCTCTTCGGTGTAAGGGTTGAAGAGTGTTATTTCGTCAGACTCTATGGAAATATAACTGATGGCTACGGCATGGTTGGGTTGTATAGTGTCTTCTACCACGTTATGAAGTAATTGAGTGTTGTCAATTACCGCTATCAGTTGGTTGCCATTGGCTAAAAGGCGAGCAATGTCTTCGGTTGTGGAGTCGTAGCGACGGCTGACAGACAGATTGTTCTTCTCCAAAAGCCTACCTATATTATATAGTGGCATGCCTTTGTCTTTTAACCAGCAGTTGCGGTAAGCCTCGTCAAGGAGTGTTTTGTGGGTGGTCTCTATGCCAAACTGATGAAGGATGAATTCCTCACATTCTATGTCGCAAAGATAGTTTTCCTTCTGTTTGGCAGCCATGGCAGTCATAGGAACAGGCTTGGTTATGGCTGGTTCCAAGGATGCCATATCTTCATCCACATCACTTGCGATGCGGATAATTTCCTGTAAATCCTTATCCTGTTCCGCAGCTTTCAACACACGCATGGTGTCTTCTGCCGACGTGTTGCCGTCCAAGAAGGCAGACAACAGTTCATCTGATATAATAATATGCTTATCGTTCATAATGCTTTTTGTCTTTTAGTGCAACTTCGGTGAGAGCTTGTATCGCTCTGCGTTTGATATTATAGAGATTGTCCACGGTCACACACAGTTGCCGTGCCACATCTTCCGGTGTTCTGTCTTCTATCATCAGCAGACGAATTACGAAAGCATAACGTTGATTCTTCATCTGCCTTAATAGTGCTTCCATATCCATTCGTGCTTGTGAGCTTTCCGCCAACGAAAGTTCACGATGACTATTGTTAAGAGGTTCTTGACTCTCGTCATCTATCACCTTCGCCTTGCTTTTCAGCAATAGGCAATGTCTTATAGCAACGGTCTTTAGCCATTGATAGAGCGTACTTTCAAACTTAAACGAGCGCAACTTTTTGCAATCGTTCTCCATAAGGAGTATGTATATTTCGCTGATTATCTCATCGTAATCAACGATCTGTGTCCCGAACACTCGCCTGATGACGCTAAGGAACAATGGTCGACAATCCTTGAAAAAGAATTGCGCCGTCACTTTAGGGTCATGAGCGATGAGGGATGATATTATTTCTTGGTCGGTCATTATCATATCCTATCTTATATTTATTTTCCCCAATAGGAACTAATGATACTGAGATTATTCTATGTTACTGAAAATAGTGAATCAATTCATTTAATTGCTCATTACCAGGATCTCTTTCTTCAAATTTCTTAAGAAGCTGCAAGCATGAGCAGTATACCTCTTGCGCTTTTTCAGGATAGTCTTCAGCGAAACGAAGATAGACATTAAATAATCTTTTATTCATATATCGGTAAATATCACACAGTCTTGAATTAGATGGACTTTCACTCATCTTAGAATTCAACACTATATTCAGTTTGTCAAACCAGATATGGCAATTATCTATCATCCCTTTTTGTGCATATGCCTTTCCATAATAAAACAAGACAAATGCATAACCTTCAAACAAAGACTCGTTTTCTTTCTGTTTTGAGATCATTTTTTCATAGTCTTTCTCGACACTTTCTAGATAGCGTAATGCGTTATCAGGAGAATTTACCTCAATAAATATCTTTGCCATATCTTTCATTCCTATAGCTATTGCTTCATCTTGGCGATTCGAACCTTTGAAAATACTAGTTCCTCCTATTGTTTTCTTTTCCAAGTTTAGGATTTCTGTTAATGCCGCATTATTATTGTCAGCATATAAAGCTACTATTTTTTTTGATTTAGCATAGAATATTGCCATTCTGATGCTGCGTGGAAAAAGTTTGATTATACCCATAATAATTAAATTTTTAATAATTTCCATTGATAATATTTGCATGCAATTGGGGCTATGAAAAGCGATAACGGACCACTTACAGAAGCTCTCTTCATTGCGTTTATATAGGATTTTTTTTGTTGCGTTTTACTACAAACGTATTCTACAGCTCTTTCGTGTTGTGGTTCAGCTAAGATGCATAACAAACTTTTTAAGTCTTTATTGACATCTGACTTTTGTATGAATTCAAAAAACGATTCTGTCAGCGCTAATGCCTCCTCATGCTTATTGGATTTATTTAAATAATTGGCTACCTGGACAACTATTTCTTTTAATTCAAAAAGTCGCATTGGCAAAAGTATCCAAATGGTTTTGTGAATTAACAGCTCATAACTTCTATAGATAAAGTCAAAAATTTCAGAGCAATCATTTTGGTCGCAGATTTGTAATAATTCTGAAATAATACGCTCTTCTAATTTATTAAAATGTAGATAAAACCTTGTCGTAAGTTCATCGTCATCTGCTATAACCAAATAGTGGGTGATATTATCATTCACGACCTCATGAGCATTAATCCTATTGATATAATAGTCAGCTATTTCCCTGCTTATTTGTTGCTGTTCATGTTCAGATAATTGAAGTTTACAAATATCATGCAAAATCTGCCACGACTTTTGAGAACCTTGCTCTGTGATAAGACCACGAAAGAAATTCCTAATGATTGCAAACTTAAGAAGATTCCATTCCTTCCCTATTAAGTATGCAATAACATCTTCATCTAATCCATTATAGCTTATTGACAACACTTTAAATAGCTTGATTGGTATATGATTGTAAACAGAATCTAAACTATACAAGAAGTCTTTAAACAGTTCACTATCTTTTTGCGAAAAACTGGCTATTTTTTCTCTAATGTATTCAACAAGACCTTGGTTAAAGCCTTTCTCACTTAAAGATATTTGGTAGAAGTCATCCTCGCTCATTTCCATCAAACGCATTAAAGCAATATTCAGCCAAAGTGGTGAGGAATAACAAGGGATGTCTTGACATTCACATTTCAAGAGTTCTTCTATAATCTCTGGATAAAGCTCTTTGCCAACAAACTTAGCGTAAGTATCAACTATCCCTAAAGCATCTTTTCTATCAACAGACGGCAGTTTAAATTCTACCATATTATGATGATAGTCACGAAGTTTATTTAAATTCTCTGGTAGAGAAGTACATATCATCAAACAATTTGGAATTATCATCCTAGGATAGAAAGACAGGTACTCTGCTATTTGATTCTTGTAAAATCCATTTACGGCATCAACAAACAATAATACCTTTTTGTTTTTAGGACATTTTTTTATAAGATTTTTGAAATATAGCATAGCATCTTGTATGCTATCTGTTTTTACATGTTGAATTTGCAGAATGTTTTCAATTTGGCCATTCCATCTTTCTATCATATACTGAACATTTCTACTTTCTGCTCCTGTTGCCGTAGTATGATTCAATACAATATAGTTATCAGATAACTTACAAAAATGCTTTACCAAATAGGCGTAAATACAACTTTTTCCACTTCCTGAAATTCCTGTTATTGCTAACACTCCATTAACAGACCTTATCTTTTCTATTAAATCTGCCGTAACAGCTGTACGATTATAAAAAGAATATGATTTCTTAAAAACAAATTCACTCTGTTTCTTGTCTTCTTCATAAAATGGTTGCTGGAGATTCTCTGAGGGGAATTGTTGCTGGAGTTCTCTATACATAATCTTTTTCACTTTAGCTCCAAACTCTTCTAAGTTATCAAAACCTTTACCAGTCCATTTTGGACAATAAGTTTCATAACAATCCCCCTTCCCGTTATCTTGGAGAAACTTAAATATCTTTTTTTTAAGTTCTTTCAATTTATGGGGATAAGCAGTTCTTATAGTTTCATCAGGAGAGTATGCATCATCATAACGTTGCCTTATTTCATCTGCAATATCTGCAAGACAAGAGGATTGTCTTTCCATTACGAGACATCCTACCACTTTCTGTTGTTGCAGTATTCCATACTCAATTTCTATCGAGGTAATGCTGCAACCATCGAATTTTCCGTTATATTGTGTTTTCTTTGTAAATGCTGGCGGAATCCATCCATATCTATTACCCAAAAGCCCTATGAAAAATGGGCGACTTCTATCTATTTCCTCCAAGCACACTCTCATTACTTTTTCTTCTACAGTATCTTGGGGTTCTGACAAAGTATTGATTCCCCATCTTAAGTCCACCACCCTAAGCTGAACACCATATTTTTTTAGATCTTCATTAAGTGCAGGAAATACGAATCTCTTCAGATAATCTCTCTCTGAATGCATATCAGCAAAAGTACTACTGATAAATACAGGAACCGTTCTCCATTTCATTTTCCTATTCTTTTACAAATATTACATTTATACCAAAGTCATTGTAAGAAATCAAAATGCTATAATCTTTCAAACAACGGACGATACTTTTCCAAAAGTTCAGAAGAAGTCTCCCAAGAAAGTTCGTCTTCGCAATTCTGCACACTAATAAGACCTTGATATGCTCTCGTCGCAATATCCTTGTATTTCTTTACAACAATCCCATCTTTGACCGTTTCTTCCAACAAGGCTGCAAAAACACGATATGCTTCATCATTAGCATCCATCTCCCTACATTGAAAAGCATAACTAAGACTTGCTTCCATCTTCTTTCTTCCTGGGGGCATATCCATAATATCAGCCCTAACCACCCAATGAATTTCCTCAAAAACATCAGGACTCATAAATGCATAACCATTTGGATGACTCTCTGCTATTTTTTCTCTTATCACTCTACTCATCTTACTAGAATTACTATCACGATGATTATCTCTTATTCTGTTCCTTTATCCACATCTTCAAAGATGTCTCCACCGCCTGGTAGTCAAAACCTTGCGTCGAAGTATCAAGAGCACCACGAGACAAGATCGTTGTTGTCAAGATTATGAACCTGTCTAAAGTTACACCTCTGTTTAGTTATCATAATTATACAAAACTATGAATTCATTAAACTTTCGATTCTTTCTTTTCCTCTCTTCTTCAAATTATGGAAAAAGATGAGGAATAATATCATACAGAACGCAGAGAGACTTTCATCTATCTGCATTGAAAAAAGAATGCCATCAAATATGCCATAGGCGAGGATGGGAGCTGCAAAAATCATAACCTTCGCCTTTAGACTTCTGTCTATGCCGAAATGACAAAGACTATAGTAATAGCCCATCAACACAGCAAACAAAAAATGGCCTGGAATAGAGAACAAGGACCTAGCTATTCCAATACTCACCCAAGAACCATCTTCTAATCCTTGCACTAGATACAGAACATTCTCTATGCCAGCGAATCCCATACCTATGCATACAGCATAAACAATTCCATCAAAACGCTCATCGAAATACGGATTCATTCTGATCAGCAGCCACAACATGATGAACTTTGCCAACTCTTCTGGTATGGAAGCTAATATAAACGCATCGGCAAAAGCCGCAGGAATAGATGAATACGCATTTTCATCGAGTTCTATTCCTAATAACATACTTGTAGGAACAGAAAAGCCAAAAGACAAAATAGCTGATAATATTCCGAAAAGAAAAGCTATCAACAGCCATTTCGGAGGCTCTGGCTGTACACTATCTTTCTTATAGATGTACCACAATGCAACAAATACAGGAGTAAGAGCAGAAAGGACAACTAAGAATAAATCCATAAGGGTAAATTGTTGAAAATATTAATTATAACGCCGTTCCACACTCCGAGCAGAATCTCTGTCCTTCCTTCACTTCCGTTCCACACCTCGGACACATCTTGGCATTCTTCGCCTTATCAATGCTTCCATTCTCCTTTGCTTTCTTGTACGAAGCCTTTCCCTCCTTTATCAAATCCTTGATGTTCGACTCTTTGATAATATCATGGATAATATGCTTAGTATCGTCAGAAGCGGAAACCTTCAACGTTCCGTCTGGTTGCATCATTCGAGAAATAAGTTTCAAATAGATAATCGCCGAAACATAAACTATTACATAACCTAAAGCGGCATTGAGAGCTATAGCTGCTGCTTGACCTGCTACTGGTATTACTGAAAGAATGGAGGAACCGATAAGTACTCCAACAAAAGCACCTGCACTCGTTATCAGGTTTGTGACGATGGCAGAGCCGATGAACTTTGCCGTGTTCTCCGACATGGAGATATCAAGTGTCTTGTTTATCTTGACGTATGTTGCCCATACGAAACCAGCTTGGGTCAATGCCGCAGCAACTCCAGCGAAGCCAGGAGCAACTCCAGCCACGCCACTCGCTATAGCGGCAGCTATGGCATAACCACTGATGGTCTCGCTGATACAGGCAATCTTTGTTCCGTCAAGAGAGCCTTGCATAGCCTTGTCAAGTTCTTGACAGGCTTTGGCTAAAAATGGAGCTATATTCATAATATAAGTATTTTTATAGTTTTTGTCCGCAATGCTGACAGAACTTCCATGAAGCGTCTATCGCCATATGGCAATGAGGGCATACGGGATTATTCTTTATCATGTTCTGATAATCTTCGCTCTCTACCCATTTCAACATCTCTCTGACACGAACAGAGGTAAAAGGATGGTCTTGATCCAATACTGCATAAGTCTGCAATGTCTTGTTCCACAATCCATTTTTACAGAAAGCATCATAGAGGTCAGCTTGTTCTGCAAGCTCTTCAAGATTGAGTTCAGAAGTGATTGATTTCGGACCACCTGCCAAACGTGCCAACATCGATGCCGTAGCTTTAGGACCAACGATATAGGCAGCCGCACGGTCACAACTCAGTTCGCTCTTGCGTTGCCAATACATCAAGGCATAGTGAATAGGTACTGCTAACTTTGCCAAAGTCTCAAACATTCCTGAAGCATTGGCAATCACCTGTGCTAATGTATGGTAGAGCATATGACGGCAGGCTATATGTCCGCATTCATGCGCAACCACTCCTATCAGTTCATCTTCTGACATCATATCCACCAAGGCTGAAGTGATGGTGATTGCAGTCTGCGTGTCACCAAAAGCATAAGCGTTTGGAGCCGGATTCATTTCCAGATAGAATTCTGGCTCCTTAATTTCCAACTGTTCACATATTGGTGGCAGAATATTATAGAGCCGAGGCAATTGTGTGGGAGAGAGCTTTACCTTTGAGGCCATATTTAATCCTGTCTGTAACTGCTCTGCACCTATGTCCATAACTTTCTTCACTATTGTCGAAAGCATTGGTATGGCCTTTAATGCCTTCAGTGCTGCAGCATCTTCAGGATGGATAAATTCAGTATATTGCATGACTAGTTTCTTTTAAGCTTAAAATGTTTCAATAATTTGAATAAAGTCATTTGGTACATAGGCTGTTGCCACAGTACAAACACCTTCAAGAACGACAAACACTCGCTGTTGTCCAGCAGCTCTTCCAACATGTCCAACGACTCCGGTAAACGGACCATCAATCACTCTGACCAGATCACCACTTTTGAAATGACAACGTTTTGGTGGTACTACCATAATATGCTCGCTGTTTACACTTGTCAGCTTGATGAAATTTGTCATTTCATTGTCGGGAATCGTAACAGGAGGGTTCTTTCCTGTATCTTTCTCTACTTCTTTAGTTTTGTCTGTATAGTATTTAAGCCAAGAAGCAGTAACGGATGGCTTCTTTACAAACTCATGCGACTTCTCGCGAGTCATATATGCAAAAATAAGATTGGGAAGCAAAGGCTCATGAACGAGTTTTCGCTTCCCATTTATTTCTTTAATGACATAATGCATCGGCAAGTATGTCTCTACATTCTTGGCTTTAAAATATTCAAGGGCTTTTTCTGTTCTACCATAAGTAGCACGCAGAACAAACCATTGCTTCTTTCCATTTGAAACACAATCCGAGGACACCCCTGTATGGGAGTTCCTGGTCTTTAGACCTTGAACTTCGGGGGAGGTGTCGGAGGTAAGTCCAACACTGGAGGGATTTTTACCGCCTCTTCGGTTGTCTGCATTAGGCAATGCGTTCATTTTGCTCTACAGTTAGTTCAGTAGAAGATAAAATCTCAAATGTTGTCTTCTATTATCAAAGTGTCTTGTCCTGGAAAAAGTTGACAGGGTATAAATCAACTTAAAGATAAGAAA
>ERZ1035006.2375-NODE-2375-length-10766-cov-3.824853_pt1 | contig 10766 bp, 6 predicted proteins | sample MGYA00520694_ERZ1035006 | MGnify/ENA primary metagenome ERZ1035006 (study PRJEB33766, sample SAMN09781746) | gut metagenome | biome: gut microbiome | host: Homo sapiens | place: Madagascar | study: EMG produced TPA metagenomics assembly of the PRJNA485056 data...
TGCTATAATAGGTCATAAAGGTATGTTTATGAAGGTCATAAAATACCCTTATGACCTTTTTTATGGGAACAGAAACCGGAAAGGCGAACATGTAATATGAAACTGAAATCAAAAATCATCATTTCTTTTTGTATTATCATATTTGTTCCGATCGTGCTGATGACGGCGGCACTTTTCAGTTTTCAGCGTATACAGGTGAAGGCGATTGAGCAGACTTATGGGATCAAGGAAAATAATTACAGCTATTTTTCCAATTCCATGCAGCTTTTAAGCCGTTTTACGAAAGACTGTTTCAAAGAGCTGAAAGATGCGGCGAAGAATGATCCGGCACGGCTGGAGGATCAGGAATATTTAAATGAACTCAACCAGACATTAGAAAAGAAGAGTTCTTATCTGATCGTAAGAAAGGATAAAGAGTTAATTTATATCGGTGAGGATGCAAGTATTTCGCTGCTGACACAGCTGCCGTCGTATGGTGATACGGTGAAAGATGAGGATGCCGGAACTTACATTGACGGAGATGAACAGGTGCTGATCAAGCAGATCGACTTCCAGTTTCAGGATGGAAGTGCCGGAAGTGCCTTTATTGTTACAATCTTAGAGGAGACAGTGCCGGAGGTAAAAAAACTGCTTATAGATGTATTAGTCTCCATTATTCTGATCCTTGTACTGACGGCGACGATGCTGACCATCTGGATGTATACCAGCATGATCAATCCGATCAAAAAGCTGCAGACGGCGGCACAGAATATCAAGGATGGCAATCTTGATTTTTCAGTGGAATCGGAAAGCAGGGATGAGATTGGGGAACTCTGCAGATCATTTGAAGAGATGCGCCTGCGCTTAAAGGATAATGCGGAGGAAAAGATTGAGGGCGAAAAAGAAAACAAGACGCTCATCAGCAATATTGCACATGATTTAAAGACGCCGATCACGGCGGTAAAAGGGTATGCGGAAGGACTGATGGATGGCGTGGCGGATACACCGGAGAAGCGGGATAAATATATCCGCACAATCTACAATAAGGCAAATGAGATGGATACGCTTTTAAATGAGTTGACATTATATGCTAAAATTGATACGAACCGTATCCCTTACAATTTCGCAAAGATCAATGTATCGGAATATTTTAATGATTGTGTAGAAGAGATCGGACTTGATCTTGAAACAAAAAATATCAGGCTTGCCTACTTTAACTATGTGGACGAAAATGTTTTGATCATAGCAGATCCCGAGCAGCTTCGTCGTGTGATCCACAATATTATCGGCAATTCCATCAAGTATCTTGATAAACAGCAGGGATTTATCAATATCCGTATCAAGGATGTCGGTGACTTTATCCAGGTAGAGATTGAGGACAACGGAAGGGGTATTTCGGCGAGAGATCTGCCATATATTTTCGACCGTTTTTACCGCGCGGATGCATCGCGCAACTCGGCAACCGGCGGCAGCGGCATCGGTCTGTCCATTGTAAAGAAGATCATAGAAGACCATGGTGGAAAGATCTGGGCAACCAGCAAAGAGTCCATCGGAACGGTCATGTATTTTGTAATTCGTAAATATCAGGAGGTACCAAATGAGTAAGGTTTTGATTATTGAAGATGAGGTCGCAATCGCAGACCTGGAGAAAGATTACTTAGAACTCAGCGGATTTGAGGTGGAGACTGAGAATGACGGCATGGTCGGATTAAAACGTGCGCTCTCCGAAGATTTTGATATGTACATTTTAGATCTGATGCTGCCGGGCATTGACGGCTTTGAGATCTGCAAACAGATCAGAGAGGAAAAAAATACACCGATTCTCATGGTATCTGCCAAAAAAGACGATATCGATAAGATCAGGGGACTGGGACTTGGTGCAGATGATTACATCACAAAACCGTTCTCACCGAGTGAGCTTGTTGCCAGAGTGAAGGCGCACCTTGCCCGCTATGAGCGCCTGATCGGAAGTAACACCGTGGAGAACGACGTGATCGAAATCCGTGGCATCCGTATCGACAAGACAGCAAGACGTGTCTGGGTCAATGGTGAGGAAAAACAGTTTACGACCAAGGAATTTGATCTTTTAACATTCTTAGCAGAGCACCCGAACCATGTGTTCACGAAGGAAGAACTCTTCCGTGAGATCTGGGATATGGAATCGATCGGTGATATCGCAACTGTGACCGTGCATATCAAAAAGATCCGTGAGAAGATCGAGATGAATACCAATAAACCTCAGTATATAGAGACTATTTGGGGTGTAGGATACCGCTTTAAACTTTAGTTTTTATCCCAAATATTCTCCGACTATTTGGGGTGTAGGATACAGGTTTAAACTGTAAAGGTTTTTTATTTTGCATGTATCAGAGAAAAGAAAAATGGCGCAGAAGTCAGAAAATGGCTTCTGCGCCTTATTGCCAGTACATCGTTTTCAAAGAAGTAATATGAATTTGATGAAAGTACAGATCAGAAACGGAAGATTTTGATCATTTGATTGATAAGAAAGAAGCAATCAACCGTCTTCGCTATGAAAAGCCGGATATGCAGATTTGCTTTTGGACAGAAGATGCTTTGAAAAAGCTGCATTTCCGACATGCATTGCATGAGTGATGGATATCTTGCAGAAGAACTTGAGATAGAGTATAAAAAGGGTATATAATAAAAAAGCTCGGGTTCAGATAACAGGACAGAAAGAAAAAACAGGGCACATTTTTCATATCCCGATCAATATAGGATAAGCGAGGAAACACAAATGAGTAATTACGAAAAACCAGTTGTTGTAATGGCAGAAGAAAGCACAGAGGGCGTGTATCTTGCAAGCGGAGATCACCTGGAACAGTGCAGATTTGGAAGAACAGAGGCATCCGCAGGGGCAGATGCGTGCCAGGAATGTTCTAAGAGCGGTGGAAAGAGATCTGCTCCTTTACCGGGAGAAGAATCTGCAAGGAGAGATGATTTTAAAAGCTGCGTGGACAATATGCCGGTCAAGCAGAAGAAATGAGGAACAGTATGCAGCCAGCGATCATTTATGAAGATGAAGACATTATCGTCTGTAAAAAACCGGCAGGCGTGGCGACACAGACAAAACGTATCGGACAGGCGGATATGGAGAGCCTGCTCAAAAACTACCGTGCATCCAAAGGGGAGCCGCCTTATATCGGGGTGGTGCACCGGTTAGACCAGCCGGTCGAGGGAGTCATGGTGTTTGCAAAAAATAAAGAAGCAGCGGCAGATCTAAGCCGTCAGATCAAAACAAAACTGGCGGACAAATATTATTATGCGATGACGGACGGCGTGCCGGAAAAGAAAAAAGGAACCTTAGAGGGTGAACTTTTACAGAATGGAAAGACAAATACCTCCGAGGTGGTGGAAAAAGGAACACCGCAGGCTAAACATGCCAGCCTTTCCTATGAGGTGGTCGAGCAGGATGGAAAACATGCCGTTTTGCGTGTCAGACTTGATACCGGACGCCACCATCAGATCCGGGTGCAGCTTGCACATGCAGGGATGCCGATCGTTGGGGATAAAAAGTACAACTTCAAAGAAAACATTGCACCGTCGGGCGGACAGCTTGCACTGTGCTCTTTTAAGATCGCGTTCCGGCATCCGAAAACGCATAGAAAACTGGAGTTTGAAATTGACAAGCCTTTTGGTTTAGAATAAAATAAATCCAAAGGTTTAGATAGAAGAGTAAGGAGATTTATCATGGCAAAGGACAAGAAGTTAGTAGAGGCAATCACTTCCATGGAGGAAGATTTTGCCCAGTGGTATACAGATGTGGTCAGAAAAGCGGAACTGATCGATTATTCATCCGTAAAGGGATGTATGATCCTTCGTCCGGCAGGCTACGCGATCTGGGAAAATATTCAGCATGAGTTAGACCGGCGTTTCAAGGAGACCGGTGTTGAGAACGTATATTTACCGCTGTTTATCCCGGAGAGTCTGTTAGAGAAAGAAAAAGATCACGTTGAGGGATTTGCACCGGAGGTTGCATGGGTAACTTATGGTGGTTTGAATCAGCTTCCGGAACGTCTGTGTGTCAGACCGACTTCTGAGACATTGTTCTGTGATTTTTATAAAAACATCATCCAGTCTTACCGTGATCTGCCAAAGGTATATAACCAGTGGTGTTCAGTTGTAAGATGGGAGAAGGAGACACGTCCTTTCTTGCGTTCCAGAGAGTTCTTGTGGCAGGAGGGACACACCGCACATGCGACCGCAGAGGAAGCAGAGCAGAGAACCGTACAGATGTTAAATGTCTATGCGGATTTCTGTGAGGAAGTGCTTGCAATGCCGGTTGTACGCGGACAGAAGACGGAAAAAGAAAAATTTGCAGGTGCGGAGGCAACTTACACGATTGAAGCACTGATGCATGATGGAAAAGCGTTACAGTCAGGAACCAGCCACAACTTTGGTAATGGATTTGCAAAAGCATTTGGCATCCAGTATACCGATAAAGATAACAAACTTCAGTATGTATATCAGACATCCTGGGGTATGACGACACGTCTGATCGGCGCGATCATCATGGTACACGGAGATGATTCCGGTCTGGTGCTGCCACCGCGTATCGCACCGGTACAGGCTATGGTCATCCCGATCCAGCAGCAGAAAGACGGTGTGCTTGACACTGCAAAAGAAGTCTGCGAGCGCATCGGAAAAGTCTGCCGTGCAAAACTTGACGATTCCGACAAGAGCCCGGGATGGAAGTTCTCTGAGCAGGAAATGAGAGGTATTCCGGTTCGTATCGAACTTGGACCGAAGGATATCGCAGCAGGCAAATGTGTGGTTGGACGTCGTGATACCAGAGAGAAGATCGAGGTTGCATTAGATGAGCTTGAAGCAAAACTGCCAGAGCTGTTAGAGCAGATCCAGAAAGATATGTTCGAGCGTGCAAAAGCACACAGAGATGCACATATCTGGGATGCACATAATTACGAAGAATTTACCGCGACTGCAAATGAGAAACCTGGCTTTATCCGTGCAATGTGGTGTGGAGATCAGGCTTGTGAGGACAAGATCAAAGAAGACCTTGCAGTGACCTCACGCTGTATGCCGTTTAACGATCAGGAGCACATTTCAGATGTCTGTGTATGCTGTGGAAAGCCGGCACACAAATTAGTATACTGGGGTAAAGCATACTAAGATAATTGATAGTCTGTTTGAAAACAGATGGATTACTTTGAAGGAAAACAGAACTGGAAAATGATCCGGGGAACACAGTCAGGTTTCACGGATCACAAGGTTCTGTTTCCTTTTTACATAATATGAAAACGATTCCGGTAGCGTTTCTGCAGTGAATTACAGGACAGAAAAAGTACATGTAACACAAAATATTATTTTTCCAGGGGGCAGGAGAAGATGATAGAAAAATATTATGATGGTGCGATAAAACAGGTAGCAGCCGGTTTGGGAACTGTGGGAAAAAACCATCTTTTAGTCAGATACAGTGGACAATTTTCTGTAGAAAACTTAAATGATACAAAGCAGCTTGAGAAAAATGAAGATATTTTCGTACAGGTACATGAATTTGAAATGGGGGAGATTAGCTGTGCGTATGAGCCGTATCTTTCCATGATCTGTGATGGGTTCAGGCGGTATATGACGGGAACGTTTGAAGAATTTATGGAAACGTGCGATGTGTATTATCTGCACCGGCCGGTTTTGCTTGGTTATTTTAATCAGGATGCTACAGGGCGTGAGGAGATCATTTTGCTTGATGAGGTAGCATATGAGCAGGAACGCATGTTGGCGGCACTTGAGCGTATGCTGTGTGCCATTGCTGACAGGCATCCGGTTCTGCTTGTTTTGAACCGTTTTCAGCTGGCTTCTAAAAGTACCATGCAGCTTACGGCGCGCCTTTTGAAATGTGAAAACTGCAATATCGGTTTTGTGCTTGGCGTGAGTGATATCCAGGCAATGCCGGAATTTCTGGTGCCGGACTGGGAAATGCTGTATGAGACATTAGATGATGGCAGTAAGATTTATCATATCGGAAATTCCGGCAGAAAAAAAGAAGAAACGATAGATGACGAAAAATATGTTGACTATGGAAGTGAAAAAGTGTACCGGAAACTGCAGAATATGGTGGAATTTCTTGATTTTGACCAGGCGGCATATTATTTAGAAACCATTGAGCGAAAGATAAAATTTGATAATCTTTTAGTGGATGATGCAGCGCGTTTTCGCATGTGGCTCTTATTTGTCAAAGTATCGATTTTAAGACAGGATATTCCAAAAGCGCTTGAAATCTGTGAGGATCTGGAAAAAATCCATCTTGCCGGAAAGGAAGAGGAGTATGCATATGAGCAGGATTATCTGATCGCGACCGCATATATGTACCAGGGAAAATTAAAAGAGGCTTTGGAGATGGCAGGAGAAACATACCGCATCGCCGGGAAAATGCCCGATGATTACCGGATGTTTTTATCCGAACTGTTGGAGGCAAAGATCCAGATGTCCGGCTGGTATAACATCTTTTTCTGTGCACAGGATGTAAAGATAAAGGAAAGCCTGATCCAGAATCTGATCCGTTACAACTATCGCAATCACCTGGCACATGTATATATTTATGCGTACGATAACAAGCCGGAGATCGTGAAAAAAGCAAACCAGTCCGAGGAGCTTCTGATTTATTTCAGCAGGGGAATCCGCATAGCAAAAAAACTTGGAAATGAGTATCTGATCAATATGGCATACCAGAAAAATATTATGCTGTCATCGACAAACGGTATGTATGAGATATCTCTGCTTTATTCGGTGCGGACTTATGAGGCACTGAAAGATAAAAGATCGATCCAGGCAGGGCGTATTTATTCGGGGATTGCATATAACTTATGTGCGATCGGTGAAAATGAGCGCGCGATGGCTTATTACAGGCATGCAATCCGTCTGTTTTATCATCTGAGGAAACCGGAAGATATTGCGGAAGTGCAGTATAACATGTCTTTAAACTGCATTATGTGTGGACAATATGAAAAGGCGGAGTTTTATCTGACACAGTGCATGAAAGCGGTGGAGCGTCTGCATTTAAACAGCTTAAGAGTCTGCAATCTGTCCAAATTATATGGACTGCTCGCTCTTGTGTCGATCTTAGAGGGTAACCGGTTTAACTGTGAACGTTATTTAAACAACTGCAGGCAGTTTTTAAATTACGTTATAGAAAAAGAAAAGATGGGGGATGGGTTTGGAACAGTCCACGATTATGCAAAGGTCGATGATGACATGTTTTTGTATACATTCTCACGCGGACTTCTTGCTGTACACGATGGAGATTATGAAAAAGCAGACGCAGATTACGAGAAAGCGGAGGATTATCTGAGCCGATCCGAGGGGAATCAGTTTTTCAGCTATGCACTTTTCCGGCAAAAGCGGATGGAATGTTTCAAATATCTCGAAAATCAGGAAGGTTATGAGAAGCAGAAAAAAACGCTGGAAGAATACGAAAGGCAGCATTTCAGTACCTATGGAAAACTGGCGAAAAAAATGATGGATACACTGCCGCCGGTGGATGAGGCGGACGGGCAGCAGGATGTTTCCGAACAGGAATTAGACGTACTGCTCTGGCAGGAGAGCATGGTATTAGCCTATAAGAGCAAGAAACACCAGCTGGATTTTATTTCGACCTGGCAGAAACTGATTGATGTGACCGGGGTCTGTGCAGAGGAAATGATCGATGCGGTCATGAAAACATTTTTAAATCACTTTAATGTGGACTGTGCGGTGTATGCGCGCTGTATGGAGAGACAGACGCAGGTATTATACAATAATACCGGGATCGATTTAAACGAGGAGCGGACGGGCAGGATCATCGCATCTTTAAAGCGGAATCCGGGAGGCTACGCGATCTCAAAGATCAGCAGCAACTATAACGAACACCAGGATATCACGGCATTGTTTGGTGAGGATGACGTGTGCTCTTTGGTGGCGGTACCGTATTTTAACAATGCAAAACTCGAAAGTTTTCTGATCGCCTATGTAAGGATGAAGGATAACTGGCATTCTTTCGTAAACCGGTATATGCTCGACGAAGATGATTTAAATATGTATCAGCTTTTGTTCCGCGAGGTAAAATATTCTTTGAACCGTCTGGACGCATATGATAAAATATACGAGATGAACAATAAACTTTACCTCGCAGCAGTCACTGACCAGCTCACCGGAATTTACAACAGGGAAGGGTTTTACCGCAGGATCAAAGATCTGATAGATGAATTTTCGGGTGGGAAACGGAAACCGGAACTGGGACTGATGTTTATTGATCTCGATAATTTTAAGCATTATAATGATACTTACGGTCATGATGTCGGCGACCTGGTTTTAAAGGAAATGGCAGATATTTTTTCCGGTCTGTGTGAAAAACAGGGATTTGTCTGCCGCTATGGTGGAGATGAATATATTATTGTATTTTTCACCGCGGATAAAGAAAGGCTGAAGGAAACGGCAAAGCAGATCTATCAGAAGATCGATCAGGCGGACGGTTTTGAAAAAGCGATTTCTGAGAAACTGAAAAAACAGATTTCCATCCGGAAAGAGCAGCGCATTTCCTGCTCCATTGGAATCGTGTCGGCAGAAGACATTCATGGCGAGGAAGAAATCAACCAGATGATCAAGAGGGCGGATGATCTGCTCTATTCGATCAAGACAACGAAAAAGGGAACTTACCGCATATGAAAATCGTTTTGCCGGAAAAAGTAAAATTTATCATAGAAACGTTGGAAACACATGGGTATGAGTCGTATGCAGTCGGCGGATGTGTGCGTGATACCATGTTACACCGCACACCGGGCGACTGGGACATCACGACGCAGGCAAAACCGGAGCAGGTCAAAGAAATATTTGCCGAAAAGAACATTCATACCATTGACACCGGAATCCAGCACGGAACCGTGACTGTGATGGTGGAACATGAGGGATTTGAGGTGACGACCTACCGGATCGACGGGGAATATGAGGATGCGAGACATCCGAAAAATGTACAGTTTACGGCAAGTCTGTTAGAGGATTTAAAAAGGCGTGATTTCACGATCAATGCCATGGCGTACAATGACAAAAACGGTCTGATCGACGCGTTTGACGGTGTAGGTGATTTAGAGCGCGGCGTGATCCGCTGTGTGGGATGTGCCATGGAACGTTTTTCCGAGGATGCACTGCGGATGCTTCGCGCCGTGCGTTTTGCGGCGCAGCTTGGGTTTGCCATCGAGGCAGAGACAAAAGAAGCGATGGTAAAACTTGCGCCTGATATTGCAAAAATCAGTGCGGAGCGGATACAGACTGAACTGGTAAAATTAATTACATCCGCACATCCGGGAGAAATCAGGACTGCATGGGAAACAGGACTTACGGCAGTGTTTCTGCCGGAGTTTGACCGTATGATGGAGACACCGCAGAACACCAGGCATCACTGTTATTCAGTCGGGGAACACACGGTGGCAGCACTGGAACATATTGTGGGAGATAAGGTACTGCGCCTTACCATGCTGCTGCATGATGTGGCAAAACCTGTGTGCAGAACCACGGATGCTTCTGGCAATGACCATTTTTACGGACATCCCAAAGAAGGCAGTGAGATGGCAAAGAAGATCCTCCGCCGGTTAAAGTTTGACAATGACACGACCGATAAGGTGTGCCGGCTGGTGTGCTGGCATGATGACAATCCGCCGCTTTCCGAGAAAAACGTAAGAAGGGCGGTAAGCAGGATCGGAGTGGAACAGTATCCTGCATTATTTGCAGTGAAACGTGCGGATATTCTGGCACAGAGTGAATACCAGAGAGAAGAAAAACTCTCTTATGTAGATGGCTATGAGGCGTTATACCGGGAAATTTTAGAGAAGAATCAGTGTCTTACAATACGGGATTTAGCTGTAAATGGAAGTGATTTGATCGCTGCCGGGATGAAACCCGGAAAAGAGATCGGGGAGACATTAAAAAGTCTTTTAGAACTGGTGCTTGATGATCCAAAACTGAATAACAGGGAACTGCTGTTAGAGCGAATCTGTAGTCATGAATAAACAAACCCTCTCATATGATGAAGAGACACGGGGTAAGACCGTAATCAATCATATGGGGGGCGTTTTTTTGTATAATCGACCGGAACAGATATTAGAACAATACGAACTGGAAGTAAAGTCCATCTCAAGAGGACGGGACAGCTATCAGTGTGATACAGAGCAGGGACCGAAAATTTTGCGGGAATACAGAGGATCAAAGGAGCGGGCTGAGTTTTTGGCGGATATACTGGATCATCTGAGTGGACAGGGAAGAACTGTGGAGACAGTAATGCGTACAAAAGAGGGTGAGCCGTTTTCCGTGAACGAGGAGGAAACAAAATATATATTATATCAGGCATTTCCGGGGGCGGAATGTGACACGAAAAACAGGGTGGATATGCTTTCCGCAGTAAGAGAACTTGCATTGCTTCACCAGTCTGCACAGAATTATGAGGGCAGTGTGCCGGAGTTTTTAAAGTCAGGGCAGAATAATCTGCTTCTTCTCTATGAAAAAAGAAACCGGGAATTGAACAAAGTCAGAAATTATATCCGTGCAAAAAAGAAAAAGAATGATTTTGAGATGATGTTTGCGGTCTGGTATCCGGAGTATATGAAAAAAGCACAGGAGACGACGGATATTTTAAAAGATCTGGGAATTCAGGAACAGCTGATCGGATTCTGCCATGGGGACTATAACCAGCATAATGTCATTTTTTCACGGGAAGGGATCGCGGTCGTCCATTTTGAAAATTTTCTGTATCAGGAGAGCGTCGGGGATCTTGCCAACTTTATCCG
>ERZ1035006.2378-NODE-2378-length-10744-cov-15.381701_pt1 | contig 10744 bp, 11 predicted proteins | sample MGYA00520694_ERZ1035006 | MGnify/ENA primary metagenome ERZ1035006 (study PRJEB33766, sample SAMN09781746) | gut metagenome | biome: gut microbiome | host: Homo sapiens | place: Madagascar | study: EMG produced TPA metagenomics assembly of the PRJNA485056 data...
CCAACAAGCATGTAGTAAAGGCTCAAATGCTCCGGCTGAATATCCTTTGCAATCGACTTTGATCCCTGTTTTACAACCGATTCATCATACCCGGCATCCACAAGTGCTTTTCTGGCTACATCCATATAATCGTTTGCATCCTGTAACTGTAAATCAAGGAATTCAACACAGGCTCCAACGGCCATCTGCTTATCCTCCACCCACACTTCTCCATCAAAACGAATAAAGTCTGTTGCAGCTGTAAACTTCAGTTCGTTACCGTATTCACGAGACAGCACTTTTGCCTGTCCTACATCGGAGTAATCCTCCGGCTTCAAAGAACCTGCTTCAGCACCGAAATCATCATTAAACTGATCTGGTGGAATGTATCCTCCATCTTTAGACACCTTATTTCTGAAAAACTTCAGTGCCGAAAACCATATAGTGTTTAACTCTGACTCCTCAAGAGGTGGATCACACTTTGCTGCCTGTTCCAGAAACACTTCATGCGCTTTATCACACTCACCGTACTTCTTAAGAACCCTTCCTGCAAAACGAGACAAAGTGTTATTGCGGCTGCCCTCTGTAATAGGACCACCAACAAACCCATCATCCGCTTCTGGCTCTATATCTGCTACCACTTCCATAATGTTCATCCATCCTTCATGCCAGATAACCTCTCCTGTTGTTGCACCGAATAAAAATCTGGCGGCATCAAGAGCATTATAATCAAAGAACGGATAGGCTTTCTGGATTGCTTTTTTCATTGCAGTGTACTGTGAAGAATCCGTGCTTTTCTCAATAGGGAAATATGCATGAAATCTTGGACGCTCTGACTTGCCATCCTTTGCAAGCATATGATGTCTGCTTGGCACCAAGATATAATCCACATCTCCGAAGAGTTCTTTCATCTTGTCTTCTGTAATCCAATCTGCCGGATTATCACTATGGTCATTATCAATATCCATTGGAATTACATCCGATTCGATAAAGTTACTGTTGCCTCTGCGATTACCTGTGTATGTGGCACACACATGGTCAACTGCTACTGCTGATTCCATATCTGCTGCATTATCCACGACTACCTTATTGGGATAAATACAGTTAGCAGCTCTCCCAACACAGGTCGCACAACATAATGTCACCTGCATTTAATCATCCTCCTTGCATTCTTCATTGAAATATCTAATTGGCATCTGCTTACGCCCGGCATAAGCTATCTCATTTAACATCCCGGCTGTCGGCTTTCCAAATACCCACAATGCCTTACATTTAGATAGAATCACTATATTCATGAACATTGCCAGTTCACGCTCTGTGTTTTCCTTCATAAACTGAGGAAATAACAAATGTGGTGCAATTGGTATTGCTCCCTGATCTACTGCAAATCTGCTATAACGTCTGGCTTTCTCTGTATTACCTTCCACATCACCGCTATAAGCTGAACAGATATACACCATTTGCATATAACGCTTCTGATTCTTATCCATATTGGATATCACGTGGTATGGCACAGGATCTGCGTAACCTTCCGGGTTTCTGTAACCTACTCCCATACGAACCGTCTCCTTTCGTTAAATAGTAGGAATATATCTATCCCTCCACTATCCCTTGGACATGAAAAACATAAAATGGCGGGAATTTTTTTAAATTTTTATCCGGCATGAGATTCTTCCTTTTATATGTAAAAAACAACGATGCAAATTCTTTAATTTTTCTCCCGCCCAAATATGAATTCCGTGTCCAAGGGATGGTGAAGGACGAAGGAACTTACACAAATTCATAAAAATTGAAAAAAGTTCCCGCCAAAAGTTGAATTTCATGTCCAAGGGATAGTGAAGGACAGAGGAACTTACATAAATTCATAAAAATGAAAAAAGTTCCCGCCAAAAGTTGAATTTCATGTCCAAGGGATAGTGAAAGGACAAAAAGTCTTTCAGAAAGGTGGTGCAAACGATGGGAAATGTTACAGAAACAAAAAACACTACAGCCAACAACATTGATGCCGAAATTGCTGACGTGCTGATTGCTCTCAGTGTCATTACCCGACAGCTTGCAAAGAAAATCACAGGCAAACATATGGCAAAGGAGGAAACAGCCAATGAAAAACAAAGAAATGGCGGAATTGTTTAAGACAATCGCAGACAGTTTCACTAGACTCAGTGAAATCTACTCTTCTGCTGAAGATGCAGAACAGCCTAAGCCTACAGGTAAAAAGGAAAAACCTGCCAAAGCAGCAGAACCTTCTCCTATAGAAGAAAGTGCAACCGAAGGAAACACAGAACCTGTCGCTTATACCAAAGAAGAGATCAGATCAAAACTGGCTCAGATGTCAAAGGCCGAGGCGGGCAAGTATAAAGCGGATGTTAAAGGCCTCGTCGCAAAATACTCATCTGACGGTACACTCTCCGGCATTCCTGCTGATAAGTACGCAGACGTTGTAGCTGCTCTGGAGGTGATCAGTAATGCCTAAACATGCACTGCTCTCTGCTTCGTCCAGTAAGCAGTGGCTCAACTGTCCACCATCAGCAAGATTATGTGCCGACATCCAGGAACGAGCAAGTCCTTATGCACAGCAGGGAACAGATGCACATGAGCTTTGCGAGTACAAAGTGCTGTCTGCACTTGGAAATGCCGGAAATGATCCAACAGCAAACCTCGAATTCTATGATGCCGAGATGGAAAACTGCACCGAGGAATACAGGAACTTCGTCATGGAACAGTACGAAGAAGCAAAAACATTATGTGCAGATCCTCTCATACTCGTAGAACAGAGACTGGACTTCTCCAACTGGGTGCCGGATGGCTTTGGAACAGGTGACTGTCTTATTGTGGCAGATGAGGTACTTCATATCATTGACTTTAAATACGGACTTGGAGTTCTGGTTGATGCAGAACACAATCCTCAGATGATGTGTTATGCCTTGGGTGCTATCGATATCTACGATGGCATCTATGATATCAAGACTGTAAAGATGACAATCTTTCAGCCGCGAAGAGATAATGTTTCCACCTGTACCATGACAAAAGCAGATCTTCTCACTTGGGCGGATACAGTTCTTGCACCAACTGCAAAGTTAGCATACGAAGGAAAAGGCGAATTCAAAGCCGGTGACCACTGCACCTTCTGTAAGGTTAAGGCAACCTGTCGGAAACGTGCTGAGTACAACTTGGAACTTGCACAATATGATTTTGCGATGCCTGCCACACTTGAGGATACTGAGATTGCAGCTATCCTTCCGAAGGTCGATGACCTCGTTACTTGGGGAAACGACATTAAGAAATACGCACTTCAGCAGGCATTAAGCGGCACTCACTATGATGGATTCAAAGTAGTTGAGGGTAAATCCAACCGCAGATACACAGATGCAGATGCCGTTGCATCGGCAGTAGTAAATGCCGGATACAACCCTTATGAGAAAAAGCTTCTCGGAATCACAGAAATGACTTCTATTCTGGGTAAGACGAAGTTCAATGAACTCCTTGGTGGCTTAATTGAAAAGCCACAGGGAAAACCAACACTTGTGCCTGAATCAGACAAACGACAGGCACTTAACACAGCAAATGATGATTTTAAAGATAATTAGGAGGACAAAATTATGCCAAACAACACAACTAAATACAGTATTTCTGCAGTACCTACAAAGGTAATTACAGGGCCAAACACAAGATTCTCATACCTCAATGCGTGGGAAGCAAAGGCAGTCAATGGGGGGAAACCTAAGTATTCGGTTTCTCTCATCATCCGAAAAGATGATACCGTTACCATTAACAAAATCAAGGCTGCAATTCAGGCTGCATACGAGGAAGGTCAGTCAAAGCTTAAGGGAAATGGCAAGTCAGTACCAGCTCTTACAGCAATCAAGAATCCACTTCGTGATGGTGACATCGAAAGACCTGATGATGAGGCATACGCTAACAGCTATTTTGTGAATGCGAATTCCGCTTCTGCTCCTGGTATCGTAGATGCAGACAGACAGCCTATCATTGAGCGCTCCGAGATGTATTCAGGCATTTATGGCAGGGCGTCCATCAACTTCTATGCTTTTAATGTAAACGGCAATCGTGGTATTGCCTGCGGCTTGAATAACTTGCAGAAGCTGAGGGATGGCGAACCTCTCGGAGGTAAGGCAAGCGCTGAGTCTGACTTTGCAACCGCTGAGGATGACGATTTCCTTGCTTAATCAGTAACTATCAACCTGACTGGTAGTGGAAAAACTGCTACCAGTCACTTTTTTGAAATGAGGTAAAACCATGACAAATATTGATCATTTAATGTTAACTATGTGCTTTGGAATGAATCTTGGATGGCTGCTTGGCGGTCTGATGATCATAATCACGGATGGGATTAAAATCCATAAGGAAAAGCACAAAATCAAGAAGGAACAGAAAATAAGTGATGACAAGAAAGGGACAGGTGACAATCTATGACAATGGAAATGGTAAACACATTCATCAACAATGCAATAGAATTTACATTAGCAGCCATTGTACTTATACTCTGTGTATTTGCATTAGCTGCAACCTGGAAATGGATTATCGGCTTAGGTATTAAATTTATCCATTGGCTTTGTCCGGGACTGAAGAATCACAAGAAAAAATAACATAACAATCTGGGTGGCGGAGGATATTTCCTCTGCTACCCCATTTTTATAATAAAGGAGACAATATATGCAAATTCCAGAAGTGATTAAAAAAATATCCATCGACTTGGAGACTTACTCCAGTGTACCCATTAAAAATGGTGTATATCCGTATGCAGAATCCCCAGATGCAGAGATTCTTCTGTTCGGCTACTCCATCAACGATGAACCTGTCAATGTAATTGATGTGGCAAACGGAGAAGAGTTCCCAGATTATATACTGAAAGCACTCATAGATGATTCCGTAATAAAATGGGCATTCAATGCATCATTCGAGCGAATCTTTCTCTCCTACTGGCTTAAACGCAACTACCCAGAATACTTTAAAAGCTACAGTATCCCAGAGGATTCCGTTGGTAATTACCTTGATCCGTCCTCATGGAGATGCAGCATGATCTGGTCTGCTTATATGGGACTTCCACTTTCACTTGAAGGTGTTGGTGCTGTGCTTGGACTTGAGGAACAGAAACTTAAAGAAGGCAAAGATCTCATCCGCTACTTCTGTGTACCATGCAAACCTACCAAGGTAAATGTTGGCAGGACAAGAAATATACCATCTGATGCTCCAGACAAATGGGAACTGTTCAAAAAATATAATAAAAGGGATGTTGAGGTCGAAATGTCCATTCAGCAGAAACTTTCCCGTTTTCCTGTGCCGGACAGTGTATGGGATGAATACCATATAGACCAGGAAATCAATGACCGTGGCATCCTGCTTGATATGGATGTTGTAACAAATGCAATTAAATTTGACGCTTTCAGCAAGGCAAGGCTTATGGGAACATTAAAGGATAAGACAGAACTTGAAAATCCAAACTCTGTAACACAGATGAAAGACTGGCTCATTTCAAAAGGTGTAGAAACAGACTCCCTTGATAAAAAAGCTGTCCTTGAACTGCTTAAGACTGTGCCATCTGATGTCGCAGATGTTCTAAAACTCCGTCAGCAGCTTGCAAAATCATCTGTGAAAAAATATCAGGCTATGCAGAACTCTGTATGTGCCGATGGCCGTGCCAGAGGTATGTTCCAGTTTTATGGTGCAAACAGATCTGGCAGATGGGCAGGTCGCATTATTCAGTTACAGAACCTGCCACAAAACCACATGACCGATTTGGAAGATGCAAGAGACACCGTAAAATCTGGGGATTACGAACTTATGAATATGTTATACGATGATGTGCCAGATGCCCTCTCACAGCTTATCCGCACAGCTTTTATTCCAAAACCGGGATATAAGTTCTGTGTATCTGACTTCTCTGCAATTGAAGCCCGTGTTATTGCTTTTCTGGCAAAGGAGAACTGGCGTATGAAGGTATTTAAAGAAAACGGGGACATCTACTGTGCCTCTGCATCAGCCATGTTCCATGTCCCTGTTGAAAAGCATGGTGTTAATGGACACCTCCGCCAGAAAGGTAAGATTGCAGAACTTGCCCTTGGATATGGTGGTTCAGTCGGTGCTTTAACTGCTATGGGAGCATTAGATATGGGACTATCCGAAGATGAATTACAGCCACTTGTTGACTCATGGAGAACCTCAAATCCGAATATCGTGCAGTTTTGGTGGGATGTTGACCGTTGTGTCAAAACAGCCATCAAGCAGCGTACTGCCACCGAAACACACGGCATCAGATTTGTATATCAGAGCGGTATGTTGTTTATCGTCCTTCCATCCGGCAGACGTCTCTGCTATGTAAAACCAAAGATTGGTGAAAATAAATTCGGTGGTGAATCTGTCACATACGAAGGTGTCGGTACTAATAAGAAGTGGGAACGCATCGAATCCTATGGCCCCAAATTTGTAGAAAATATTGTACAGGCAATCAGCCGAGATATCCTCTGTCATGCCATGCGTACTCTCTCCCATTGCTTTATCGTGGGTCATGTACACGATGAACTGATCATTGAAACACCTATGGATGCTGACCTTAATGCCATCTGTGATCAGATGGGCAGGACTCCTGATTGGATTGACGGACTGCTCCTTCGTGCCGATGGATATGAAACAGCATTTTATAAAAAAGACTAACATTAAAAAAAGTAACCGTTAGCGTTACCGTCAGAAATTTGACAAAAATAACCCCGATGGCTCGTGCTACCATCGGGGCATTTTACATTATCTATGGTTGTCCAGTTTCTTAGCAAGTTCTGACATCACATCATCCTTACGACCTCTAAGCGTTCTTCTGGATACTCCAATCTCGTCTGCTACAGACTGCTGTGATTCCTTGTTTGTTACCATTTTTACCAAACGCATCTTCTCATCTGTAAGTTCATTTAACGCATCATGTAAAGCATCAACAATAATCTTATATGCCACAAGTTCTGAGATGTCATTACCGTCATCTGGATCATATCCTGTTTCAAGGAGAGCATCATAAGATGTTTCTAATTTAATCTGTGCGTCTCTGTCACGCTCGTCCTTCCTTGCCCAGTTGTTGAAGGTTCGGTTCATAAGATCTGCTTCTTCTTTTGATGCTGCACCAAAAATCGCATAATAGCGTTTTTTTCTGCCTGGCAATGCAATGTTAGCAACTGGAACATCATGCTCCTTATAATGCTTAACAGTAATCTCATCACCATCCTCAATTGGCACAAAATATGGAAAATCATATCTTGCAGCTCCATCAACAGTTACTTTACATTCATTATTCTTTTTTACCATGATTGTCCTCGTTCTTTCCGCCTTTCAGCGTTCGCACTGAGCGAGGACAAATAATTCGTCTGATGGCACGACAACAAGACGAGATTTCATAAAATTCAAATTTTACCCTTTATCGGTAAATCTAAACTCTATTTATCCTCGCCCAATGTCGCGCGCCATTTGGCTTAAATATATTTTTTTTGAACTATCCTTTTTGGACGTTCAGATGGCATCACAACCTCTGTGAAACCATCTCAAAACCCAAAGTCTAAATTTCTTATATTTCTTTGTTCTCCATTTTCTTTTCAACTTTTAATAAAAGTACACAGAGCATAAACATATATAAGGTTTTTTTTGATCCACGACACATCTTAGCCATACATGTTTCATAATCAATCATTTGCCCAAGGTGTGTTTTTCCTTTCGTTAATTTAATTTTATCTGAGATTTGAAATAACACCATGAAGTGGGACTTTAAGCTAAAAAAGTACACAAAAATAAGGGTTCCCACGATTTTATTAATTTTCAAAATCGTGGGAACCCTTATATCTACGTTCCGAACTTAAAGTTTCACTTTAAAAATTTCTTATTTTTTTTACGAGGTAATTGCAAATCTACATGAGCATCATCCAGTTTCTTTTGCCATTCCTCAACAGAATCATCTGGATGCCCCCACATAAGATACTGAATAAAAAATGTAGCTTGATTCCATTTTCCATCAAAACCTGCTTTTGAAAGAAGATCCTCAAAAAATATAGGATGCAAACATAAAGCCTTACATACAGCCACAACATTCGCATACTTTCTATCAGCACTATTATCATTAATATATTTACTTAATGTCTGAACAGATACGTGGCATTTAAAACTTAGCTCTTCTTCATTTACATCCAAACGATTCATGTGATATTTTAGTGTACCACCAAAGCTACCAGGTAATTCACCTTTAATTTTTGCTATATCTTCAGAAACACTTGCAATCTGCTCCAAATTTTTACATCTTTCACTTCTGCTCTGATTATCTTCATGATCAGGATTATATGAAGCTTCAATAAATGTATCCGAAACAACATTCCTACACAAAAAACATCTTCTATAGAATGTATCACTATATTTCTGGCTTGCACTGACTTTTCTATCAAATACAAAGCAGCATTCATCCACATGTTCCAAGGCATATTCCGTAAGGATTGGATATCCCTTTTCGTCTGACTCAATATATTCAGGTGCATTTATACATACCATACTGTTTGAATAGACTATTTTATTTTCAAAAAATAGTTGTCTTAAAACAGGATTCGAATACATCACATAAATTGCATTCTGCTCATCAATAACAAATGTCTGATTTCTTCCTATAGCATCTTTTTTGAATGAAAATGGCGGTAAATATTTACCTTCAACATATACAAATGTTCCTTGAACTTTTTCGTATCCTAGTTCTATCAATCGTAATTTTGCTGCAACAATTGATACCTGAAAATAACTTGCTACTCGTTCAACAGTTTCCTGTACCAATTCAGCATATCTTCTTTGGGGATTTTCTGAATACAAGTCCCTAAGAATCTTATCATAAACTCGTTTTGTCATCTTTGCAGGCATAAGAATCCTTGGAGCCAATTGATTTGCTTGCCATTCCATCCACTTCAATGCTGGCGCATCCTGTGGGATGCCTTCATATGTCTCCACAATCTCACAAGAAATATGATTACACTCGCCAGTGAGCAACTTCTGTAATTCAAATGGTCTACGATGCCTGTCCCAATGTACGCATTCATGTATGATGGTGTTATTGGCTGTTCCAACATTTCGCATAAAATACACATTCGGATTAATCAGTATGGTTCCCGGTTTAGTAACAATTTCAACTTTTTCTTTAAGAGTATGGTCTGTATAAACCGTTACCTTCTCTGCCCCAAAGTATGTTCTTCCAAAAACAGAATCATCCAATGGAGCATAATATACCTTCATTCCCATACTCTGTGCGATTTCCAATACTGGCAATGGCATCGGCTGCAATAAAGCCTTGGGATAATTTCGTTTCAAAAAATCCTCTGCATTTTTCTCTATATCTTCTTCATATAAATATGGTACCAGATCCTGACTTAGACTCTTATCCTTATCAAATTTTGTCGGATTATATTCCTCTGCATTGGTGATTGATACCTGCTGTAGCCCATTTTCAAGTCTTGCACTAAAGAATACATTATATGTACGATGTCCATCTGTTTCATCATATCCGCATCTACCCTTTCCTTTCACGGATATGTCGGTGTCTACAGAGACTCTTATTTCCAATAATCCTTCATCTTTTTCTTTAAAGGTAACACCGCTGACATGAATATCTTCTAATTCTACATATGAAACAGAATAAACAGTATCATTTTCAAAGGAATCCTTGTGTGTATAGACCAAACCTTTAATCCTATTAAAGATTTCATCATAATACACATCTTCCATATATTCCTTGAAATTATTATATTTTTTCATGTAACTCCCCCTTCAACAAACAAATTATTAAACTACTAATGTCCCCCTAGAAAAAATTCATTTTCCAACTTTCCATGCAATTCAAAATTACTATTTCCCTATTTTTCAATCTTTATGCCTTATCAATTTCATTATAAATAAACTCACATACATCTAACGCATTTAACAACTGAACACAATCTACTTTCGTTATTTCCCTGCAACAGCGTCCGTGTAAAAGCCATGTCCTATCCAAATAATCTGGCTCAGGTTCGGATTCCTGTTTCATATCTAAAGGGAGCTTTCCAAAACAAAACAGCCTGTTAGTGTATTCCTCAAGTGCCGGATAAAAATACAGAATATAGAATCTTTTTTTATTAAATCCTGTCGCATTTTCATAATCTTTATTCTTCTGTATCGAATATCCATAACTTGAATATTTATCCTTATATTGAAGGTTTTGATTTTTTGCATTTTTTTTAGGGAATTCTACTAAGTTAGAAATCCTTATTTCAAACAAAATGATAAGATACAATGCTGCTGTCATATATTCCTTGTTATCAAATGACTTTATACCATTCTGATAATATGTAATATACGGCTTTTTTACATAAATGCTACTCAATTTTCTTTTGATATGTTTAATCACCCTTTCATCGTCCATTTCAAAAAAATCCATAATTTTTTCAGGTGACTCATGTATATATCTAGTCCATTCTGCAAAATGCCTTGGATTTCCATGTTCGGTTGGAATCCACCCATTTCTACCTAATTCACGGCTTTTTTCAACTTCTACCGAAAACCTTTTTTCAAACTCTTCTTCAGAAAGCCCTTCCGTTTCCTTTACTACATTGACATATTTCTTGAACTCTTCCGACATTGAGAACATGAGGGAATTCTCCTGAAGCCTCTCCCAAATTGCAGCCCAATCTGTTGAAAAAAGATATTTATTTTCTGTAAATTTCTCGGCTATTTCATTCCAATTGTACCTAACAATAGGAAATCCTGATAT
>ERZ1035006.2379-NODE-2379-length-10741-cov-3.100412_pt1 | contig 10741 bp, 4 predicted proteins | sample MGYA00520694_ERZ1035006 | MGnify/ENA primary metagenome ERZ1035006 (study PRJEB33766, sample SAMN09781746) | gut metagenome | biome: gut microbiome | host: Homo sapiens | place: Madagascar | study: EMG produced TPA metagenomics assembly of the PRJNA485056 data...
ATCCAATAAATGGTCTTTGTGCGGTGTTGCCTTAAATCAATTATAACCCATTCGCTCAGATATGTCAACTGACCGCCGATTTTTTTTTTAAATCAGGCAGATTTCCCGCCCGAGATATGTTATAATTACAAAAGGAAAACGAAAGGGGTGGCGAAGTGTTCCAGATAACACATGAAAACGCGTCCGCGATATTCAGACAGTACGCGAATGCAGTCTACCGAATTGCGCTGGGGATAGTTCGAAGTCCTGAGGAAGCCGAGGACATACTTATGGACTGCTTTTCCGCAGCTATACATCATTCCGGGGGCTTCAACGATGAGAAGCACCTGAAGAACTGGCTCATGCGAATGGCGGAGCACCGTGCGCTTAACGTTGTGAAGTCCGCGCGGGTGAAGCGAAGCGTCCCGCTGGAGGAAGCGGAAGCTGTCGCTGCGCCGCATAAAGCGCACAGCGAACTGCTTGACACGGTGATGCGCCTGCCGGATATCGTCAAGACGGTGGTGTACATGTTCTACTATGAAGACATGCCCGCCGCAGACATCGCACAGGCGCTGTGTATCAGCGAGAATACGGTCTACAAGCGGCTTGCCAAAGGCAGAAAGCTGCTGAAGATCTCTTTGGAGGAGGGAATGCAATGACTGAGAAAGATATCAGGGCAATGTATGATAAAATGTCACTCTCCGAGGAGAGACTGTCGGAGCTTGAAAAGCGCCTTGACGGCTGCTTCGACCGCGAGCCGGAGAATATCCACGATTTTGACGATGACGGGCTTATGCAGTTCGACCAGGAATACAAGCCCGCGCCCCGCCGGAGAAGTCCGCTGATAGCTGCGGTGAGCGCCGCAGCGGTGGTGCTGGTCGCCGGGGGAGTGACTGCGGCGTTCAGGACCGGACTTATCCCGACCGGAACGACTGTTTCCGAGCCGCCGTCCGTTGACTCGACAGCCGAGACGGAAGAGCCTGTACCGGACGAACTGAAGCACGGGATAACCTCCGCAGACCTGCCGGAATACGAGTTCAGGGGACTGCTTGACAGCGATTCGCTGGAACTGGACGGCTCCTCGTTCGATAAGTCCTGCGAGAACGATATCCGCGACAGTAATATCACAAAATCAGTCCTGCTGGCTGAAATGACTGTAAACGAGGGCGATTACGAGTGGAAGACCGGATATTCGCTGTATACGGTCACAATTGACAAGGTTTTCTACAGCATGATGGGAATATCCGCCGAGGATACCGAGCTGAAACTGGTGATACCCGGCGACCGCAACGCCCAGAACGAGGGCTGCCCGCTCTATGTGGCTGGCGACCGGATAATCGCGGCTCTGAGGAGCGGTGAGCAGTACTACGAACCGGTGCCGCTGACCTTAGCGGATATCGTCACGGTCAACGGCAGGGATATCGCGGCGGTGCACAGCAAATCCCTTCCGGTAATGAGCAGTCTCGCCGGAGAGAAAGTGCTGACCTACGACCGCTCCGTTACCGCAAATCCCGCGCTTTACTACGGGCTGTACGACCTACTGGAATACGGTGAGTACTACTCCGGTATCGCGGAAAACACCGACAGACCGGAATACACTCCGGAGGGCAGCTTCAACACGGCTGACCTGACGTTCAGCACCGAGCCCGAAGCGCTGACGAATATCCTCGAGCCGAACTTCTTCGGCCGCTGGCTGAACAACGGACCGTATGTAAACAGCAGCGTGCTTAATGAAATTTATTTCCGGTATAATACCAAGCCGGGCTGGAACGATGTTTTCAAAACGCTGAACGATATTGAATGCGGCGGCTTCGCCGAGGACGAAAAGGCGTTCTACATGCTTGACAGCAGTGACGGCGGCATGGTGTGGAGCATTCTGAAATACGACCCCGAAACGCTCTACCGCTACGAGGGTCTGGCAGAACACGACCGCGCGGACTACGCCGATTCTTTCCACCGCGTGATAAATTTCTCTGACATCACCGAAGCGTGTGCACCGGGCGATATAACGACACTGGGGCTTCTCAAGGCGCTTTCCGGCTATGACGAGTCCCTCGCCGGGGCGGTGAAGCGCGACCTTACGGGTCTGGTGGATTACGATTCCGTGACATGGCATAACACTGACCTGAATCGCACGGAGTTCCAGCGTCTTGGTATCCCGGACGAAGAAACCTGGTTACTCAAAAAGACCGACAGCGAGTTTTCCCTCGTGGTGAGAAAATACGCATGGTGCGAATCCGGAAAGCAGTCCGAGGGTCCGTTTGAGGAATGGCGCGGGCTTCCCGCCGGAACGGTGTACAACGGCAGAATATGCAGATATTTCCGTCTGGATTATACAAAGAACGCCGCCGGAAAGTGGGAGTGCTCGGATTTAGCTCCCTTATCTGGCGACCCATCTGATATGGATAGCTTCTTCTCGCCGCAGACCGACCTTGATATGTTCCCGTCCTATATGAACAGCGGGGAAATACACCCGGAAATATCCGTTGAGTACTACGCGGTGGAGAACAACGGGCTTACTGACGTGTACGCAGTCCGCAGGCTGAAGGGAATATTCGGCGATGATGTTGACGAGTACGACCTCTACTACCGCGACCCGCGCACGGATACTTACACAAACCTGGTATACGGCCAGTCGGTGGATCTCATTGTCAATGACGATGGCAGCGTTATATCCGCCGCTGTTATTGATGGAAAGCCCCAGATCACGCGCTACAGATCCGGGATCGGCGTTCAGAATGTATACGCGGGCACAAACGCACAGTCGGGCAGGATAGAGCTGACCCGGCATGGAGATTTCCTGCTGGTCGGCTATGACTGCGGCGGCGAAGCGTGGCAGTCCGTGCTCACCAGCGATGGACTGATGGTGGTAGGGTGCAGTCCGGCTGATGAGGTAAAACTCACTGATAACGGATTCGCAGTCTTTAATTCCTACGATGGAAAATATTCAGAATACACAATGGACGACCCCACGCAGTTACGGGTGCTTGAAACCAAGGCGCGCCGGCTGTGGTTCGAGTATGTGGTGGAGTCCCCGATGAGTATCGGCGGGTATTTTGAAGTCGCTGACGGCCGCACGGGAATGATCATCGCCGACCCGGCGCTTCGCACCTATGATGGTATCCTGAAGCAGTTCACGGACGTGTTCACGGACGAAGCGGCGCAGGAAGCGATGAGCGTAATAATCGGCAGCTCTGTCATAGAAGCTGACGGCAGGACGTTCTCCAGCGGCGGCGCACGCGGCACCGACCTTTCCATCTCTGACGTAGGCTTATCTATTCCGGAAGAAATGCTCACCGATACCTCCGCAGTGCTGGATTTCACAATATACTACTATGACCCCGAAACTGACACCCAGCTTGACAGTACCGACCACTACACGATAAATGCAGTGAAGACCGAAAACGGCTGGCGGCTTGACAGATTTTATTATCCTTACTAATGAGAAATACCCTTCCGGTCGCCGGGAGGGTATTTTATTATTTCACATTCCGGAAAGCGGAGGGAGTTGTCCCCTCGTAGCGCCTGAAAAGCTTGCAGAAGTAGCTTTCCGAGCCGAAGCCGGTCTGCTCTGCGATATCGCTGATGGAAAGCCCCGTGGAGGTGAGCAGCGATTTCGCTTCCTGAATGCGGCGCTTTGCGATGAACTCCATCGGACGCAGTCCCAGGATATTCCGGAAAAGCAGACAGAGGTGCTGCTTGGAAACTCCGGCGGCGCTGCAAAGCTCGTCCATTCCGAGCGGCTGCTGGTAGCTTCCGTTTATCAGGTCGAGCGCCCTCATCAGCGCGGGGGACGACGACGCGGAGGCTCCGTTTCCTGATATCACGCGGTAGGTCTCAATAAGAAAATCATACAAATATCCGGAAGCCTTGTAGTTGCCGAATATATTGTCCGAGCGTATCGCGTCATGCATTTTCCGGAAGATGTGCTCCAACGTCCTGACGTCGCTCAGCGGGTAGACTGCCGGCGCGCTGAATCCGAAATGCCGCAGAATATCGTCAGCCGCGTATCCGCCCGGGACTACCCAGTGTATATCCCAGACGTCGCCCCCCGCGTAGTACTCGTGCGGCACAGCGGCGGGAAGAAACATGGCGGAGCAGGGCGGGACAGCCATTCTTTCCCCGCCGGATATCAGCACCCCGCTGCCTTTCGTGCTGAACAGAATCTGCGGGTCGAAGTAACCATCCGGCCGTATTATGTGATCCTGGCAGTGGTGAAGACCCATGTTCAGCAGGTACAGCGGAAGCTCTCTTTCTCCGCGCAGGATAGGATAATCAGTAAAAACCATAAAAAGCGCCTCTTATATTCATATCGTTATAAAATAATAATATCATCTATTGACTTGTTTGTCAATATGCTGTACAATTATATAAAAAGCCATCTCTGCAAATCTCATGCGGGCTATGCATTATACCCGTAGGGGCGGAGCTTGCTCCGCCCGCATACAGAAGCCGCCCGTACATTATCGGAAAATCAGAGGTTTTTTGAAATCAAATCTCGGAGGTCAATATGGATATTTCTTCTATCGCCGCAAAAGGCTCGCCCAAAAGTTTCATGATATTTCACGAAGACCCGCAGGCGCTTCACGTTGATACGCTTCCGAAGCACTGCTATTTCATTCCTTTCGCGCCGGGGCAGGACGCGTTTTCACCCCGTGAGGATTCTGCGCGTTTCGAACTGCTGAACGGCATGTGGGACTTCCGCTATTACGACAGCATTGTAGACCTGGAGGACGATTTCACCGCTCTTCCCGGCACGGAAAAAATACCTGTGCCGTCAAACTGGCAGCTTCACGGGCACGACAATCCGCAGTACACCAACATAGCCTACCCGATACCCTACGACCCGCCCTATGTACCGGACGATATCCCGGTCGGCGTCTACAGCCGCGGGTATGACTACACCCCGGACGGAATGCGCAAAATTCTGACGTTCGAGGGTGCTGACAGCTGCCTGTATCTTTACGTTAACGGAATGTTCGCGGGATATTCCCAGGTGTCGCACAGCACTTCTGAATTTGACGTCACGCAGTATCTCCGCAAGGGAGAAAACCGCATAACTGCGGCGGTGCTCAAATGGTGCGACGGAACTTATCTCGAAGACCAGGATAAATTCCGGCTTTCGGGAATTTTCCGCGATGTTTACATGCTTTCAAGACCGGAAAAACGGCTGGAAAACTACATCGTCAGGACTGAACTTTCCGGTGACTGCACCTCCGCGAAGCTGATATTCACGCCGTCCGGAAGCGCCGCTGAATGCACGCTCACGGACAGCGTGGGAGCACAGACCGCGCATTTCACAGCCGCAGACGGCGAAACTGTATCGGTGGATATCCCCGCCCCGGCGCTGTGGAACGCTGAAACTCCGAACCTTTACAAGCTGTCGATATCCGCAGGCGGCGAGGTCATCGGCGAGCGGGTAGGGTTCCGGAAGATACGCGTAGAAAACGGCGTTGTGAAGCTAAACGGAAAGCCGCTGAAATTCAAGGGCGTGAACCGCCACGACAGCTATCCGGACACCGGATATTACGCCCCGGTGGAGAAAATGCGGCTCGACCTCACGCAGATGAAGCGACACAATATAAACGCAGTCAGGACCTCGCACTACCCGAACGCGCCGCAGTTCTATCAGCTTTGCGATGAACTGGGGCTGTATGTCATCGACGAAGCCGACGTTGAGACCCACGGCTGCGTAATAGTCCACAACGACCTGAAGTGGAGCAGGGGCTACAACGGCATTGCCCTGCTCGCTTCTGACGAAAGGTTCAGAACCGCGATATGCGACCGCGCGGAATTGCTGGTCAAACGTGATATCAACCGCCCCTGCGTACTGCTGTGGTCGCTTGGCAACGAAAGCGGCTGGGGCACGAATTTCCTGGCGGCAGGGAAGCTGGTGAAATCGCTGGACGACACTCCGACTGATATCCTCGACCTTGTGTCAAAAATGTACCCCTCGCGGCAGGAAATGCGGGATTTCCTTGACGATAAGAGCGAGACCCGCCCGTATATCCTGTGTGAGTACTGCCACGCGATGGGCAACGGCCCGGGCGACCTTGAGGACTACCACGATACGTTTTATTCCAACGAGCGCTTCTGCGGCGGATTCATCTGGGAGTGGGCTGACCATGCGTTCCCGCTTGGGAAGACGGCTGACGGAAAGATTAAGTACGGCTACGGCGGGGATTTCGGCGAGCGCCACCACGATGGCAATTTCTGCATGGACGCGCTGAATTATCCCGACAGAACTCCGCACACCGGGCTTCTTGAAGCGAAGCAGGTGTACCGTCCGGTGCGCGTGAGCTGCGGGGAAAACGGGCGCTTCACATTCAGCAGTACGCTGGAGTTTGCCGACGCGGGTAAGCTGCTTGACTGCCGCTGGGAAATAACGCGCGGCGGGGAAATCACCGTCAGGGGCGCGCTGGATTTTTCAGTTCCGCCGATGGGTAAGGCTGAAATAACAGTTCCCGAAGCCGCCGAAAGCTCCGATGAGGAATCGTATATCCGTTTCATCTTTACCGCGAGGGAGGATACTCAGTACTGCAAAAAAGACTATGAAATATGCTTCGACCAGGTGAAGCTGTGCGGCGCGAAGCCGAAGCCCGCGGCTGTCCCGGAGCTGCCCGTCACTGTCGAGGATTCGGCGTTTGCCGTGCGCATCGTTTCCGGTGGGACTGTATTCCGGTTCAACAAGCGGCTGTCGATGTTCGATTCCATCTCGCATAACGGCAGGGAACTGCTGGAAAAGCCGCTGAGTTTCAACTTTTTCCGTGCGCCTGTTGATAACGACGTGATGAAAAACGACTGGTACGCGGCGCACCTCAACGAACTCACACTGAGAAACTACGGCGTGACTGTCGCCGCTGCTGCGACTTCAGCGGAAATAAAGCTGCGCCAGTCGATGGTATGGGGAGTGCACCAGCCCGCTGCATACATGGATATTGTTTACCGGATATCCGGCGGCGCACTTGATATTGATTGCAGAGCGGAGTTCTCAAACAAGGTGGAGTTCCTGCCGCGGTTCGGGATACGCGCGTTCCTGCCGCGCAGCTTTTCGCAGGTGGAGTATTACGGCTATGGCCCGCACGAAAGCTACATCGACAAGCACCGGTCGTGCTGGATAGGGAAGTTCACGGCGGATATCAGCGAAATGCACGAGGACTACATCAGACCGCAGGAAAACTCCTCGCACTGGGGCTGTGAATATATTGAAATTTCCGACGGCGTGACTGCGCTGCGGTTCACGTCCGACCCGGGATTTTCGTTCAACGCTTCAGAGTATACCCAGGAGGAACTTGCGGAAAAGCGGCATAATTTCGAACTTGAAAAATGCGGGAGCAGCGTAGTGTGCGTTGACAGCATGATGGCTGGCGTAGGCTCTAATGCCTGCGGTCCGGCGCTGGACGAAAAGTACCGTCTGCCGCTTCCTGAAATATCCGCGAAGTTCCGTATGGACATATCTGAAAAGGAAAAATAATATGAGTTTTTGCGATACCTATAAGAACAGACGGCTTTTCTGCGATGGCTGGCAGTTCAGAAAATCGGACATCACGGCGCAGTTTATCACCACGAAGAGTTTCAAGCCCGTTGACCTGCCCCACGACTGGCTGATATATGATACTAATAACCTCTACGAGACTTCTTCCGGATGGTATGTGAAAAAATTCAGCTATGAAAAGAAGCCCGGCGTGCGCACTTACATAAGGTTTGACGGCGTTTACATGGACACGCATGTATACGTAAACAACAAGCCCGCCGGCGAGTGGAAGTACGGCTATTCCGCGTTCCGGTTCGACATAACCGACCTTATCAAAAACGGCGAAAACACCATACTTGTGCGCGTTGATTATCATTCCCCGAACTCCCGCTGGTACTCCGGCGCGGGAATTTACCGCAATGTCTGGCTGTGCGAATCCTCGGAGATCCGCTTCGGGAACGATGGCGTTTACATCTCCACCGAAAAGCACGGCGAAGACTGGAGCGTGAACGTGACCTCCGAGGTGCTGCGCCCTATGGGAACGCCGATCGCGGGCACAAGGCTGCGCCAGACCGTCCTTGACCCGGCGGGCAATGCTGTCGCTTCCGTTGAGTCTGACGCCTGCGCCGCTGATATCTCCTGCATTCCGGAGGCTGTCCGGGAGAAGGATACCGCTTATTCGGTCACGACCCAGACCTTGTGCGTTGATTCACCTGCGCTGTGGGACATCGAGTCCCCGAAGCTGTATACGCTGGTATCTGAGATAATTTCCGGCGGGGAGGCCGTTCAGCGCGTTTCCCAGCGGTTCGGATTCCGCACGGTGGAGTTTACTGCCGACCGTGGATTCTTCCTCAACGGGCGGCATGTGAAGCTTCACGGCTCCTGCGAGCACCACGACAACGGCTGCCTGGGCGCAGTCTCGAACCGCGCCGCAATACTCCGCAGATTCAGGAAGCTGCGCGAGATGGGCGTGAATGCGATAAGGACTTCCCACAACATGCCCGCCGAGGAATTTATGGAGATTGCCGACGAGTTCGGAATGCTGATACTTTCCGAGGGTTTCGACATGTGGGAGCGCAGCAAGACCGACTACGACTATGCGCGCTTCTTCGATAACTGGGTCGAAAAGGACGTTGCTTCCTGGGTAAGGCGCGACCGCAACCACCCGTCAATAATCGGCTGGAGCGTAGGTAACGAGATATTCGACACCCACGCGGACGAGCGGGGACAGGAGGTAACGTCCCTGCTGAAGCGCCTTGTGAAGCTGCACGACCCGCGCGGCAACGGCTGTGTGACTTTCGGCTCCAACTACATGCAGTGGGAGAACGGTCAGAAGTGCGCCGATATACTGAAGCTGGTTGGCTACAACTACGGCGAGCGGCTGTATGACGAGCACCACGCGGCTCACCCGGACTGGGCGATATACGGCAGCGAGACCGCTTCGGTAGTCCAGAGCCGCGGAATATATCACTTCCCGCTCTCGCAGACCGTTCTTGCGGACGATGATGAGCAGTGCTCGTCAGTCGGCAACAGCTGCACCGGATGGGGCGCAAAGAACACCGAGGACTGCATAATAAAGGACCGCGACGCGGAGTACTGCGCCGGTCAGTTCATCTGGACCGGCTTCGACTATATCGGCGAGCCTACCCCGTACAGCACTAAAAATTCCTACTTCGGGCAGTATGACACGGCGGGATTCCCCAAGGACAGCGCCTATGTTTTCCGCGCCGAGTGGACAGACTATAAGAAATCGCCGTTCGTGCACATCTTCCCGCACTGGGATTTCAACGAGGGTCAGCCGATAGACGTCAGAGTGTGCTCCAATGCGCCGAGAGTGGAACTTTTCCTCAATGGTGAGTCCCAGGGAGCGTTCGACATCGACCACGCTCACGGCAAGCAGCTAACAGCGGACTACATCATTCCCTACCACAAGGGAGAACTCCGCGCGGCGGCATATGATGAGAACGGAAACGTCGTCGCGGAAGACGCCGTGCGCTCTTTCGGGGACGCGGCGAAGCTGGAGGCAGTCCCGGACAAGACGGCGCTGAACGCGGACGGCAGAGACCTCATATATGTCGAGATTGCTGCGTATGACGAGAACGGTACGTTCTGCGCGAACGCTTCCAACCGCGTGAATGTAACAGTTGAGGGCGCGGGCAGGCTGATGGGTCTCGACAACGGCGACAGCACCGACTACGACCAGTACAAGGGAACTTCCCGCAGGCTGTTCTCCGGCAGGCTGCTGGCTGTGATAGGCGCGACTGAATCAGCCGGAGATATCCGCGTTACCATCACCTCCCCCGGTCTTCCGGACTGCACCGTTGACCTCGCCGCTGTGACGGCAGAGCACGAGCCGGGCGTTTCCTGCGGCGAAAAGCTGGAGTTCGCGCCCACCGAGTGCGGCAGGAGCGACGAAGTCCCCGCCCGCAAGGTAGAACTGCTCGCGGATTCGCTGGAGTTCACTCCCGACCGCCGCGAGATAACCGTTAAGACGCTGATCTTCCCGACGAATGCGGACATGGCGGGGGAGATAGAGTACCGCGTGACGAACATCACCGGAATAGTCACCAACATCGCGGATTGCGTTGTGAACGGCGACGGCACGGTTACAGTCCGCGCAAAGGGAGACGGCGAGTTCTTCCTGCGCGCGCTGTGCAAAAACGGCACCGACCGCGTGCATATTCTTTCCGTGCTGCCGTTTACTGCGGCGGGTCTCGGCGCGGCGTTCATCGACCCGTATGAGTTTGTTCCGGGTGGACTGTATTCCAGGGCGAGCGAGAACATCTGCAGCGGCGTCAACCGCGGAGTGGGTTTCGCGTTCGGCGGTACTTCCTGGGCGGCGTTCGACAACGTGGACTTCGGCGATGTCGGCACCGATACCATGACAGTATCCATCTGGGCGAACACCCTCGATCCGGTGAGACTGTGGGTATGGGACGGCATTCCCGGCGAGGGAGAGCTTATCGGCGATTTCGTCTACCACAAAACGCCGGAATGGATGGTATTCAAGCCGGAGACCTATCAGCTTTCCAGAAAGCTCCGCGGAGTCCACACCATCACCATGGAGACCGACTGCGGATATCAGATGAGCGGCTTCATATTCGCGCGCCGGCAGCGTGAATTTGCGGAGATAAACGCCGCGGGCGCAGGGCAGATTTACGGCGATAAGTTCACAAAGGGCGAGGACGAAGTCACCGGGATCGGCAACAATGTGGTGCTTGATTTCGGCGAGTTTGATTTCACGGAGGAGCAGCCGCGCAGCCTTGTCATCTGCGGAAAGTCCCCGCT
>ERZ1035006.2380-NODE-2380-length-10739-cov-10.562711_pt1 | contig 10739 bp, 10 predicted proteins | sample MGYA00520694_ERZ1035006 | MGnify/ENA primary metagenome ERZ1035006 (study PRJEB33766, sample SAMN09781746) | gut metagenome | biome: gut microbiome | host: Homo sapiens | place: Madagascar | study: EMG produced TPA metagenomics assembly of the PRJNA485056 data...
GAGTATTGTTTTATGATTTATCTTTTTCATGGACTGGATGAGATTCCCCCCGCACAGTTTCAAAAGCTTCTGAACTTTCTTCCCGGAGAGCGGCAGCAATATATTCTTCATTATCGCCGAACAGAAGATCAGAAACGCTCTGCCATGGGATGGCTGCTCCTTTGCTACGGCCTTTATCAGGAATATGGTATCGCAGATTTGCCGCCCCTTGATTTTACAAGCTCTGGCAAACCCTTTTTCTTGCAAAAAGCACTTCCCTTTTTCAATATCAGTCACAGTGGAAGCTTTGCTGCCTGTGCCCTTTATTGCGATGAAATCGGCCTGGACATTCAGAAGCTCACCACTCCACGTCCATCCCTGGTTAAACGTGTGTGTACAGAGGAAGAGTATTTCCGAATAAGCTCACCTGCAGATTTCTGCCGTCTCTGGAGCCGGAAAGAAAGTGCCGTGAAGCTTACCGGGGAGGGTATTACCGAAAACTTCTGCGAAATTCTCGCTTTGCATCCAGATATGCATACCAGCTCCGTCCCGCTGAAAGAGAATGCAGGATATCTTTCCTACAGTATTTATAAGGATGAGAAGATCCCTGTCATTCCTGTTACTGTCAGACAGCTGCTGGAGAACCTCTATGCACCAAAATCCTCTCTTTGATCGAACATCTTCTCTTATGCAGGAACTCCCGGAAGCCTCAGCCTCCGGGAGTTCTGTATCCGGCAATCTGCATTGCCCCAATATTCAATTTATACTTCCGGCTCGATCAGTCCATAAGTGTTTCCTTTACGCTTATAAACTACATTCACCTGATCTGTCTCTGCATTGCAGAATACAAAGAAATTGTGTCCAAGCAGTTCCATCTGTACGCAGGCATCTTCCGGATACATCGGCTTAATATCAAATTTCTTCGTACGGATGATCTTAACTTCCTCATCCTCGTCATAGTCCTTGTCCAGATATGCTTTCTGGAAGCTGGCTGCTGCCTGCTGCTTGTCTACGATCTTATTCTTGTATTTCCTGAGCTGACGTTCGATTACTTCCTCAACAAGATCAATGGATACATACATATCGTTGCTGACCTGCTCGGAGCGGATGATGTTGCCCTTCACCGGGATCGTCACCTCGATTTTCTGTCTTTCTTTTTCTACACTAAGAGTTACGACAACTTCAGTGTCAGGAGTGAAATACCTTTCCAGTTTTCCAAGCTTATCTTCCACTGCTGTTCTAAGCCCGTCCGTTACTGTGATGTTTTTTCCGCTGATAATGAATTTCATGCTTCCATCCCCTTTGCTGTTTGATGAATGTATTATAACACATTAATCTTAAAATTAACATCATTTTCTGAAAAAATTACGAATTTTTTCGCAAAGCTGTGCCGATTTTCCTTCCGATAGCAGAAATGCCTCGCATTTTGTGGGAACTAAAGCGTATTTGGGAAATGCTTTCTGCAGGATGTGCGCCACAGTTTGTGGGAGATTTTGCCCCCTCTTCTTTTACAATTCCCCGCATAACTCCGCAAATGGAATTGTTCCTCCAAAAAGATCCAGGGCACTTCCCACCGTTACATCCACTTTCCCATGGGCCGCCTTTTTCAAAGCCTGAATATCCTCCATATTTCCAACACCTCCGGCATACGTTACCGGATTGCCATCATACTCTCCAAGAAGCTGTGCCAGCTCTTTTTCCACTCCTCTTGCCTTTCCTTCCACATCCACAGCATGAACAAGATATTCGTCACAGTACGTCTCCAGCCTTTTCAGAAGCTCCAATGTCACCTTCTCTTCTGTGAATTTTTGCCAGCGGTCTGTAGCCACGTAGTAGACGCCATCCTTCTTCCTGCAGCTAAGATCCAGTACAAGATGCTCTTTTCCAACCGCATCTCTCATCTTTTCCAGATTTTCCCAGGAAATACGTCCGTCACGAAACACATAGGAAGTGACAATTACATGGCTGGCGCCCGCTTTCAGATACTCATCGGCATTCTCCGGATTAACGCCGCCTCCAAGCTGTAAGCCTCCCGGATAAACCTGAAGTGCCAGAAAGGCCTGCTCTCTGGTTGCAGGAAAATATTCGGAAGCAGCACTGTTTAACAGGATAATGTGACCACCGGTCAAACCCTTTTCTTTATATAAGTTGGCGTAAAAAGCACCATCCTGCTCTGATACAAAATTCTCTTTTGCCTGATTGCCTGCGTCCTTAAGGCTTCCACCTACAATCTGCTTCACTTTTCCATTATGTATGTCAATACATGGTCTGAATTTCATTTTGTCCCTCCTTGTAAGCTGATGTTTTTCATCATATTACCATCTTCTGACCTTTGTTTCAATTTTCTCTTATAGAAAAAGGCGGAATCCTCCCGCCCTTTTCCTGTACATCTGTCTTTTATCTGCCATCTGAGGAATCAGATACTGCATCTCCTACATCTTCCACAGCATTTCCAATTCCGTCTCCAATATCACGGACACCGTTTGCCACTCCATCTCCCAAATCTTCCACGCCATCTCCCAGTGCTCCAGATGCTGTGTTTCCTCCATCCACATTGTTATCTGCTGCTCCGTCTGGTGTCACTGCATCATCTGACACGGTATTTCCACTTGTCATACCTCCGGCAGTTCCATCGTTCTGAATGTCTCCGGCATCATCTGCCAGATTATCCTCTGCGTCCGTTCCCTCCTCTATATTCCCCACATTATCCTTATTTGGAGTATTTTGGGGAACCTCATCCGCTGCATTGTCAGCATTGCCACAGGCAGTGAACAAACATAATGTAAATACAAGCAAAGCACTTATGAGAAGCTTCTTCATTTTTTTCATCCCATCTGTCTCCTTTTCTTAAGAATCTCCAGCTGAAAATCCAGCTGTCTGTATTCCTAATATGTGCAGATAGAGAAAAACTATTCTGGGAGAATTTTCCATAAAAAGTGTGAAAAAAGCGGAGCCATGACCATTTGACAGTCTGCTCCGCCTTGTTTATTTTTACTAGATTCCACCTTCCTATCAGCCGGCAATCACATCGCTCATATCATATCTTCCTGCTTGTTTTCCAGCAAGGAATTTGGCTGCCTCTACAGCACCCTTTCCAAATACAGCCTTGGAATATGCGGTGTGCTTAAACTCGATTACTTCATCCGGACCTGCGAAGATCACCTCATGCTCACCAACGATTGTTCCGCCGCGTACAGCAGAAATACCAATCTCCTTGGAATCACGCTGCTCTCTTCTCTGACTGCGGTCATAAACGTAATGATACTGATCGTCCATAGCCTCATTCAGGCTGTCAGCCAGTGCCAGTGCAGTTCCGCTTGGAGCGTCTACCTTCAGATTGTGATGCTTCTCCACGATTTCCATATCAAAGCCAGCTGTTGCAAGCACCCTGGCAGCATCCTGGACCAGCTTCAGAAGGGTATTGATTCCCAGAGACATATTTGCAGATTTCAGCACCGGGATCTTCTTGGCACTTTCCTCAACTTTTGCCAGCTGCTCCTCATTTAAACCTGTTGTACACAGAACAACAGGCAGATTTCTTTTTTCGCAGAAATCCATCAGCCTGCCAAAAGCCTTCGGGGAAGAAAAGTCGATAACTGCGTCTGCCTCTACCTGACACTCCTCTATATTGGTAAATACTGGATAACTGTTCTTTCCCTGGTCTGCAATATCGATTCCAGCTACGATCTCAGCTTCCGGATCTTTCTCAACAAGACCGGAAATCACCTGTCCCATATGGCCATTGCAGCCATGCATAATGATTTTTACCATTGTTTGTACTCCTTTTATGTTTCTTCTGTTATATTATGAAAAAGAATCCTGCCTGCAGGATTCTCCGCCTGCAGCGGGTCGCTCCAGTGGCATCTACCTTTCTGCTGCTTCCGGATTCTGCCCGGCAGGGCTTTTTATGTAATAGGATCTTTCAGCGGAATTTCCTATTGCATAAAAATCCCCGGACAAACAGCTGCACACCCAGGCTGTCAGCTGCCGTCCGGGGGTTCTTTTATCTTTGTTTATGCAAGCTTGATCCCATAGTCTGTAAGTGCTTTGGCAAGTCTTGCCTCGTTCTCCGGCTCCATCTCGCACAGTGGCATACGAGTCGGCCCAACCTTCCAGCCCATAAGATTCATAGCTGTCTTAACCGGAATCGGGTTTACCTCACAGAACAGGGCATTGATCAGCGGAATTGCCTCAAGCTGGAGCTTCGCAGCACCTGCCAAATCCCCATCCAGGAACTTCATGGCTATATCATGTGTCTGTTTCGGAGCCACATTGGATAATACAGAAATAACACCAAGTCCGCCAAGGGAGAGAATCGGAAGAATCTGATCATCATTTCCTGAGTACAGCTCAATACTGTCACCAGCCATAGACATCATCTTGGCAATCTGGGAAAGATCTCCACTTGCAGCTTTGATTCCCACAATGTTTTTCACATTCTTTGCAAGATGAGCAACAGTTGCAGGCTGCATATTACATCCGGTACGGCTTGGCACGTTGTACATAATGATCGGAGTATCCGGTACGGAATTCGCAATCTCAGTATAGTGGCGGATCAGGCCCTTCTGGCTTGCCTTGTTGTAATATGGGGTCACAATGAGAAGTGCATCTGCGCCATAGGAAGCTGCTTCCTGGGACATCATGACTGCCGTCTCTGTACAATTAGAACCTGTACCAGCAATAACCGGAATTCTGCCGGCCACTTTATCAATCGCAAATTTGATTGTCTGAAGATGCTCTCCATGTGTCAGTGTGGAGGACTCTCCTGTAGTACCACAGATAATAATCGCATCTGTGCTGTTTGCAATCTGATACTCCAGAATCTCTTCCAGCTTCTCATAATTTACCTTTCCGTCCTCATACATAGGGGTTACGATTGCAACGCCTGCACCTTTAAAAATTGCCATTTTATTTCCTCCTATTCATTCTCCTGTGTAAGTTTTACCGCTTCTTCTCTCTCCAAAGTAGTAATGGTGGTCACGCTGTCCACATAATCCAGCAATTCTGCCGGAATTCTGCGCCCAGTAATCACAATATGCATAGATTCTGATTTCATTTTCAGAATTTCTGCGATCATGTCCACAGTGGCAATGCGGTTCTCCAAAAGTCCAAGAAGTTCATCCAGAACCAGGAAATCACATTCCTGTGTCGCAATCACCTTGCGGGCAAAATTCAGGCCATTGAGAATATTGCGATTCTCCTCAGCCTTCTCCTGGGCATTCAGATCGTCGTAACAGCACTCCATCTTTTCAAAACGAAATATCTTAATGTCAAGCTGATCCAGTTCCTCCAGAAAATCCAGCTCCCGCTTCTCATTTCCCTTCAGAAACTGAATAATAATAACGCTCCTGCCCTGAGCCGATGCACGCATACTCTGCCCCATGGCAAGAGTCGTCTTCCCTCTGCCATTCCCGCAATATACTTCTGTTATTTCTCTTTCCATACTGATTCCTCTTATTGTTAAACTGAAATCTCTGCCTGCACAGACATTGCTGTATGTGAAAACAGATTACACCAGAGCGTGTCAAAAAAGACTTCCTGCAAGCCTGTTGGAAAATCGTCTCTTCCCTGTCCACGTCCTGGCAATCACCTCGCATTCGCAAAATGTGCCAATTTAATACGCTTATATTACCGCAAAATAAACAGAATTGCAAGTATCCTATACATATTCCAATTTGCTCACCGACACCTCATAAGCAGTCCTTCTCTCTGTCTCATTTTCCCCAATACGTTTCATGTATTCTCTGCTCTGGATTCTTCCCCATATCAGAACGTGTCCGCCTACTTCAAAAGCAGAGGCATAGCGGGCATTTCTTCCCCAGCAGATGCAGGGTATGTAATCTGATTTTCCATAAGGACGGTTCACTGCAAGGAGCAGATCTGCAATTTCTCTTCCCAGAGGTGTTTTCCGATATACCGGTGGCTTGCAGATATAACCATCCAGGAAAATCTGATTTACCGGAATCCCTTCCTCCTCATCCTCCACAAATTTCAGTTCACGGGCAAATGCTGAAAGCACCAGCCGGTTGTGCTTCTCCTCATGTCTGTTATAGGAACGGAACTGTCCATGGATTTCCACGTACTGTCCTACATAATCCTGCGTAACATCCACCAGTCTCTCAGATACCATAACCGGAATCCTGTCCTCAGACTCGCTGAGACGCTTTACCAGAAGCTCCATGGTGTAGAAACCTTCTCCATAAACCTGGTGGCTGAATGTAAAGCCGGTAACGATTTTCCCCATGATCGAAACCTGATTGTTTTCAATAATTTTATCTGCCATAATGTAGTTCTCCTTCCTCTTTTCACTTTTTTCTGTAAACATTCCTGCCCTTCTGCCTGCATGGGTTGTAAAAAAGCAGTCCGGCAAGCTAGTCTATATTATGTATGTGAAAAAGACACCTTTTAGAACCAGAAATTTCAAAAAAATTTTTTCAACACCTTGTAATCTGCGAAAAATGTGGTAAACTGGGGATTTGGACAATACACGAAGAAACTACATTAATATGGAAGATATCAAGGTCAAAAGGTCGAAAAGTCGTTCACACTTGCATGATGGGATTTTCGCCCTTGGAACCCGCCGAACATGAGGAAGCAGCGATCTATGTAGTAAATCAGCGGATTCCGAATGTTCGAGAATTGCAGGAGCAGCTCTGCTGGGTCGCAATTCGTGGATATCAAAGAAAAGCGGCGGATGGTTCCGCCCCGTTAAAGAAAGGATTTCGATTTATATGAAGACGAAACGCGAAGATGTACGTAACGTAGCCATCATTGCTCACGTTGACCACGGCAAAACTACCCTTGTAGACCAGCTGCTGAAGCAGAGCGGTGTGTTCCGTGCCAATCAGGAGGTTCAGGAACGTGTCATGGACTCCAACGATATCGAGAGAGAACGTGGTATCACAATCCTCTCCAAGAATACAGCCGTCCATTACAAGGGCACCAAGATCAACATTATTGACACACCAGGCCATGCAGACTTCGGTGGTGAAGTAGAGCGTGTACTGAAAATGGTAGACGGCGTTATCCTTCTGGTTGACGCTTTTGAAGGTGCTATGCCTCAGACTAAATTCGTTCTGAAAAAAGCTCTTGAGCTGAATCTGCACGTAATCGTCTGCATTAACAAAATAGACCGTCCAGAGGCAAGACCAGATGAGGTTGTTGATGAGGTTCTGGAACTCCTCATGGATCTGGGTGCTTCTGATGAGCAGCTTGACTGCCCATTCCTCTATGCCTCTGCCAAAACAGGCCACGCAGTTCTGGATCTGAAAGATACACCAGAGAACATGGAGCCTCTTTTTGAAGCAATCCTGAAATACATCCCGGCTCCGGAAGGTGATCCGGACGCAGATACTCAGGTACTGATCAGTACCATCGACTATAACGAATATGTTGGACGTATCGGTGTTGGTAAAGTAGAAAACGGTACTATCGCAGTGAACCAGGAGCTTACTCTTCTGAACCACCACGATCCAGACAAGAGACAGCGTGTTAAAATCAGCAAGCTTTATGAGTTTGACGGTCTGAACAAGGTTGAAGTGAAAGAAGCGACCATCGGTTCTATCGTTGCAATTTCCGGTATTGCAGAGATTCACATCGGCGATACCCTGTGTGGAGGAGATAATCCGGAATCAATTCCATTCCAGAAGATTTCCGAGCCAACTATCGCCATGAACTTCCTGGTAAATGACAGTCCTCTTGCAGGACAGGAAGGTAAATATATCACTTCCCGTCATCTCCGTGACAGACTTTACAGAGAGCTGAATACAGATGTCAGCCTTCGTGTGGAAGATACAGAGACAACAGAGTGCTTCAAGGTTTCCGGCCGTGGTGAGCTTCACCTTTCCGTTCTTATCGAGAACATGAGACGCGAGGGATATGAGTTCGCAGTCAGCAAACCAGAGGTACTTTACAAAATTGATGAGCGCGGCAAGAAGCTGGAACCAATGGAAATTGCTTATATTGATGTTCCGGAGGAATTTTCCGGTACTGTTATCCAGATGCTTAGTGAACGTAAGGGCGAGCTTCAGGGCATGAGCACTGCAAGTGATGGTTCTGTACGTCTGGAGTTCCACATTCCTTCCCGTGGACTGATTGGTTTCCGTGGAAACTTCTTAACTTCCACCAAGGGAACTGGTATCATCAACACCATCTTTGATGGTTACTCCCCATACAAGGGAGATTTCCAGTACCGTAAGCAGGGCTCTCTTATCGCATTCGAGGGCGGCGAGGCTGTTACTTACGGTCTGTTTGCAGCTCAGGAGCGTGGTACCTTGTTTATCGGACCTGGCGAAAAAGTTTACAGTGGTATGGTTATCGGACAGAATGGTAAGGCTGAGGATATTGAGCTGAATGTTTGCAAGACAAAGCACCTTACCAACACTCGTTCCTCTTCTGCTGATGAAGCTCTGAAGCTTACACCACCGAGAATTCTCAGCCTGGAGCAGGCAATTGAATTTATCGATACCGATGAACTTCTTGAGGTAACACCAACCAGCCTTCGTATCCGCAAGAAGATTCTGGATTCCCGTGACAGAAAGAGAGCTTCTATTAAGAAGAACGCTTAACTATTTCCAAAAGATGTGGCTGCAGTCCTTTTTCAAACACAATCTAGGACTGCAGCCATTTTTATAATTCCTTTTTCAATTTGTAAAAATCTTTCACAGCCTTCCAGCCAATCTTCACAATTTTTCTGATATTGACAGAATTGGTTCCTCCCTGTCTTGGCTTGAAGCTGATGTCGATAAATTTCACTTTTTCCTTATAATACACAAAGTATGTGGTAAACATAATGTTTGGAATGTTAAAATCCACAGGAAGCTTGCCGATGTATCTGGCAACCAGCTCCGATTTCATCAGACGATACGGAGCATTGGCATCAGAAACTTTTACCCCGAAAATCATGCGCAGCAGGAAGCAAACTACGTTCTCCACAAATTTTCTGGACTTTCCGTCTCCTCTCACAGACCTTGTACCGATTACTGCATCATAACGGCCGCGCTGGTTCCAGAAAGGCTCAAATTCCTCCGGATCGGTCTGTCCGTCGGAGTCCGTCTGAAAGATGTAATCAGCCCTTTTCTCTATGGCATATCGGTAGCCGTAGAGAACTGTGGCTCCATGGCCGCCGTTTGGTTTGTCAAGAGGCACCAGAAGAGGCCTGGTGGCTGCGCATTTTTGCAGCAGTTCGCAGGTGTTATCCTTGCTTCCGTCATTGATGATCACAAGACGGGATTTTCCCTCATCGTTGTGACGTTCCACCACCGGATACCACTGCTGAATGGTTTTCTCAATATTTTCTGATTCGTTATATGCTGGAATCACAATATATAAGCTGGACATGATTTCCTCCAATTTTCATTTTGAGTCTGGTTACATTGGCCGGGCTAGAGAGTGTTTTGAAAATACTTTCTGCAAGATGTGCGTCACAGTTTGTGAGAAATTTTGCGGATTCTCCATTCTTTATTTCTCCACTTTCAGTCCAAACTCCTCTGCCAGCTTCGAAAACTGGGGCAGGGAATTGACAATCGTCTCATAAGAAACACAATAAGCCAGTCTTACATAACCAGGGCAGGCGAAAGAGCTTCCGGGAACCATCAGAATGTTGTACTTCTTACCAGCCTCACAGAACACTTTTTCATCTGCAACAGGTGATTTCACGAAAAGATAAAAAGCTCCTTGTGGCTTAATGCACGCAAATCCCAGCTCCTTCAGGCCATTGTAAAGTGCCAGGCGGTTCCTGTCATAAGCTGCCACATCCACCTCTGCGTCTACGCACCGTTTAATTACCTTCTGGATCAGTGACGGAGCATTGACACAGCCAATGGTACGGTTGGCAATAGCGGCCGCTGCAATCAGTTCCTCACTTCCATCCGCTTCATCCGGAATCACAAGATATCCGATACGTTCTCCCGGAAGGGAAAGGGATTTGCTGTAGGAATAGCCTACGATGGTGTTTGCATAATATTTAGTAAGATAAGGTACCTGAACTCCGTCATAAGCCAGCTCTCTGTATGGCTCATCGGAAATCAGATAGATGACCGTTCCAAACTCCTTCTGCTTCTTTTCCAGTATTTCTGCCAGCTTCCTGATGATTTCTTCTGAATAGACAACTCCAGTTGGATTGTGCGGGGTGTTTACAATGACCGCACGGGTTTTCGCTGTGATCTTCTCCTCAAATTCCTTCAGGTTCGGCTGGAATGTGCTGGTGTCTGGTGAGATTTCCACAAGCTTGCCGTCATAATTCCTTACATATGCACCATACTCCAGGAAATAGGGAGCAAAAACGATTACCTCTTCCCCTGGATTCAGGATTGTCTTAAATGCCACGTTTAATCCACTGGCCGCACCTACTGTCATGATCAGGTTTTTGGCTGCAAACGCAGTTCCAAATCTGCGGTTCAGGGATTCTGCAATGGCCTGGCGCACATCCTCGAAACCGGCGTTGCTCATATAGCCGTGAAGTACAGTAGGCTCCTCCTCGTTTACCAGATCTATTATCGCCTGACGCACACAGTCCGGTGCTGGAACGCTTGGATTTCCAAGGCTGAAATCAAATACCCTGTCTGCTCCGTAAATGGCACGAAGGCGGTTTCCCTCCTCAAACATCATGCGAATCGCAGAATTATTTTTTACGTAAGGCTTCATTTTCTCTGCTATCATCTTTTGTCACTCCGTTACTGAAAACTTATAAAAAGTTATAAACTTCTATGTTTCATTCCTACTTCAACGAGTATGCTTTTGATGATATAAATATCTATCTA
>ERZ1035006.2381-NODE-2381-length-10738-cov-92.867734_pt1 | contig 10738 bp, 7 predicted proteins | sample MGYA00520694_ERZ1035006 | MGnify/ENA primary metagenome ERZ1035006 (study PRJEB33766, sample SAMN09781746) | gut metagenome | biome: gut microbiome | host: Homo sapiens | place: Madagascar | study: EMG produced TPA metagenomics assembly of the PRJNA485056 data...
GAGAAGCATGATTCCTTTATTACAGCACCGATGCCAAACGGCAAGGTTCTGATGAAAATACAACAAAAATAGACAAATTAGATAAAACTAATTAAATTTTAAAAAAATGGTTGCATTTTGGTTTGGAAAGAGTTATCTTAGTTTCAGAAATCATATGAGACATGAACGAGGGCGTTCCAACTAGGCTTGGAATGCCCTTTTTTAGTAAAAAGATGCGTGACTTCATATGAAAATTAAGCGAACAATCAAGGGGATTGGTTGTGGAAAGAAAGGATGTTGGGAAAATGAGTGAATATTATAACGTCGCAGACATTTTCGGGGAAAACGTATTCAACGATGCGGTAATGCAGGAACGTCTTCCTAAGAAAGTGTACAAGAAACTCCATGAAGTAATGGAGGAGGGCAAGGAATTAGACCTTGAGACAGCAGATGTCGTTGCCCATGAGATGAAGGAGTGGGCCATCGAAAAAGGTGCAACACATTATACACATTGGTTCCAGCCACTGACCGGTGTTACCGCTGAGAAGCATGATTCCTTTATTACAGCACCGATGCCAAACGGCAAGGTTCTGATGAGCTTCTCCGGCAAGGAACTGATCAAAGGTGAGCCGGACGCTTCTTCCTTCCCATCTGGTGGACTTCGTGCAACATTTGAGGCAAGAGGTTATACAGCGTGGGATTGTACTTCACCGGCATTCGTTCGTCAGGATGCAGCTGGTGCAACACTTTGCATTCCTACCGCTTTCTGTTCTTACACAGGTGAAGCTTTGGATCAGAAGACACCGCTTCTTCGTTCCATGGAAGCAATTAATGAACAGTCGCTTCGACTTCTGAAATTATTCGGAAATACAACATCCAAGAAAGTAACACCTTCTGTCGGACCTGAGCAGGAGTACTTCATTGTAGATCGCGAGAAGTATTTACAGCGTAAGGATCTCATCTTCACAGGACGTACTCTTTTCGGTGCAATGCCTCCGAAGGGTCAGGAGATGGATGATCATTACTTCGGAGCCATCCGTGAGCGAATCGCCGCTTACATGAAGGATGTCAATAAAGAACTCTGGAAACTCGGTGTATCAGCCAAGACACAGCATAACGAGGTTGCTCCGGCACAGCATGAGTTGGCTCCAATCTATGCAGAGTGTAACGTAGCTGTTGATCACAACCAGTTGATCATGGAGACATTAAAGAAAGTTGCCGGACGTCATGGATTACAGTGCTTACTTCATGAGAAACCATTCGCAGGGGTGAACGGATCCGGTAAACACGATAACTGGTCTATCACAACGGATGATGGAATCAACTTACTGGAGCCTGGCAAGACCCCTCATGAGAATGTACAGTTCTTACTGGTACTTACCTGTATCTTAAAGGCTGTCGATGAGCATGCCGCCCTTCTTCGTGCGGCAGCGGCAGATGTAGGAAACGATCACAGATTAGGAGCGAACGAGGCACCACCTGCAATCCTTTCCGTATACTTAGGAGATCAGCTTGGCGATGTGTTGAATCAGTTGATCTCAACCGGTACTGCTACTCACAGTTTAAAGGGTGGAAAGCTTGAGACCGGCGTTAAGACGATTCCGGATTTCATGAAGGATGCAACCGATCGTAACCGTACATCACCGTTTGCATTCACAGGAAATAAATTTGAGTTCCGTATGGTTGGTTCTCAGGATTCTGTTGCACAGGCCAACATCGTACTCAATACAATCGTAGCTGAGGCATTTTCCGAGGCGTGTGATATTCTTGAGAAAGCCGATGATTTTGAGCTTGCTGTACATGATCTCATCAAGAAATATGCAGTTGAGCATCAGAGAATCGTCTTCAACGGTAACGGATATTCCGATGAGTGGGTTGAGGAAGCTGCTAAGCGTGGACTTCCAAACATCAAGTCTATGGTTGATGCAATCCCTGCTTATGTTGCTCCGGAATCGGTTGCAGCATTTGAGAAGTTTGGCGTATTCACAAAGCCTGAACTTGAGTCCCGTGTAGAGATCGAGTATGAGACATACGCTAAGACAATCAACATTGAAGCAAAGGCAATGATCGATATCGCAGGAAAGCAGATCATTCCGGCTGTTATCAAATATACAACTGAGCTTGGAACATCTCTTGGAACAGTTAAGGGCGCTTGCCCGGATGCAGATGTAAGTGTTCAGACAGAACTTCTTACAGAGACATCAGCACTTCTTTCCGAGACGAAGGTTGCACTCTCTAAGTTGCAGGAAGTAACGGAGCAGGGCGGCAAGATGGCTGAGGGAGCTGAGCAGGCTGCTTACTACAGAGATACTGTTAAGGCGGCTATGGATGCACTTCGTGCTCCGGTTGATAAGCTTGAGATGATCGTTGATAAGGATTTATGGCCAATGCCATCTTACGGAGATCTGATCTTCGAAGTATAATTGGAAAAGTAATTATACATAAAAATAATAAGACACTTTTTTCGAGCCACAAAGCTGTGGAGTACGGGAGAAGTGTCTTTTTTTATGCAAGTAGTCAAGGTGCGAAAGCAGATAGATAAGGGAAAAACCAGACGGAGATGTTTGGTTTGAAAACTAAGGAGGTAGAATTATGGAACAACAAGTTATGGATTTTATTAATGAAAACATATTCGGAATATGGTTTCTGATCGGAGCTGCATTGGTATTCTGGATGCAGGCCGGATTTGCAATGGTAGAGACCGGTTTTACAAGAGCGAAGAACGCAGGTAACATTATTATGAAGAACCTGATGGACTTCTGTATCGGTACTGTTGTATTTATTTTAATCGGTTTTTCTTTTTTACTCGGAGAAGATTTCATGGGATTTATTGGAAAGCCTGGATTTGATATCTTTACCGCGTATTCAAATTTTGATTTTTCGAATTTCGTATTTAACTTAGTATTCTGTGCGACCACAGCAACCATCGTATCCGGAGCTATGGCTGAGAGAACAAAATTCTTATCGTATTGTATTTATTCCGCAGTGATTTCTGCACTCATTTACCCGATCGAGGCACATTGGATCTGGGGCGGCGGCTGGTTATCACAGCTTGGATTCCACGATTTCGCTGGTTCCTGTGCAATTCATATGGTTGGTGGTATCTCAGCCCTCATCGGTGCTGCAATGCTTGGACCTCGTATCGGTAAGTTTACGAAAGACAAAGCAGGAAAGATCACGAAAGTTAACGCCTTTCCTGGACATAACCTTCCAATCGGAGCACTTGGTGTATTTATTCTCTGGTTTGGATGGTATGGATTTAACGGTGCCGCATGTACAACAGGACCGCAGCTTGCAAGCGTTTTCCTTACAACAACGGTAGCCCCTGCAGTAGCAACCGTAACCTGTATGATTTTTACATGGATCAAATATGGCAAGCCGGATGTATCGATGTGTCTGAATGCTTCCCTTGCCGGACTTGTAGCAATTACAGCTCCTTGTGATGTGACTGACTGTCTCGGAGCAATCATTATCGGACTTGTAGCAGGACTTCTCGTTGTATTTGGTGTATGGCTTCTTGATTATAAGCTTCATGTAGATGATCCGGTTGGTGCCGTAGCCGTACATATGATGAACGGTATCTGGGGAACGATCGCTGTTGGTTTATTTGCAACAACATCGGTTCCGGGAAATGATTCCGTAGTAGGACTTTTCTACGGTGGCGGATTCAAGCAGCTTGGAATTCAGTTACTCGGTTTTGTAACGGTAGCATCATGGACAGCAATAACAATTACAATTGCATTTACTATCATTAAGAAAACCATCGGTCTTCGTGTAACAGAGGAAGAAGAAATTGTAGGTCTTGATTCTATGGAGCATGGTCTTGCATCCGCATATTCAGGCTTCTCGATCATGGATGTTTCTAACACAATGATGATGGATATTAACGAGAACACAGATCTTGGAACTCCGGAATATGCAGAGGCTTCCCAGGTAAAGAAAGATGCCGCTGTCAAGGTAGTATCCGCAGTGCCAAGGGATGTAACCGGTATGTACAAGGTTGTTATTATCGCAAAGCTTTCGCGTTATGACCATTTGAAGAAGGCAATGAACGATCTCGGTGTAACCGGTATGACCTGTACACAGGTTATGGGTTGCGGTATCCAGAAGGGATCCGGCGAGCGTTATCGTGGTGCTGAGGTTGATGCAACACTTCTTCCGAAGATCAAGGTTGAGGTTGTGGTAAGCAAGATTCCTGTAGACAGTGTGGTAGAGGCTGCCAAGAAGGCACTCTATACCGGACATATCGGAGATGGCAAGATCTTTGTATACGATGTTGCCAAGGTTGTTAAGATCCGTACCGGTGAAGAGGATATGGATGCATTGCAGGATGTTGAATAAATCGCACTAATCTAATGGCTAGATTAGTGAATCTAATCCCCTTAGTTTTAGTATACATCAACAGAGCCCCCTCAGCGAAAGCTGAGGGGGTTTCTTGTCGAGAAATATTTCTTCCTATTACGACTATTCTTTGGTATAATATAAAGGAATATTATCTTTTTTAGTTCGATGATAGGGGGCTAACTAATATGAATTACGGAAAAGCTGCGATGAAGCGTCGGTCCCATGAAGTTGACAATAAACCGACGAAGATACGCAAGAAATGTGGTGTCATATTTTGGAAGATATTTGTTGTCTGTCTGATTGTTGCAGGCGTGATCGGTATCAGTACCGGTGTGGGAGCGGTCAAAGGAATCCTTGCATCGGCACCGGATATCTCGGAGATTGATGTTATTCCGACCGGTTATTCTACGACCGTTCTGGCAAGTGACGGAAGCGAGATAGCAACTCTTGTTGCGGAGGGATCGAATCGTCAGTATGTGACGCTGGATGAGATCCCGAAGAATCTGCAGCATGCAGTCGTAGCAATCGAGGACGAGCGTTTCTACGAGCACAACGGAATTGATCTCAAGGGTATCGCGCGAGCGTTAGTGACAGACATTAAAGCGATGGATTTCAGTCAGGGTGCGAGTACGATTACGCAGCAGCTCATTAAGAACAATGTATTGACGGAACAGTGGGCCAACGAGAATGAAGGCAAGATTTCCAAGCTTGAGAAGATGGAGCGTCAGGTACAGCGTAAGATTCAGGAGATGTATATCGCTGTGGAACTGGAGAAGAAGGTCGACAATAAGGATTGGATTCTTGAAAACTATCTGAATTCTATCAACCTTGGAAGCAATACCCTCGGTGTACAAGCTGCTGCGCAGCGTTATTTCGGTAAGGATGTGTCGGAACTGACATTGTCCGAATGTGCAGTAATTGCTGGAATTACGAAGAATCCGGCTGGATATAATCCTATTTTGCATCCGGAGAATAATGCTTCAAGACGTGAAGATGTGCTGGATGCAATGAAACGCCAGGGATATATTACGCAGGATCAGTATGACGAGGCACTGGCGGACGATGTATACAGTCGTATTTCTGAGCACAATGATATTGTGGAAACCTCGATGAACACTTATTTTGTGGACTCTGTAATTGATGACGTCTTTAATGATCTGGTGAAGATCAAAGGGTATTCGGAGAGCGATGCCTATAAGGCAATCTATCAGGGTGGACTGACGATTAAGTCAACGCAGGATTTAAACATTCAGGAAATCTGTGATGAGGAAGCGCTAAACCCGGACAATTATGATGCCGGAACCAAGTATTCTTTCTTCCTCTCCTTCCAGGTAAAGAAAAAGGATGGTTCAACGAAGAATTACACGAACCAGACGATGCTTTCTTATTATAAGGATAAGAAAAAGAATCAGGATTTCTCGATCAATTATAATTCAGAAGAGGAGTGTCGCGATGCGATCGCCCAGTACGAGAAAGATGTTCTTGAAAAAGGCGATTCGATCGTGGAGAATTCCGAGTATATCTTTATTACCATGCAGCCGCAGATTGCGATGACGATCATGGATCAGAGTACCGGAGAGGTGAAGGCTATTGTCGGAGGACGAGGCGATAAGGCGGGTAACCGTACCTGGAACCGTGCAACGAAGACGACCCGTCAGCCGGGATCGACCTTCAAGATTATCGCCTGCTACGCACCGGCTTTGGATGCGGGCGGTAAGACACTTGCGTCCACACAGGATGATGCGCCTTTTACGGTAGGATCCAAGACGTACAATAACTACGATCATTCTTATAAGGGATACACGAATCTTCGTATGGCAATCACAAAGTCTATGAACATTGTGACAGTGAAGACGCTGCAGGATATCGGCGTGAACTTAGGATATGAGTATGCACAGAATTTCGGATTTTCGACACTTGTAGATACTGACAAGAATCTTGGCCTCTCCCTTGGCGGATTGACGCAGGGAGTGACGAATCTGGAACTGACCGGTGCTTATGCGGCGATTGCAAATCAGGGAGAGTACATTGCACCAAGCTTTTACACACAGGTGCTTGACCATGACGGCAATGTCATCTTAGACAATACCAAGACGAAGGATCATCACAGAGTCGTTAAGGAAGATACCGCATGGCTTCTGACAGATGCGATGAAGGATGTTATGACAAGCGGAACCGGTGTCCGTGCCTACTTTGGAAACGGCATGGCACAGGCGGGAAAATCCGGTACAACAACAAGCAACCGTGATGCGCTTTTTGCAGGATTTACACCGTACTACACATGCGTGGTATGGGGCGGATACGATGATAACTCCAAGCAGTACAGCACCGGATATCCGAAGAATTTGTGGCGTTCTGTGATGAAGAGGATTCACGCGGATCTGGAAGCGAAGGATTTCAAGAAACCTTCCGATATCACGCAGGCAACAGTCTGCACCAAGTCGGGACTTCTGCCGGAGCCGGATGTGTGCAGTAATGATCCAAGAGGATCCGGACAGTATACCGAATATTTTGCGGCAGGTACAGCGCCGACAGAGACGTGCGATAAGCATGTAGCACTGTCGATCTGTAAAGAATCCGGAGAGATCGCAGGACCGTATTGTCCGGAAGAGGATGTTGAGACAAAAGTATTTATTCTCGGTGCAGATCCGGGATCGCCGGAATATGAATACTGTGCGACTGAGGAGTTTATGAACAAAGTCTGCAGCATTCATGATGAAAATTATGTTCCGGATGAGCCGGATGAACCAACACCGGGAGCGGATGACAGTCAGGATCCGTCGACGGATGAACCGACGGATACCAATGATCCATCGACGGACGAGCCGGGAGCGGATGATAATAATACTCCAACGGATGATATTACGGATCCATCACTTTCTTCGCTTGGAATATGGAAGTGGTTTATAACATGGAACCGGTTACATTGACTGGCAAGCCCGGATAAGAAGTTTAACCGGGACGTGATGTGTTTCGGACAATTATTTTGAAGGAAGCAGATAGGGGAAAAGGAATGCAGACGACATCAGAAGGATATCGTGTTGTATATGAGGGTGGCGAAGGCGAGATAACCGAGAAAAAATCCCGGTTTATCGCCACGGTACGCCCGGTGGAATCAGAAGAGGAAGCAACAACATTTATTGCGGAGATGAAAAAGAAATACTGGGATGCAAGACATAACTGTTCTGCTTTTGTGATCGGAGAACGACAGGAACTGAATCGTTGTTCGGACGACGGAGAACCGGCACAGACAGCGGGACGTCCGATGCTCGACGTACTGCTGAGGGAAGGTGTCACGAATGTTGCTGTGGTTGTGACAAGATACTTTGGAGGTGTGCTCCTTGGAACCGGAGGACTGGTTCGGGCTTATCAGGCGGCCACGCAGGCGGGTCTTGCGGCGAGCTGTATCATCGAGAAACTTCCGGGACAGAAGCTTATGATTCATACGGATTATAACGGACTCGGTAAGCTGCAGTATCTGTTCGGGCAGCAGAAGACGGCAATCCTGTCGACGGAGTATGCGGCGGATGTCGCGCTCACGATTCTTGTGCCGATCAGTCAGAAGGAATCTCTTTACAAGGAAATTGTGGAGCAGACGAATGGTGCAGCAAAGTTAGAGTGGGGAGAAACCTGTGTTTATGCGGTAATTGACAAAGATGTTCAAATTTTTTAAAAAATTTAAATAAAAGTGTTGACACAAAGTGGGTATCCATGTATAATACCATTTGTTGAGACAACAATGGCCCATCGCCAAATGGTAAGGCAACGGACTCTGACTCCGTCATTTCAAGGTTCGAATCCTTGTGGGCCAGCTACTTAGGAACTTCTTTGAAGTTCCTTTTTTTTATCTCAAAGATAGGCGAACATTCGAAGCCCAGTGTTTAAGCCTGAACGGACAGAGATCATAGGAAACGGTCTGTAAATATTTCGTATGCGTCTGACAAAAAACTAGGCGATTAGAAGATGGCATGGTATGATATAGATATGTGCAGTGGATATGAGATGACCGGAAGAAGGAGTGCGGGACATATGGTATATGAATTTGACAGCAGAGTACGATACAGTGAAGTGGATTCGCAGGGAAAACTGACGTGGCTTGCTCTCATGGATTATTTTCAGGATTGCAGTGTGTTTCAGTCCGAATCGTTAGGAATTGGTGTCGATTATCTGGCGGAGAATCATCAGGCATGGGTTCTGACTTCGTGGCAGATCGTTTTAAATTCTATGCCTCAATTGGCGGAGCGTGTTACAACGCAGACCTGGGCATACGATATGAAAGGCTTTTACGGATACCGTAATTTCAGCATGAACAACGGGCAGGGAGAGCGGCTTGCGTATGCCAATTCAATCTGGGCGCTTATGGACACAAACAGTGGCAGACCGGTAAAAGTGTCGGAAGAGATGGCGGGACTCTATGGAATGGAGCCGCAGATCCCGATGGGATGTGACGGAAGAAAGATCGCTTTGCCAAAAGAATGCGAAACGAAGGAGGCATTTGTTGTACCGGCGTATTTTATGGATACAAATCACCACATGAATAACAGTCATTATGTGGAAGTTGCACTTGGGTTTGTACCGGATGATTTTGCAATCGGACAGATTCGCGTGGAGTATCGTAAGGCTGCTGTATGTGGAGATGTGATGATTCCGAAGGTGAGTAAAGACTGTGGAAAGATCACGGTAGTTCTGACCGATGATAAGGACAAGCCGTATGCAGTTGTAGAATTTGCAGAAGCCGTCTAAAAAGAAAATGATTTTGTACCGGGCATCTATGAAAGTGCCATCTTATGAAAAAGATAACGCGTAGTGTCAGATGAATAAAACAATGAGATGATGTTCAATTACATGGAGGAAAATATGAAATTAGGTGAGTATCAGGATCTGTATTATATAAAGAAAGTTGATTTCGGTGTGTATCTTGCAGAAGATTTAAAAAGTGAGACGCATGTACTGCTTCCTGCAAAACAGGTTCCGGAGGATGCCAGACAGGGAGAGAAAGTGCATGTCTTCTTGTATAAAGATTCTAAGGATCGACTGATCGCAACAACCAACACACCGAAATTGACACTTGGAAAATATGCGCCGCTTACTGTTAAGGAGGTTGGCAAGATTGGTGCGTTTCTTGACTGGGGTCTTGAGAAGGATCTCTTCCTTCCATATAAAGAGATGACCAGCCACGTGGAAGCGGGGGATGAGGTGCTTGTCACATTGTACATCGACAAGAGCAACCGCCTGTGCGCCAGCATGAAGGGAATCTATGATCTTCTGGAAAAAGATTCTCCTTATGAAAAAGGCGCCACAGTCAGTGGAAGAGTGTATGAGTTCTCGGATAATTTCGGAACTTTCGTTGCGGTAGATGACAAATATTCTGCAAAGATTCCTGTGTCGGAAGATGGAAGTTTTCTTAAGATCGGCGATGTGATCGAGGCTAAGGTTACCGCTGTAAAACCGGACGGAAAGCTGGATCTGACTCTTCGTGAGAAGGCTTATATCCAGATGGATGCAGATGCGGCGAAGATTATGGAACTACTTGACTCTTATGCGGGCGTTCTGCCATTTACTGAGAAAGCCAGTCCGGAAGTTATTAAGAGAGAGACCGGGCTTAGTAAGGCTGCATTCAAGCGTGCGATTGGAACATTATATAAGAATAGAAAAATTACACTTAATGATGGAAAAATCCGTAAGGCTTGATTATAATGGATACAGATGCAAATCAGGAAGGAGATAGAAAATGAAGAACGTAATCAGTACAGATAAGGCTCCGGCAGCAATCGGACCATATTCACAGGCAATCGAAGTAAACGGAATGGTCTATACTTCAGGAATCATCCCGGTAGTACCTGCAACCGGAGAGATCCCGGAAGGATCCGTAGCACAGGCAAAACAGGCTTTTGAGAACCTTTCCAATTTACTTGCAGCAGCAGGAACCTCTATGGATAAAGTTGTTAAGACAACCGTATTTATCAAAGAGATGAATGACTTTGGCACAATCAACGAAGTGTACGCTGAGTTTTTCCCGGCACCGTTCCCATCAAGAAGCTGTGTGGAAGTAGCAAGACTGCCGAAGGATGTAATGCTTGAGATTGAAGCAATCGCAACCAAATAAATTCGGGTTTGCCGCGCTCAGATTTAATCTCAATCGGACGATACCGGATATAAGATATTCTACGAAAATTAGCAGTAAGTTTGTCTATAAACGACGGACTTTGAATGATTTCAATGACAAGATTTTTCAGGAGTTACGGTATCGAACCATACGTTTATTTTGTTCAGGAAAATTTGCAAGTTAACTTCACCAGCGATTTTGGATAGTTGGCTGAGATATGCGCTATTATCGATAGACAATGGAACGGTGAAGCAGTTGCAAATTTGTCCTTCAAAAATAAGTATGGCTTCGATACCTGTAGCATGAAAG
>ERZ1035006.2382-NODE-2382-length-10737-cov-26.941116_pt1 | contig 10737 bp, 5 predicted proteins | sample MGYA00520694_ERZ1035006 | MGnify/ENA primary metagenome ERZ1035006 (study PRJEB33766, sample SAMN09781746) | gut metagenome | biome: gut microbiome | host: Homo sapiens | place: Madagascar | study: EMG produced TPA metagenomics assembly of the PRJNA485056 data...
TAGTAATGATATAGATTATAAATTTTGAGTTAATTACTGTTTTTTGAAGGTGATAGGTCTTCGGGAGAAGATTTATCACCTGTTTTATTTTCAGACAGTTTATAAAAGATAAACCCACTTGACGCTGTAAAACACAGCGTCAAATGGGTTAACTAATTAACAACCAACATATTAAGTTTTTCAATCAACGATAGAACTATCCTATACCCTTGTTACCGCAAAACGCGGTAGCAAGGTGGTTAACTAACTAACAATCAACGCATTAAATCTTACAGTAAAAGAACAGAACTTTCGTTGATAATCTTATCCCTGCACTCTTCCATCAGCCACTTCGGCGTACTGGTAGCGCCACAGATACCTACCGTTTCCACATCCTTGAACCAGTTCATATCTATCTCGTCGGCACTTTCTATCTGGTAGCTGTTGGCATTCACGCTCTTGCATTCCTTGAAAAGCACCTTACCGTTCGAACTCTTTCTGCCACTCACAAAGAGGATGACATCATGCTTGCTGGCAAAGGCAGCGATGTTAGGCATGCGGTTAGCCACCTGACGGCAGATGGTATCGAAACTCTTGAAGACAGCGCCCTCAACAATATGCTCCTGGCAGTATTCGATGATGCGGTGGAACTCATCGAGACTCTTGGTAGTCTGGGAGTAAAGATAGATATCTTTAGAGAAATCCAGCTGACCGGTTTCCTTCAGCTGCTTCACATCCTCAAACTTCTCTACCACGATGGCATGACTCTCCGTCTGCCCCACCAGTCCGAGCACCTCAGCATGCCCGTTCTTACCGAAAATCACAATCTGTGCCTCCGGATTGTTGACATACTGCTTCTTGATGCGGCGCTGCAACTGGAGCACCACAGGACAGGTAGCATCGATGATTTCGATGTTGTTTCGCTCAGCAAGGGCATAAGTCTCAGGCGGTTCACCATGAGCACGGAGCAAGACCTTTACGCCCTGCAGTTCCTCCATCTGCTCATGGTCTATCGTGATGAGTCCCGCTTCATGCAGGCGCTCCACCTCCATACCGTTATGCACAATATCGCCCAGGCAGTAAAGTTTACCGCCCTTAGCCAACTCCTCTTCAGCTTTCTTGATGGCAGTGGTTACGCCAAAGCAGAACCCACTGCCGTTATCTATTTCTATCTGCACGATATTCGTTTTTAATTCATTGTACATTAATCTTCACCACCACCTTAGCATGGTCAGGATCATTCGTAATCATGAGGATACGAGGGTGTCTGACACGCGATTTCTTCAAGTCGGCAGCCACAGCCGTCACCTTCATCTTAACGGTCTCTCCTGGCTGAATCTTACTCTTCTTCAGGTTCACCTGCAAGCCCATCGTAAACATCTGCATGCTGCGGATATCCAGTTCCGATTTACCCTTATTGGTAATCAGAATCTCACCCTTCAGCTTCTTCTTTCCATTGAAACTACCCAGATTGAGATCGGTGGCAGACATCTCTATCTTCGGAGCCAGTGCCTTCTTGGCTGGAGTCATGTTCTCGAAACCAGGAAGAAGAACGGCTGATACCACGATTTCCTTCTCAGGCGCAATCCTATCGCCAGGACGCTCACCGAGATAAACCGATGTCTGGTTCAGGCCCAGGTCACGCAGTTTCTTGGAATCCAGCACGAAACTGATTTCGGCAGAATGACGCGGAGCTACCTTGGAAGGCGATACGAAAGCATGAAGATAGGATGGCAGATGCATCACTACCGGCTCCAGTAATTCGTCGGTAGGATTGAAGATATGGATGCGCTGAACCGGACGGTCGCCACGGTTCACGTCATCAAACTCCACCTCCTGGGCATCACTCTTGATGACACCCAGCATCTCATCGTAAGAACCAGCGAAATCTACTACGCTGCCCACTACCTTTCCCCTCATAGAGAGGATGAACGGATCTTCATCCGCATTGGTATAGAGGCAAACCTGCTTGGTGAAAGTACCCATCTGCTTGGCATCGTATACCGCCTTGATGACGAAACTTTCGCCGGCAGCAATGCTCGTCTTCGGATAATCTACCTCCGTACAACCGCAGCTTTTCAACACATTGTTGATAACCAAAGGCTTGTGCCCGTCATTCTTCAGCACGAATTCGGCAGTTACAGGTTTGCGGAACACCACCTGTCCACAGTCTACCACCTCGTGCTGGGTTGTAATCTTCTGTGCTGATGCAGGCAGCGCCAACAGCGCTGAGAGCATCCATATATTCATCCGTTTCATACTATTCTATTTTAAATTATCAATCTATAAACTATAAACTATTAATTGTTAACTCTCAACTCATACGCCTCTGTGCGGCCACCAAATTCCGGACTGTAGGTACACTCAGCGGTGCAAGTTCCGCTCTGATAGTCGCCCTTTCTATCCACGTAATACTCCATTTCTACGATGTGCTTACCTTTAGATAAACGATCGAAATAGAAATTTGTTGCATGATCTCTTGGAGAAACATAGCAGCCTATGCCCCACTGATAACCGCTCTTCTGGTTAACCGGTTCCAGACATGCCGCACGCTTATCCGTAATCTGCACAAAGTCGTAGTCGCGGTCGGCGGTAATGATGAGCGTTACCTTCACCTTCTCACCTACCTTCACCTGCGCCTTGCCCTTGCTCTCAGATTCGGCAGGAACGATGACACGGCGCACCTTGATGCCCGACTCCATGGAACCGATTTCGCTGATAGGTTGCTTAAACTCTGCATAGACGGCTCCCCAGCTGGTATAATCGCTCTTTTTCTGGATGCTCAGTTTAGATGCCTTGCCCGTCTTTTCGGTCTTCACATAGCCCAAAGTAGTGGAATCCTGCGGCATCGGCAGCAGCTTGCCGTCCAGTTTCAGAACGGCATTCTCAGCCTTCCTGCTCCAGTTGCTCTCATTGCCTTTCATAAAGGCGTAGACAGCATCCACGGTGTTCACCGGCGTATCCCAAACCTGGGTACGTTTCGACATCAGGAGCCAGCGCTGCAGTTCCTCGATGGTCTGCTTGTCGTTCGGCTTCAGCATCTGCATCGCCTCTATCACGGATACCTGGGTAGGAATCTTGTAGTTTCTCCAACTGTAGAGAGCCTTGCGGGTATCGTAGTAGCGGCCCATCTCCTCGCGGTAAACGGCATATTCGTTCACGCTCTGCAGATATTCGCCAGCCTTCTCGCGGTAAGCAGCATTCTGCTGGCTGTTTCTGGCGAGTACCACGGCAGCACGCGCCTTGCCATAGATGGAGAAATCACCCGTCATCTTCGTCATCTTGTCCAGGAGATAAGCCTTATCCTGCTCCAGATTCTGCTTCATCTTTCTGCCATCCATCGAAAGGATGTAGAGATAATGCAGCGCCTGTTCGCTAGGACTCACCTTGTGCTTTTTCTCCTCCTGCTTCTTCATTTCTCTCACTTCCTGGGCAGTCTGCCAGGAGAGATAATTGATGGCGGAAGTCAGCATCTTGGCGGTGGATTTCTGAACACCGGCAACGGCATTCAGACGAACCATCATTTCGGCTACCGACGTTGTCATGTATCTGCTGCCCTTCATTCCATTCCACCAGGAGAAGGAACCGTTAGGGTTCTGCAACTTCTTCAGCTTTTCCACCTGATTCTGTAAGCGAATGGTCTCCTGAGAGAGATTCTGCTCTGGCTGTTTTTCCAGAGAGAGATACTTCTGGATATGGGTGGTGATGGTATTGGCGTAGATGGCAGACATCAGCGAGATGGCATCCTCCTCATCCGGATTGCTGATAGACGGCAGCGCCTTGACCATCAGCCAACTTGGATTGTTGGTATATTCCACGGTCACCTTTGCATCCTCTGCGCCCTTCGCCTGCTTGCCCTCCTTGTTCAGGAAGAGTTTGCTCAGGTCGAAACTCTGCTCGCCCGGCTGGTGCAGGGTGATAGGCAGGGTGTTCACCACGAGTTCACGGTTGCTCAAAACCGGCAGGTAATGCTGTTCACCATCGCTGTAGCCATTACCGGCAGCCACCACCTTATTTATATATACACCTTCTTTCAATCCCGATACATCAAAGGAGACGATGGCTGAACCCTCGGCATCTATCTTATAGCCCTGGGTCTTCTGCCAAACCACCTTGTTGGTCTCCGGGTCGATAATCTGCATGCGGGCGTTGCCGCTCACCTTCTTATCAGAAGTATTGGAGAGCTTAGCCACGATGGTAGCCTTATCGCCCTCACGCAGGAAGCGAGGCATGTTAGGCTGCACCATCACGGTTTTCTGAGCCACAGCCTCATCCACCAGCAAACCGTTGCGCATCTCCTTGTCATGAGCCAAGCCCATGAACTTCCAGGTAGTCACGCTCTCCGGCAGGGTAAATCTGATGGCTACGTTGCCATTGTTGTCGCTCTCCAAGGCAGGATAGAAGAAGGCGGTCTCGTTCAGGTTCTCACGCACCTGTACCTTGTCGAGGAATTGTCCTGCATCTGAACCTGTACCGCCGGCAAACTGCGGCATCTCCTCTACTACATCAAAAACCTTGTTGGCAGATGGAGCAGCCGCTCCGACACGGGTCATTTTAGAGCCGTAAATCCTGATGACTTTCGCTTCTTCTCGAACCAGCTCGTCTTTCTGTACACGAACAGCCTCAACGGTTCTGCCAGAAGAACGTTCCAACTTGCTCAGTTCCACCGCTTGCATATAAGCATAATAGCTAAAGAATTTGCCATCAAACTTATCTACATCCAATTGCTTCTCGTCATAATACTTGGTAGGATAAACGCCATTCAAGTAAAATGAACGGAAACTGAGGTTGTGCTTCCAGTAGCAGTTTGGCAAACTCTGATAGAAGCCCAGGGAGAGATTCCAGAAATGCGGGGCTATCTGGTCGAGCGACTTGTCATAGAGCACGCTCATCAGCTGCGCCTTGGCTGGCTTGCCGTCAGGGGTGGTAATCTTCAGCGTCCACTCCTCCTTCTGTCCAGGGGTCAGACGGTTGCGGAAGGTCTTCCAGGCGATGTTCAGTTTCTTCTCAGGCAAAGGACGGGCGATGCTCATCATTCGGGTATAGCACTTGCCTTGCTTCACGAAACTATAGTTCAGTACGATGCCCGACGCATATTCCTCCTTGTAGGTGAAAGGCAGAGTCACGATGCTGTCGCCCAACTCCCAGGCACCTTTCTCCAGCAGTTTGTTGCCGGCGATGATGGAATATACGATGTGCGCTCCGTTCTCCGAAGAGCCCACCTGGATATAGACAGGCTTGCCATCACGAGGGAAGGTCTTCGCCGTCTGGTAATACCATTCGGTAGTTAGTTCCACCGGATGGGTATCCTTCATGCTGAAAAGGGTGAATTTCTGCTGCAGGGTATCTGTTCCGCAGATTGCCTCCAACTGATGAACGCCAGATTTCCAAACAAGGGAAGAAGAGGCAGAGGAAGAAGCATATTCCTTGATAGAAACCGGTGCATTCGCCTCGGCATCCTTCCATTCGCCCTTATCAATGCGATATTTCAACCTACAAGAAATCGGCATTCCACTGGCATTGCGGTAAGCGAAGGTCACCGTCTTCAGACTGTCTGTTTCGATACGCTTAGGAAGATCCACCGTGAGGATGGTTGGCTTGGTGCCCAGAGGCAGACTCATCACGCCCTCGTGGCTCTCACCGCTGATGTCGGTAACGATGGCTGAGACCTCGAAGTTGAAGAAACGGGCGATGCGCATGAAATCGCTCATATCAGCCTCGTCTTTTCCTGACAAGGAAGCCTCCAGCGGAATCTCCACGTCGAAGGTTCCGTCCTCACGAGTCACGCAACTGTCAGTCTTCACCAACTGTCCGGCAGAGCCTGCGCCCCACCACCAGAGCTGGTTTCTGCGGGTCACCTGATACTCCACCTTGGCACCCTGCACAGGCACACCGGCATAGGTCTTGGCTGAAGCTTTCACCACCACGGTGTCGCCCCAGTTATATTTCTCGTTCACCTTCGGGAAGGTAATCTCGAAGGTTGGACGCTTGTATTCCTCCACACGGAAGAAGCGGTTCACCTGGTCATTCACGGATACATGATACATACCTGTCTGTCCCTCCTTCGGCAATTCGAAATCTACCGAAGCCGTGCCATAATCATCGGTCGTAGCCTTCTGCTCAGCCACCTGCTTCAAGTTGGCATCTCTCAGGATAAACTTCAGTTCCTTGCTCTTGCCTGGCACACTGGCATCCAAGCCCTTCTTCACGATGTAGGAAATGGCTGTGACATGCACCTTCTGTCCCGGACGATAGATGCTGCGGTCGGTATAAACCTGATATTTAGTCTCATTATCTTTCTGTTCATAATAGCGGGTACGGCTAAGAAAGATGTACTTGGCAGGCATAAACTTGTCATTGTTGGTAGAAATCAAGACATTTCCATCCACATTCTTGAAGTAAGCCTCGCCGTTCTCATCGGTTGTCAAGCGGGCATGTACCGTTCGTTTGTCCTTCTTCGTCTTGAAATCATACCGTTGGTCATAGAGTTCTACCTTCGCCCCAGCGATAGGCTGTCCGTCTGTAGCATTCACCACCACATAGCGATGCTTATCATCCGGCAACTGCTGGATCATCACCGCCAGATTGCTGACATAGAAGAGTTCTCGCTGCGGAGCAATGCCTGTATTATCCGAAGTCACCTCCATCAGATAGGCACCCAGCGGCAGATTGCCACCGATTTCGATGGAATCCTTCACCTCTTCATAATCCGGACGACCATAGTAGTTGCGGCTGAAATCCTTCTGATGCAGCTTCGTAGTCTTCTTCAGGAGCATCTTATAGATAGCCTCATCCTGCGCATTATAATCGTTATCTGCCGTAATATTGAGGCGGGAGATGCTGATTTTCAGATTCTGCAGATTGCGCACGTCCAGATGCACCCACGCCTTCTCCCCAGGTCGCAATACCTGCGGCATGTCCTGCACCTGGAACATCGGTTCGGTGAGTCGCTTCTGCGCATTTCTCAGTTCGTTCATTCTCGACCATCCACCCCAGCGGCTCAGCGCATAGTTGATATAGTTGAGCTTATCCTGCGGTTTGGCATCGGTAGCACCTTCCATGAAGCGGAAATGCTCCACGGCAAGTTCGCCTGCCTCCGGAATATCCTGATAAACCTGGATGAGCGAGTCGATGGTCTGCAGATACTTCGATTTCTTCACCTCTCTCACATCGTCCTGGCGGTATTTCTCGATGAGTTTGTAGGCACAGAGACAAGCCGCACCCCTATTTCCCACCTTATTATAATAGGTGTACAGCTGCAGATACGCCTCCTTGCTGTCTGCCTCGAATCCGATGAGATGCAGCAGATCGTTGTTAAAGGAACTGCCATCCACGCCCTTCTGCGTCAATGGAACATACTCTGTAGATGTATGTCGGGCAAGAAGTTCAGGCTGTTCCAAGGCCTTCTTGAAGAACTCCTGGCTTTTCTTTTCGTTCATATCACAGTACACCTTACCCAGCACGGCATATCTCACCGCCTTCAATGCGGGGTCGTTCACCTTCAGCACCTCTGCTTCCATCCGCTTCACGTTAGGCGTCAGCGAGTCAGCCGAAATCTCATTCCAGAGTGTCATCTGTCTTGTCTCAGCCGCCAGCAGCTGCCCGTAATCTTTGGCAGCCGAAGCCTTGGCGATGATTTTCTTCATCACCGCGATTTCGCTCTTAGGCTGGTCCTTCTGAGCATTGATTTCAGCTTGCTTCCACAAGTTGTCGTATGTCTGAGCCGCTACCTGCATCGTAGCAAAGAGGGCTATCAGAAGTGATAAAATGTTTCTTTTCATAAGCCAACTGTATAAAATGTTAATAGAATGATGTTAAACATCAAACTTTTCATTGCAAAAATACAAAAAAAAAACTGTTTTCTAACCCCGAAACTGAAACTTTTTACTATCTTTGCACGAAAATAATATATTTTACCTAGAAATAAACATTAAAAAAACAATGGCAGAAAAAAAGTATGGTCATTTTGATGACGCCAATCGCGAGTACGTGATTACTGACCCAAAGACCCCATGGCCTTGGATCAATTATTTGGGTAACGAGGATTTCTTCTCGCTCATATCCAACACAGCAGGTGGTTATTCGTTCTACAAGGATGCCAAGTTCCGCCGCATCACACGTTACCGTTACAACGGAGTGCCGATGGATAACGGCGGTCGCTATTTCTATATCAAAGATGGCGATACCGTATGGAACCCGGGATGGAAACCTTGCAAGACACCGCTCGACAGCTACGAGTGCCGCCACGGCATGAACTATACCCGCATCACGGGCAGCAAGAACGGCGTGGAGGCAAGTGTGCTCTTCTTCGTGCCACTGCACACCTGGGCAGAAGTGCAGAAGATGACGCTGAAGAACCAGTCGCAGGAGATGAAGGCCCTCAAGGTATTCTCCTTTGCCGAATGGTGCCTCTGGAATGCTGCTACCGACATGGAGAACTTCCAGCGCAACTTCTCTACGGGCGAAGTAGAGGTAGAAGGCTCTACCATCTATCACAAGACCGAATATCGTGAGCGCCGCAACCACTATGCTTTCTACACCGTGAATACAGAGATTCAGGGATATGATACCGACCGTGAGAGCTTCATCGGACTCTACAACGAGTTTGCCGAGCCTGAGGCTGTGATGGAAGGCAAGCCACGCAACAGTTTTGCCCACGGCTGGAGCCCTATCGCATCTCATTATATCGAGGTTACCCTGCAGCCGGGCGAGAGCTGCGACCTCATCTTCCTGCTGGGCTATGTGGAGAACGAGCAGGACAAGAAGTTCAGCGCCAAGAAGGTGATCAACAAGGAGAAGGCTCATCAGCTTATCGCCAAGTTCGATACCACCGAAAAGGTGGATGCTGCCTTCGCAGAACTCAACCAGTACTGGGATAACCTGCTGAACATCTTCACCGTGAAGAGCGGCAACGACAAGTTAGACCGCATGGTGAACATCTGGAACCAGTATCAGTGCATGATTACCTTCTGCATGTCGCGTTCGGCTAGTTTCTTCGAGAGCGGCATCGGTCGAGGCATGGGCTTCCGCGATTCCAACCAGGACCTCGTAGGCTTTGTTCATCAGATACCTACCCGTGCCCGCCAGCGCATCATCGATATCGCCAGCACCCAGTTCCCTGACGGTGGCTGCTACCACCAGTATCAGCCGCTCACCAAACGCGGCAACAACGATATCGGTGGCGGTTTCAACGACGACCCTTGCTGGCTCATCTTCGGTACCGTAGCCTATATCAAGGAGACGGGCGACTTCTCTATCCTCGCTGAGCAGGTACCTTTCGACAACCAGCCAGGCACAGAAGTAAGCCTCTTCGAGCACCTCAAGATTTCGATGAACCATGTTATCAACAACCTGGGTCCACACAAGTTGCCACTCATTGGAAGAGCCGACTGGAACGACTGTCTGAACCTGAACTGCTTCTCCTGGGACCCTAACGAGAGTTTCCAAACCACCGAAAACAAGGGCGAAGGAAGCAAGGCAGAGAGTCTGATGATAGCCGGTCTGTTCGTGGTTACCGGCAAGGATTATGTGGCTCTGTGCAAGCAGCTTGCCAAGGAAGCTATGGAAAGCAAGGAGGGCGAAATAGCCGGCCTTGCAGAGGAAGATTATTTGACAGAAGCCGAGCGCATGCAGCAAGCTGTAGATGAGATGAGCGAGGCTGTGAAGCAGCATGGATGGGACGGAGAATGGTTCCTCCGCGCTTACGATTTCTTCGGCAACAAGATTGGTAGTGATGAGAACGAGGAAGGCAAAATCTTCATCGAGAGCCAGGGCTGGTGTACGATGGCTGGTATCGGTCTGGAAGAAGGACTCTGCGATAAAGCACTGGATAGCAGCAAAAAACGACTGGAATGCGAGCACGGACTGGTGCTGAACAATCCGGCCTACACCACCTATCATGTAGAAATGGGTGAGATTTCTTCTTATCCTGAAGGCTACAAGGAGAACGCCGGTATCTTCTGCCACAACAATCCTTGGGTCATCATCGGAGAGACTGTAGCCGGCAGAGGCAACGATGCCTGGAGCCATTATACCAAGATTCTGCCTAGCTATGTAGAGGAAAAATATCAGACACTTCACAAGGTAGAACCTTACGTAAACTGCCAGATGGTAGCCGGTAAGGATGCAGCCAAACCGGGCGAAGGAAAGAACTCCTGGCTCACCGGTACAGCGGCATGGATGTGGTATACAGTATCAGAATTCATCCTCGGCATCAAGCCAGATTATGAAGGTTTGCTCATCGATCCTTGTCTCCCAAGCACCGCTAAGGAGTATGAGGTAACCCGCAAGTTCCGTGGTGGCGAATACCATATCACAGTAAAGAATCCTAGCGGAAACCAGAAGGGCGTGAAGCAGATTACAGTGGATGGCACTCCTATCTCAGGCACCATCATTCCTTGCTCTGAAGGCAAACATGAAGTAGTGGTTGAGATGTAAATCAGCCAGATTTTATCAAGTTACGATTTGAAAGTTCAATGTAACGAAACTCCTTTTCATACCCATACGTCGTGTTTCACAACGTATGGGTATCACAATCAACACTTGACCCCTTATTTCAGGGGGTCAAGTGTTTTATTTATCTGATAATCTGATACTTAACTTTTAATATAAGCGCCTATTCAACAGTATCAAGAGTAAGATTCTAAGTCTCTATCATTGACTCAGTTCCTCAATAACTCAGTTCCTCAGTTTTTTTCTAGGGGGTATATAGCCCTTATAGTTCAAAGTTGTTTTAAATTGTTATATATTATATATTAT
>ERZ1035006.2385-NODE-2385-length-10730-cov-65.840656_pt1 | contig 10730 bp, 5 predicted proteins | sample MGYA00520694_ERZ1035006 | MGnify/ENA primary metagenome ERZ1035006 (study PRJEB33766, sample SAMN09781746) | gut metagenome | biome: gut microbiome | host: Homo sapiens | place: Madagascar | study: EMG produced TPA metagenomics assembly of the PRJNA485056 data...
GGTGAAGAGTGGTGAAGAGTGGTGCGCCACTCTTCACCTCTCGGAACCCCAGTGTTTATCGGGGTTTCAGGCGATTTGGTGAAGAGTGAAGAGTAAAAAAGAGAGTGGGGATTTTCTCTCCCGACGTATCGTTTTGTGCCTGGCAATGGCAAGATATTGCCCTGGTAAAGGGCAATATAATGCCGTAGTGAGGCAATAAGCGATGGAAGCGTCTTTACCACCCGTCAGTACCATCATGATGACCTCTCAGTGACGTCTTGACTCCTTGTCAGGAGTATCCTGACAAAAAGAAGGGCTGGACTTTCTCACGAAAACCCAACCCTTCTTTTTAAAACAGCTGTTTTTGAACTTTATTATAAGTAAAAGATGTTATTGTATTTATCACTTATCTTATGTTTATTACAGAACATGTACCAGGCGGATTGGCATGGCCCTGTAAGTCCCGGTGTTTTTACCTGCACTACCGCTTACGAAGCGGAGATTCGACATGGTGCAAATCTTACCATATACATCCAAATAGCGATACCAGAAACCATACTCAGTACTCTTAGGGCTGAAGCCCTGACTGCCAGCGAGCAGCGTGCGTGTCCACAGGCTGACATGAGTAACATTTCTGAAAGCCTCACCCTCCACATATCCTGTGGCTGGCAAATAGATTACGGGCAGCTCCGAATTGACTGTTGTTATCTCAACACTGTTGTACGCCTCGCCCGACAAGGTGTAGCGGGGCTCCACTTTCAGATTACCGCCGTCTATGATGTCTTGGAACACACTATTCTCGGGAATAGCGAAACCTTGAGGCAGATTGCCGATAAGACTACCTGCATTTGCCTGATCCTGTTTCGCTTTAGCAATATGGAAGTATCCGCCAATAGCACCCTTGTTAGCTTCCAACGCCTTGGTGCCCGGAGCATAACATCTGTCGCTTGAAGCTCCGAGGTTGCGGTCGAGCATGACGTATGTTTTACCACTCTTTCCTTGCACCTTTACCACACCATAATAGAAACGACCGCTTACTTTTGCTTGCTGAGCACCATTCTCGTCATAAGGTGGCTGCTGGTTGCTGCCGTCAATCTGGTGGAATAGTCCACAGTGATAGACGGAATACTTAATGGTTATTTCATGACCAGCGTCTGTATATTTGATGGAGAAGTCACCTTTCCAAACTTCATAGTTTTTGTCTTCAGTGTTGTTCAGCGTTACTTTCCAGTTTCCATCTCCATTATCTGTTATATTAAATCTGCCACCGTTGATTCCTTTAGTCACAGCATCACCCGTTTTCTTTGGAATCAAATAACTGAACTCGTTAGTTCCCACACCGAAGTGCAGACCATCATTTCTTACTTTTTCTTTCTGCATATCTTCAGGCTTAATGCCCAAGGTATTAGGCAGAAATATGTTGAAATAGTCATTATATTCTTCCGGTGTGCCCACAGTGCTTGTTGTCACCAGCTTTACTTTCCTATCTTCCGCAAGTTTGAAGTCCTTACCTGTCTGTGTCACGGTGATGGTACGGGTCAGGTCACCCGACTTCACGGTTACTGTTCCTGGACGTGGCTCCTCAGAGTATTCATTTTTATCTACCGCAATCGAAATCTTATATTTCTTACCTGTAGTAGAGTTTGAACCGTCAGTATCCGACACGGTGATAGTCTCACTGACCGTGACACCTTTTATCCAGTCACCGGACTTAGAGAAAGTCGGCTTCTCATTGTTCTTGATAGTTGTAACGACAGTGGCGATAATATTCTCATCATACCATGCGCCGCTTACTTGGTCGCTTACTCCCAGATGATAGTCCTTGCAGGCTATCATATCGTTAACCAAAGGATTATCATCTTTCACGTCCACCCTCATTCGGTTCTCGGGATATGGGTCTTTAAAAGCCTCTGCTTCTGTGGGCCAGCCATGGGTGTTCACGTGAGTGATTTTTACTGTATAGGCATGGTTGCGCAGCAGATTGACAAAAGTCTCACTATTCGTATCACCGTAGAATGCCACTTTGTAGTAACCAGTTACACCCTTATACTTACCCTTTATGATAAGGAAAGCCTGGCCTGCCTTTGTTTCCGACTCATAGAAAGCTATATTGCCTGTCGTAAATTCGCCACTGGTGTTGTCATAACTGACACCTGAAGGCAACGTCGGAGCTGTGACTTCCCATGTTGAAGCGTTCCAGTTTTCCTCTGCAGGAGCAATGGTTCCGCTGCCTGCAGCCTTGTAAAGTTTATAGCCTTCCACGGTAAAAGCCTCTTTTTTTTCGACAAACTCAGAACTGCTGTTGGTGGCAGGTCCTTGAACACTCACCTTACCAAACTGGCGCAGGAGAGTGATAGAAGGATTCGTTCCCATCAATGCAGACACACTAATCTTACCCCAGCAGAGAGGATTCTCCATGCTGATGGGGCCGTTGACCGCTGCCTTGTCCAAGCCGTTCTGACATTGCTCATCGGTTAAAGAACCGGCATTGGCAACCAGATGAATCATTGTAGCCTTTTCCGTGACTGGCACTTTCACTTTGTAAGTGTTGTCGGTGCCCGACACAAGTTTGTAATCGGAAACGCTTTGGTTCGACAAGAACACTCCTTTATCATCGTAAGCCACTACGTTCAGACTCTTCAATCCCGTATCGCCAGCCCTTGTCAGTTCCTCTTTTGAAAAGTCGGGAAGTGTGATGGTGAGCGTGATGCCACCATCTTCCAGTCGGCTCCCATCTGAAGGTGCCGAGCCTCCGTCCTCGTTCAGAGAGTCACTGCAACTGCTCAATACTAACAGTGTCAGCAAAAGTGATAATATCTTTTTCATATTAATTCTCATTGTTTATTTCCGTTATCATCAGTCCAATCACCACTGTTAGGTACTCCAGGATGCCATGCAACAATTCCGCCACCTTTTCTTTCAATCCATCCTGTATCGCCATCTTTCTCATAACTTCTACCTCCGAAAAGGACTTTGGACTCATTTGTATCACCAGAGTTGTTCTGAATCAAAATGGTTTTCTCGTGATAGCCTTTCACGGCTTTCAACTTAATCTTTGTCACATACCATTTTTTACCACCAATTGTTTTTTCAGAAAAAGTCATGGAGCCGTTCGATTCTGTACGACTACCTACTTCATCGTAAAGTGTCCATTGTCCTGTCAATTCGTTATTAGAAATTCCAAAGTTACAAGACCATCTCTTGATTTCATATGGAGAATACACTGTATATGTCACATTCTCTACTTCCGGTCTTTCGTCGAAGATGCGGTATGTAGGGTCTGATGTCGGGTCATAGAGTATCCATCCCTCATGGTCTTCGTAGTTGAAAAGAGGAATACCTGGTTCCATGTGGTGAGGACAGCGGTGGTACTCTGGACCATCATTGTTGTAACTGTAGAAAATCATCAAAGTCTCACCTGGCTTGATTTCCCTATCTGCTTTGTTATGATTATTATGTCCCTTAGCATCTTTTGGTATTTTGTAATAATACCATCCCGGATTATTTGCGGCCCCAGTCATACGGCTGTTTCGCCCAGCAGGACCGTTCTCTCCTGGATTCGTATAATAGCCGGTAAAATACCATACATTCTCCTTAGGTATATTATCAGTACCACCACTTTCTCCATATTGATAATACATATATAAATTATGGTGATCTACATTAATGGCATTGCTCCCTTTATCCTGTAACCAACCGTCATTCCAATTATAGTTACCTCCCGGCACATCTACATTTTCGTCAAGAGTATAATCATATTTAGCAGCATTGTATGTTCTGTCATTGATAGCACGGAAATAGATATAGTAATCACCGAATGGAGGTTTTACAACCACCTTGATAGTACGCTCTATATACTTACCGTCAACCGGCTTTTTAGAATAAGCCTTAAAGTAATGCTCGACAGTGGTTGTAGGGTTATTTTCTGCCTTCACAGAGATTGTACCCTTTGCATCAGTATCAGAATTTTCCAGCTTGATGGTGATATTTGAAGAACCGACAGTTGATTTGTACTTATCAATCACAATACCTCCCAAGTTGGTAACCCATGTAAACTTCTTTGTGTTAGTTTCAGCACCAGCCTCATAAAAAATGGTTGTCTCCAGGGGATCAACCTCGAAAAGAGGCTGAATATTGTATTCCACATCCAGATACTTTATCAAGTTGTTGGCTTTTACCCAAATCTTAGCCTTGCCTTCCCTTTCTGTTGCCGAATAAGCGGTATAAGGAATCGCAGGATTGATGGTGAATATGATACGGTCATTATACTTCTTTGCGGCAATGATAAAGTCCTTGTCCTTTCCATCGACACTGATTTTCTTGTCGCAGCCAAACTTCACGGCGGCAGCGTTGGTCTTGTAGAAGATTGAGTCGTTGGTGAGCGAAGTTAACTTGGCTCTTGTCTTGTCTAACCACAGCGTGGTGTGGCTGAAGTCGGCATCAATGCTCATTGGCTCCCATGGCTTGATGAAGGTCTTGCCGTCGAGGGTCATGTTTCCCAGACTCTTGATGTTGCCGATAATCTCGTAGTAGGTGCCACGAGGGAAGGTTGGAAGCTCTGTAGTAGAGCTTTGCTTGTGACCTAATGGAATGGTATACTTGTTGTCGATACTTCCATCGATGCTTCCTTTAATAGCCAGTCGTGACTGCTGGGATGCATTGGCGATGTATCTCTCCGGCAAATAGTATGTGCCCTGGAAAAGCCATTTGGCTGTGGCATCTGTTGGATTGGCAGAGCCTTTGGCTCCTTCGTTGAGGGTGATTACATCTTTGTCGTTTATATTTGCATTAGCATCATTTCGTTCCCACGCATCCCCTTGATAGTAAAGGCCATTTTTGTTATTGGCAGCATCATATTGATTACTCTCAAAGCCTTCTGCATATTCTTTACTAACATCAGACTGGCTGAATTTTCCATTCCAACAGAGGGATGTTTTTGGGGTTAACTGCTGCGCAAGAATATTCTTGATTGAAAAACTTTTGCCGCTGAATACTTTTGCTTCAGCAGGATCGAATATGAGATTCAACTTTACCTTGACACAGGTGAACTTCAGATTTGCGATAACAGTTGCTGATTTATCTGTCGCCTTGATTTCTGTTTCTGTAGTTTTGCCGTTGATATCCTTAGGCTCATATATCATCGGAATATTCGTGCAGACAGGCATACCTGGCTGAGCACCTAAAGGAAAATAATTCAGCACGATATTTTTGAGTTTTTCTTCCGAATTAATTTCCTGATCCTGGGCTTTCAACACATCACTCATATTGGCAACTACATAGATATGGTAAGTTCCTGGCTCGATGGTGAGCTGGTAATTGGCAACGTTTGGCTCCAGCATCATGCTTGCCAAAGGTGCAGGAAGATTCTCTGCTACCAGCTTGCCACCATCTACAGGAAAGGCGTAGAGGCGAAGATCATTGATCTGGCATTCATCTACCGTGGCATTATAGGTAGGTACTTCAGAGGAACTGCCCCTGGTTGCATCACCGTTCGTACTGAGCACGGTTGGTACCAGCACGTGCAGGTTGCTTGACGAGTTGGGGGTATATCCGTTACCCTCCAACTCGTCGGTACAACTAACTGCAAATAAACTAGTCAACAACCAAACTATGAAACCTATATAGATATGAAATCTTCTCATGATAACTTTGTCTTTTACTTTACTAATATCAATAGTTTAATTTCGACAAAGTGGAATCAGATTATAAGTCGGCTCGCTGTATGCGCTTGCTCCAATCGAGGATGGAGATGCCCAACTTAACGTATTGCCACTTGTCGCCTTTCAGGAAAAAGTCCAGCTTGTAGTCGTATTCTCTGTCCAGGAACTCCTGTGCCGAATAATTCAATGCTTCGAATGCTCCACGGCCCTGTGCCAGAAAATCGGCTAGGTTGATGCGAACCACTTCTTCGCCCGTCTTCTTGTTCCAGATGCTCAGTATCGCATTCTTGTCGTTCTCGGTTGCTGGATGCAACACGAGGCGGGAGAACATCAGGGCGGCGTGAGCGGTACGCTCCTGTACGGTACCCTCCGGAGTGGTGAACTCGGTGGTCCAGGTCTTGTATGGGGTGTATGTCAACTCCTCGTCTGGGAGGAGAGAATTGTCGTAATTGATGTAGCCGTTGGCATCGGTTATCTGATAACTGAAGTCTTCGGCGTGGATGTCGGCTGGTTCGTCCAGCTGATGCAGACTGATGGTGAGCTGCTTGGTGTCTCTGATGAGACTGATGGTATGGTGGGTAATCTGAAGATCCTTCACCTCTACGGTTTCATTGCTCAATCCCTGCCAGAGGGTATCAAGCGGAAGTGCCTGGTTTTCTACCTTTCCGGCATTTCTGTCGAGTCGGGTACGGAGGGTTTCGATGCTTTCTCCTGCTGCTGGAGCTTCGATGTGGAATTTGGCACCAGCCTGTGACAGCGCCTCTTCGTATTTCTTCTGGAAGGCGAAGGTGGCGAAGCGGTATTTGCCAGGTTGCAAGTCTATGCGCATGGCATAGTTAGGGTCTTTGAGGGGGTGAGTCTTTCCCTCGTTGGCTGCATCCTGGCGAGCCACTAGTTTGCCCTGCTCATCGAAGACGAACACGCAGACGCCGCCTACATGATCGTTGAACATATCAGCGCGCTGGACGTTGTAGTCGTACTTGAACTGCAAGTCAACTCCCATATCGCAAGGAGGGAGGTCATCGTGCATCAAGTCGTGGCAGCTGCTGAGCATGCTGCCGAGAGCGACGATGGTTCCGAAAGCAGCGGTACGGCTGATAGCAGCCAAGCTGTCGAATCCCCATTCCATGCGTATATTCTTGATCCAACTATGTAACTTTTTGTTTGCCATGATGCTTTTTGGTTATTATCAATATAATGTTTCAGAATATCAGGTTGTGTTTCTAGCTTCCACTATGGTGAAGCTGAAAACACAACTCGTATGTTTTAACGAAGGCGGGAGCCTAAGCTCCGCCTTTCGTTGTTATACTCGATTACAAATCCCAGCTCTGTGAACGCTTAGCCCAGTCGAGGATCTTCACGCTGACGTTGATGTACTTGGTATCTTCATCGTCTGGGGTGTCAGGCTTAACTTCTGGAACGTCAGGATAACCAGGACCGCTGATTTTGTTGATCGTGAGGTCGTACCAGTTGTTGCGGAGTACTCCGTAACGGCCGAGCCAATTCAGGTTCTTTCCACCATATGTTTCATCACCTGCTGCCCAAGGAGTCAAGTCGTCACCGAAGTGCTTGATACGGGCAATATAATAGCTCTCGCCCTTCTCGTAGGTCTTGATACCTACACCATTAGTCTTGTCAAGACCGAGTTTGGTGTTGAGCTTATCGACTAAGCCAGTAGTATTAACCTTTTCTGTTTCTCCGTCCTTAATTGATACATTTTCTGTAGTTAAGAAATGTGTACCTCCTTTCAACAAATCTCCTTTTAGTTCTACAGTAGGGTCGGTAGTCATACCCAGAGCATCTTTTGCTTTACCGGCAATTTGAGCTTTAAGAGTTTCCGTTGTCCAAATGTCAGAACTGTTACCAATCATAAAGAAGGTCTTGTCTGTCGCAGAAGCCAAAGCATTTGGAGTATAAGTTGCCTTAAGAAGAACACGAGTGGTCTGACCTTGAAGCATATGAGTAATGTCGAATGTGTTCTCCAGGCAATACAATGGCTCTGTTGAAGTTTTCCAATCTGCGTCAGAACCATTAGCTTTTACTAATGTGAATTCCTGTCCACATGCATCTTTGTCTGTCAAGCTTTTGCTGTAGTTAGGGTCGATACCCCAATATACACGCTTGAAAGCACCTGTTGCAGAAAGTTGGCTAACGAAGCGAGATGTTGCAGGTTTAGTACCAGGAGTAGCTGCTGCATTCTTCCAAATATTTGCATAAGCAGGAATTCCCGCTGATGTTACACCATCTTTCAAACCTGCTGTAACGTGTACTGGGAATGAACTCTTGTTGGTAACATCCAAAGCCCAATTTGTGATTTTTACGTCATCGTTACTATATTTAGATCCTGAAGCCTTGGCTCCTTCAAAGTAATCCTTTCCAGTACCTTTACCTACAGTAACTTTAGCCAAGCCACGCTCTACGTGAACAGTAGTACCTGGTTTGCTATGAGCCTCTTCCTTAGTTCTATAGATACCCTTTATTTGAACGAGGGTTGTTGGCTCTTGATCAGCAGCTTTGAATTCTGGAGCATTAGCCATATAGAAACCTTTAGTATTATCTAAAAGGTTTGTTGCATTTGTCGCAGCATTCCAAGCTCCATATGTAGTGGGACTTGAAGGAAGGGTAACTTTGTCGTCTCCTGTTTTTGTCTCCTTATTAAGGATGACCAATGCATAATAATCGCCATTCTCACCAACTGTAGCCTTCCCGAGTTTTGCAGTGATAGTAGCCTCAGTTGTGATACCATTATCATCTGTATTGTCCTTCTTCCAAGGCTCCAAATTTCCGAGTGGTGCTGTCTCAACGTACTCAAATTCGTTTTCAGATGTTCCAGCCTTCTTGAAAATAAGGAGTGTAGCATCGTTTACAGTATACTCAGAAGCTGTACCGCCATCAAACTTGTCGTTTGCGGCACGTGTGCCACTTGTTGTAGGCAAGTTGATAGTGATAGATGCATAGCTTGCACCTGATTCATTCTCACCTGAACCATTACCACCATTTACTAACTCGTTGTTGCTAGAGCAACTAGCAGTCATAGCAGCCAAAACTGCCAATCCAAAGAAATGTTTAATTCTCATAATTGATGTGATTTTATTGTTAGTTATATCTTTTATTGTTCCGCCTTCATTTCCTCGTAGATCTTTCTGATGCGCTCAGCCTCCTTTGAGTTTCCTGCCTTGGCAAGATGCTTTTCGGCAGAAGTAAGATCACCCTTCTGCAAATCTGTGCAGGCGGCATTGAGATTGGCTGTCTCATCATCAGGGAAGAGACGGACGGCAATATCAAATACCTCGTTGAACTCTGGAGAACCAGGCTCATAGGTCTGTGCCACCAGGTACATCTCCTGTAATGACAACTGCTGAGGCTTGGTCTTCAGAATTACCTTTGCCTCTTCTATGTCGAAAGGACGAACGGTATAGGTTACCGTATAGTCGCTGTGGCGCAAACGAGGATAAATCTCACTCATGATGTAACGATAGCTAGCCGGATAAAGCTTCTTGATTTTCTGGTCCTTTGCATCGGGTGCCAATGATGAGTTGGCAACGGCAAGGATGGCAGACTTATCGGCTAAGTTGCTTGCTTCCACCTTCTTCTTGAATCCTTCCCAGTCTTCCGGGGTGGCGTGATAGGTGAAGAGCTTTTTATCGATGGTGTAGAGATTGCATACATAATTGCGCAGGGCAGCCGCACGGTTGTTGGCGAGTCGCACATTGTTGTCGTAAGGACCATCCGGCGACGCATAGCCATGAATATCGATATTGGTGATGCTCACATCCTTGTCGTTCTTTACGAGGTCGATGGTGGATGTAATCTTTCTCAGCTCTGTGGCATTCTCACGGAAGTCGGCGAGGATATCGCTCTTGTTGAGCTTGAAGCTCAGGTAAGCTTCACCCTTTTCGGCTCTCACCTTGATGGCTTCAGCCTTTGGCTTCACGTAATGGTCGCGACCAATCTTGGGTATTGGGTTGATGACCGCCATCTGGGTGGTATCCTGATCCATCAGGTTGCCGCATCCGCAGAGGTCTTCCGTCATGGAGAGGTTGAAAGCCTTCATCCACTTCCTGTAGGGAAGGGTCTGTGAGAAGAGCACCTGCTGTTCGGTATCATTCCTGCGTCTCACTACCACTGCCTGGCTGTTTTTCAGTCTGCTGCTTTTGCGCAGGTATCTGATGTTCTGGTTTTTGCCATTGATGATGATGGGATTTAGGGCGATGGTATCTTCTCCGGCAATAAGCGGAGTGAAAACCAGCTGTTGCTCTGATTTGAGCTGCAGACTATCGAGATGGAGTCGGAAAGCAACCTTGAGACTGTCGCTCTTCTTCTGTGTCAAGACGCTGTCTATCAGAATCTTGCCTCCAGCCAACCGTAGCTGCGAATCATCTATCTTCTGGGCTTGGACAGTCAGTGCGCTCTGTGCAAACAGAATGCAAAGGGGCGAAATGACCGCATAAAGCTTCATTTTCTTCATATTCTTCATCTTGTAAAAGAGGGTTTGATTTTGTTTTTCGCTATCTCGGTGATATCGTTCCTAGAATGCGTATATCAGGGAAAGGGCGGCTTTAGTTGGACCTACATAGTTGCGGTGGTCCTCGTTAAGACATTTGTCACATCTTCCGTAAAGCTTGTATGGGCTGTAGATGTATCCTAATCCGATGGATCCTTCGAGATTGAGATGCTCAGACAGCAGCCATTGGTATCCGTAGGTGAGGCCACCACCCACATACCAGCCTTCGTAATGTCTTCCTTTCTCTGTCTTTGGCAAGATGCCGAAAGGCAGGTCCACATTTTTGATGTTGTATTCACCCCCAAGGGCATGGATGCCGAAGAAGTGGCCTCCAAATTTCTGGCAGGTGTACCAGCGGTACTCTGGCATTACGTTCCAGTAGCGCAATTTCTTGTCGCCTGAGAACTTCCAGGGATTCAGGGCTCCGAAAAGCTGAAAAGTGCTCTTCCTGCCCGTGCCTATTTCTAGACCAGCATTGAGCGAGGTGGTTGCCAGACCAAGCAGGTTGGTCTTCAGTGCTACCTCTTGCGCTCGGGTTATTACTGATGAGAGAATCAGCAGTAACAACATCGGTGTTCGTTTGAACA
>ERZ1035006.2387-NODE-2387-length-10729-cov-21.096402_pt1 | contig 10729 bp, 10 predicted proteins | sample MGYA00520694_ERZ1035006 | MGnify/ENA primary metagenome ERZ1035006 (study PRJEB33766, sample SAMN09781746) | gut metagenome | biome: gut microbiome | host: Homo sapiens | place: Madagascar | study: EMG produced TPA metagenomics assembly of the PRJNA485056 data...
TTTTATATTGACTATTTCAGCGTTTTGAATTATAATAATTCAAACGAAAGAGGTGCAATATGACTACACTAATCAAGGGCGCTCTCTGTTATATCGGAGACGGTTTTCAACAAATGGATGTTCTTATTAAAGACGGCAAAATCGATACCCTTAGTACCTCCATTTCCAAAAATGGAGTTGACGCTGTTATTATTGCACAGGATAAGTATTTAGTACCGGGCTTTGTAGATGTTCATGTACATCTTAGACAGCCCGGTTTTTCTTATAAAGAGACGATAAAGACGGGCACTCTGGCTGCTGCGGCTGGGGGATATACCGCCGTTTGTTCAATGCCTAATGTTAATCCTGTGCCCGACAGCCTCGAGGGTATAAAGGTTCAAACCGATATAATTGACAGAGACGCCGTAATAAATGTCTATCCTTTCGCATCTATCACGAAGGGCAGACAGGGCAAAGGAGAAACGGTTGATTTTAACGCACTCAAAGATATTGCTGTCGGCTTCAGTGATGACGGCACAGGTGTTCAAGACGATGATGTTATGCTTAAGGCTATGACCGAATGTAAAAGAGCGGGTAAGATAATTTCCGCTCACTGTGAGGTTAATTCTCTGCTTCACGGCGGTTATATTCATGACGGCGAATATTGCAAAGAGCATCACCATAAGGGCATTTGCTCCGCATCGGAATATGAACAGATTGAGCGTGACTGCCGCCTTGCAAAAGAAACAGGCGTGCATTACCACGTCTGTCATATTTCAACTAAAGAAAGCGTTGATATTATCAGAAAAGCAAAGGCTGGCGGCGTTAATGTAACCTGCGAGACAGGACCGCATTATCTCACTATGTGCGATAAGGATTTAGAAGAGGACGGACGCTTTAAGATGAATCCGCCGCTGAGGTCCGAGCAGGACAAGCAGGCACTTTTACAGGGTGTGCTGGACGGTACGATAGATGTTATAGCAACCGACCATGCGCCTCACTCACAGGAAGAAAAGTCAAAGGGACTTGCAGGCTCGGCAATGGGCGTTGTAGGACTTGAAACGGCCTTTGGCGTTCTTTATACAAAACTTGTTAAAACGGGATTTATTCCTCTTACAAAACTCATTGAAATGATGAGCGTTAAGCCAAGGCAAATTTTTGATTTGCCGGGCGGAAAAATCGCAGAGGGCGAAGTTGCTGATTTGGCACTTCTTGACCTTGATAAAAAATGGACTGTTAACCCCGATGAATTTCTTTCTATGGGTCGTGCCACTCCGTTTGAGGGCTGGCAGCTTTGCGGAAAAAATGTATTAACTGTATGTAAAGGAGAAATTGTATATGAAGCCTTATGATAAAAAAATCGTTCTTGAAAACGGTAAAGAATTTTACGGCTACGGCTTTGGAGCCGATGTCACCGCCGTAAACGAAATTGTGTTTAATACCTCTATGGTGGGCTATCAGGAAATTATTTCCGACCCGTCATATACCGACCAAATGGTATGTATGACATATCCTCTTATCGGCAACTACGGAATTAATGATGAGGATTTTGAAACCAGAGTTCCCACTATGGGCGGCCTTATCGTAAGGGAATATAATGACCTTCCGTCTAATTTCAGATATACAAAGACTCTGTCGGAAATTCTCGCAGAGTACGATATACCCGGTATCAGCGGTGTTGATACCAGAATGATTACCCGAATTATCCGTAACGAGGGCAGCCAAAAGGTTATGATTTGCGATGCAGATAAACCCTATGAAGAAGCACTTAAAGAGGTTAGGGAATATGTTATTCCGACCGATATGGTATCCCGAGTTTCCTGCAAGTCACGCTGGTACTCACGTACCCCAAATCATAAGTTTGACGTTGTTGCGGTGGACTGCGGCATTAAACTCAATATTATCAGAAAACTTAACGAAAAGGGCTGTAATGTTACGGTAGTTCCGTATAATACAACAGCCGAGGAAGTTCTTAAACTTAAGCCGGACGGACTCTTTCTTTCAAACGGACCCGGCGACCCGGAATATGTTACTCCGGTTATCGAACTCGTTAAATCTCTCAGCGGACAACTTCCCATTTTCGGTATATGCCTCGGACATCAGATGATTTCTCTTGCTCACGGAGCTAAAACGTTTAAGATGAAGTTCGGCCACAGAGGCGGTAACCACCCGGTTATGAATCTTCAAACAGGTAAGATTGAAATTACTTCCCAAAACCATTCCTATGCCGTAAGCATTGATTCTCTTAAAGATACTCCGCTTACTCTCACGCATAAAAATTTGCTTGACGATACAGCAGAGGGTGTCGAGTGTAAGGAAAAAAAGCTGTTTTCCGTTCAGTATCATCCCGAATCCGCACCCGGCCCGCAAGACAGTGCTTATCTCTTTGATAAATTTATTAATATGATGAAAAAGGAGGCTGAATAATATGCCAAAGCGTACAGATATACATAAGGTACTCGTAATCGGTTCAGGTCCTATCGTTATCGGTCAGGCTGCCGAGTTTGATTACAGCGGTACTCAGGCTTGCCTTGCACTGCATGAGGAGGGCTATGAGGTTGTTCTCATTAACTCAAACCCCGCAACCATAATGACAGATACAGATATTGCCGACAAGGTATATATGGAGCCTCTTACACTCGAATATGTTGCAAGAATTATTCGACACGAAAGACCCGATGCCATTCTTCCGTCACTCGGCGGACAGACAGGACTTAACCTTGCTGTTCAACTTGCAAAGAAAGGTGTCCTTGAAGAGTGTGATGTAGAGATTCTCGGCACTTCGTTTGAGGCTATCGAAAAGGCAGAGGACAGAGAACTGTTTAAGGACTTGTGCGAAAGTCTCGGCGAGCCCGTTTTGCCGTCCGAAATTGCAAATACTCTGGAAGAAGGCTTAAAAGCTGCTTCGGATATAGGCTATCCCGTTGTTCTTCGTCCTGCATTTACTCTCGGCGGTACAGGCGGCGGTTTTGCAGATGACGAAGATGAATGCAGAATCATGCTTAAGAATGCACTTGCGCTTTCTCCGGTTCATCAGGTTCTTGTTGAAAAGTCGATTAAGGGTTATAAGGAAATAGAATACGAGGTAATGCGTGATGCTAACGATACTGCCATTACTATTTGTAATATGGAAAATCTTGACCCTGTCGGTATTCATACCGGCGACAGCGTTGTAGTTGCTCCGTCTCAAACTCTCACAAATAAAGAGTATCAAATGCTTCGTGACAGCGCACTCAAGATTATTCGTGAACTTAAAATTGAGGGCGGCTGTAATGTTCAGTTTGCTCTTGACCCTCTTTCATTCCAATATTATCTTATCGAGGTTAATCCACGTGTTTCGAGATCGTCTGCTCTTGCTTCTAAAGCATCAGGCTATCCTATCGCCAGAGTTTCTGCAAAAATCAGTGTAGGTATGCACCTTGACGAAATTCAAATTGCAAACACTCCGGCATCTTTTGAGCCGACTCTCGACTATGTTGTTACTAAAATTCCACGTTTTCCGTTTGATAAGTTCACCGATGCTAATAATTCGCTTAACACTCAGATGAAAGCAACGGGCGAGGTTATGGCTATCGGCAGAACATTTGAGGAGTCACTGCTTAAAGCTGTGCGTTCTCTCGAAACAGGCGTAAATCACCTTTATGATAAAAAGTTCGACACCTACACCTATGACGAACTTATGGAATATATCAAAATCGGAACCGATGACAGACTCTTTGCCATTGCGGAACTTCTCTATCACGGCGCCGACATTAATATGATTTACGATAATACAAAGATTGATATGTTCTTCCTCGAAAAGATTAAGCATATTGTTGACTTTGAAGAAGAAATAAAAGCAAATGTCGGTGATCTTCCTACCCTCAGAGAAGCTAAGAGAATGGGCATTTCCGATAAATATATCGCACGCCTTTGGAAGATGAGCGAAAGAGATGTTTATAATATCCGTAAGGAAAATAAACTGTTCCCGGTATATAAGATGATTGATACCTGCGCCAGCGAGTTTGATTCCTATGTTCCTTATTTCTATTCAACTTATGAGCAGGAAAACGAATCAATCGTCAGCGATAAGAAAAAGATTATCGTGCTTGGCTCGGGTCCTATCCGTATAGGTCAGGGCGTTGAATTTGACTATTCTACGGTTCATGCGATTTGGTCTATCCGTGAGGCAGGCTATGAGGCTATTGTTATCAATAATAACCCCGAGACCGTTTCAACCGACTATACCACTTCGGACAAACTTTATTTTGAGCCGCTGACCGTTGAGGATGTTATGAATGTAATCGAACTTGAACATCCGCTCGGAATCGTTGTTTCCCTCGGCGGACAGACTGCCATTAACCTTGCCGCTCCGCTGGATGCTCTCGGTGTTCCGATTATCGGTACTGATGTTGACGCTATTGACAGAGCGGAAAACAGAGATTCATTTGAAAAGGTTATGATTAAACTCGGCATTCCTCAGCCGAGAGGTGAGGCTGTAACCGATATAGAGGAAGGCGTTAAGGTCGCCGAAGAAATCGGTTATCCGGTGCTTGTTCGTCCGTCATTTGTTCTCGGCGGTAGAGCAATGCAGATTGTCGCAAATGAGGAGTCGCTCAGACATTATCTTCAAACAGCGGTTGAGGTCAATACAGAGCAACCTGTTCTTGTCGATAAGTACATTATGGGCAAGGAACTTGAAATTGACGCAATTTGCGATGGTGAGAATGTATATATTCCGGGTATTATGGAGCATGTAGAGAGAACAGGTGTTCACTCGGGCGACAGTATTTCCGTATATCCCACATTCTCTGTATCTCAGCATGTAAAAGACCAAATTATTGATTATACCGTAAGACTCGGTAAAGCAATCGGAATTGTCGGTCTTTATAATATCCAGTTCATTGCCGATGAAAACGATGATGTGTATGTTATCGAGGTTAATCCACGTTCGTCACGTACCGTGCCGTTCCTCTCAAAGGCTACCAATGTACCTATGGCTCATATCGCAACTCAGGTTATTCTCGGTCACAGCCTTAAAGAGCAGGGCATTACTCAGGTATATCAGCCTGAGATGAAGCGCTGGTATGTAAAAGCTCCTGCTTTTTCGTTCAGCAAACTTAAAGGTATGGATACCTACCTTTCACCTGAAATGAAGTCAACGGGTGAGGCAATCGGATATGATAAATCGCTTACCCGTGCACTTTATAAGGCTATTCAGGCTTCGGGTATGAATGTTGCAAACTACGGCACTGTTCTCGTAACCGTAGCCGACCAGGATAAGCCAAGAGCACTTCCTCTCATTAAGAGATTTTATGACCTCGGATTTAATATTGAGGCTACCGAGGGCACGGCAAAGTATCTTAAAGAACATAATATCAGAACAAGAGTTCGCCGTAAGCTTACCGCAGACGACAGTGACGAAATCCTTATGGCTTTGCGACAGGGACATATTGCTTATGTTATTAACACTATTGATATTAACGCAGGCGACAGCCACTCTGACGGCTCTGAAATTCGCCGTGCGGCAGTTGATAATAATGTAACTATGTTTACTTCTCTTGATACTGTTAAGGTTCTTCTTGATGTCCTTGAGGAAATCACACTCGGCGTGTCCACCATTGATGCGGATAAGGAATAATTTATGTATAAGCAAAATAATTATCAAATTTTATCAAATGTCGCATTGACGAACGATGTGTATAAAATGGTTCTCGGCGGTGATACTCGCTATATAACCGCTCCGGGACAGTTTATCAATATACGCATTGAGGGCAAATTTCTTCGTCGACCTATTTCTGTGTGCGATTATGACGATAAAAGTATAACTATTATATATAAAATTGTCGGAGAGGGAACAGAGCAACTCTCAAAACTGGAGAGCGGTGAAGTTCTCGATGTTCTGACAGGACTCGGCAACGGTTATGATATAACAAAATCGACTAAGCCGCTTCTTATAGGCGGCGGAGTCGGTGTTCCGCCTATGTATAATCTCGCAAAGGCTCTTTTAGCAGACGGTCAAAAGCCGACTGTCGTCCTCGGATTTAATACAAGAAGTGAAGTCTTTTATGAGGACGAGTTTAAGGCTCTCGGTTGTAATACTTTGGTGACAACAGTTGACGGAAGTTATGGAATCAAGGGTTTTGTAACCGACGCTATGACCGATTTGGATTATGATTATTTTTACACTTGCGGACCTCTTCCTATGTTTAAGGCAGTTTACAACTCCACAAGTACTTCGGGACAGTTCAGCTTTGAGGAAAGAATGGGTTGCGGATTCGGTGCATGTATGGGTTGTTCTTGTAAAACAAAGTACGGCAATAAGCGAATTTGTAAGGACGGTCCTGTTTTGGTAAAGGAGGAGATTATATGGTAGATTTGTCCGTAAATCTTGCGGGAATGCAAATGGATAATCCGATAGTCCCTGCCTCAGGCACTTTTGGCTTTGGAAATGAATTTAAGGATTTTTACGATATAAACATTCTCGGCTCCTTTTCTTTTAAGGGAACTACAAAGGACGCACGCTTCGGCAATCCGACTCCGAGAATTGCCGAATGCAAAAACGGAATGATTAATGCCGTAGGGCTTCAAAATCCGGGCGTTCATCATGTAATTGAACACGAACTGCCCGAGATGAAAAAGTATTTTCATAAAAAGGTTATAGCAAATGTTTCGGGCTTTAGTGTTGATGATTATGCTTATACCTGCGAACTTCTCGACAGAGAGGAGCAGGTGGGATTACTTGAGGTTAATGTTTCCTGTCCCAATGTTCACGGCGGCGGAATGTCTTTCGGAACATCTCCTGAAGCGGCGGCAGAGGTAACCAAAGCGGTTAAGGCTGTTACAACAAAGCCTGTGTTTATTAAACTTTCACCTAATGTGACCGATATTGTATCTATCGCAAAGGCTTGTGAAGAGGCAAGAGCAGACGGTATTTGCCTTGTTAATACATTGCTAGGTATGCGTGTTGATATTAAACGCAGACAGCCTGTTATAGCAAATAAAATGGGCGGTTTCAGCGGTGATGCAATTTTTCCCGTTGCCGTCAGAATGGTGTATCAGGTTTCAAAGGCTTGTAATATACCTGTTATGGGTTGCGGCGGCGTTAGTACGGCAAAGGATGTAATAGAGATGATGATGGCAGGTGCAACCGCCGTTCAGGTCGGTGCGGCTAACCTTGTCAATCCGTATGTATGTAAAGACATTATCGAGCAACTTCCCGCTGAATGCGAAAAGCTCGGTATTGAAAAAATAAGTGATATTATAGGAGTGGTTGATTAATGGGAAAGGACGTAATTATTGCTTGCGATTTTGCGAGTGCAGATGATACATTTAAGTTCCTTGATAAATTTACTGAGGAAAAACCTTTTGTTAAAATCGGTATGGAACTTTTTTACGCAGAGGGTCCGTCGATTGTAAGAGAAATTAAACGCAGAGGTCATAAGATTTTTCTTGATTTGAAACTTCATGATATCCCAAATACCGTAAAAAAATCAATGGCTGTGCTTTCAAAACTCGATGTAGATATGACTAATCTTCATGCCGCAGGTACAATAGATATGATGAAAGCGGCTCTTGAGGGACTTACAAGAGAGGACGGCACAAGACCGATTTTGATTGCCGTTACTCAGTTAACTTCAACAAGTGAGGAGCGTATGCAAAAAGAACTTCTCATTAACGCCTCTATTAACGATACTATCGTAAAGTATGCAAAGAATGCAAAAGAGGCGGGACTTGACGGTGTTGTTTGCTCACCGCTTGAGGCAGGTATGGTAAAGCAGGCGTGCTCAAAGGATTTTATCACCGTTACCCCGGGTGTTCGTTTTGCAGACGGTGAGGTCGGCGATCAGGTTAGAGTTACCACTCCCGAAAAAGCAAGGGAGATTGGCTCAGATTATATAGTTGTCGGCAGACCTATAACTCAGGCAGATGACCCTGTTGCTGCTTACAGAAGATGTTGTAAGGAATTTATCGGTTAATAAAAGGAGAATAGTGTGAAAAATCACACTAAAAATTATATTGCCCTCAAAATTTGCCTGAGGCATAATTTTGAGATGGCTAAAATCACCACTTACGCCTGTTCAGGCAACGCAGGTCAATTAGGTGGGATAAACTGTTTGTTGCCTGAAAGGCTATGGTGATTATATGCAAGCATATAAAAGAGAATTTATTGAATTTTTAGAGAACGCAGGCGTGCTCAAGTTCGGTGATTTTACAGCAAAGAGCGGCAGAAAGATTCCGTATTTTATTAACGCAGGCGAGATTAAAACCGGCGAGCAGATAAAGACTCTCGGCCGTTATTATGCAAAGGCTTATTTTGAAAAAATGGGAAATAAAAAAACCGTTCTTTACGGTCCGGCATATAAGGGTATTCCGATTGCCGTTTCTGTAAGCGTTGCACTTGCAGATAAGGGTCTTGATGTTCCGTTCTTCTTTAACAGAAAAGAAGAAAAGGACCACGGTGAAGGCGGTGTGTTCGTAGGCTATAAGCCACACAGCGGTGAAGAAATAGTTATTGTTGAGGATGTTATTACCGCCGGTACCGCAATCCGTGAAAGTATGTCGATTCTCTCAAAACTTGAGGGTACTAAGGTTGCGGCAACTTTTGTAATGGTTGACCGTAAGGAAAAGGGTCAGGGCGAAAAATCCGCTATGGCTGAGGTTGGCGAAGAGTACGGCTTTCCTGTTTACTCTGTTGTTGATGTTTACGATATTATAGAGTACCTTGAAGAGGACGAAAAGAATGCTGAGAATGTTCAGCGTATAAAAGATTATCTTGCCGTTAACGGTGCAAAGGATTAATAAATTTTTTTCTCAGGAGGAGATTTTATGCGGCATTTGCTGGATACCACAGATTTATCACTTAAAGAAATTGACGATATGATTGAACTTGCAAACGATATTATCGCCAATAAAAAGAAGTACGCTCATATTTGTGAGGGCAAAAAACTTGCGACTTTGTTCTTTGAGCCGAGTACAAGAACACGCCTTTCCTTTGAGGCGGCTATGTACGAACTCGGGGGAAATGTGTTTGGATTTTCCGAGGCTTCTTCCTCTTCTGCCTCAAAGGGCGAAACGGTAGAGGACACTGTTCGTATAGTATCTAATTATGCAGACATTATCGCTATGCGTCATCCGCTTGAAGGCGCACCAAGAGTCGCTGTTAATAAATCGCTTGTTCCGATTATCAACGCAGGTGACGGCGGACATGCTCATCCTACACAGACTCTTGCTGATTTGCTCACCATTTACAGAGAAAAAGGAAAGTTAAACGATGTGACAATCGGTCTTTGCGGTGATTTGAAATTCGGCAGAACAGTTCATTCTCTAATTAAGGCGATGAGCAGATATAAAAATGTTCGATTCGTCCTTATTTCACCTGATGAACTCAGGGTTCCCGATTATATCATCAAAGATGTGCTTATACCGAGCGGTGCCGAATATAAGCAGGTGGAAAAGCTCGAGGATGTAATGAGCGAACTTGATGTTCTTTATATGACCAGAATTCAAAGAGAAAGATTTTTCTCTGAGGAGGAATATCTTAAACATAAGGATGCGTTTATTCTTAATCGAGCAAAACTCAAGGATGCTAAGGAAAATTTGACAATTATGCATCCGCTTCCGAGGATTAACGAAATTTCTACCGATGTTGACGATGATCCCCGAGCAAAATATTTTGAGCAGGCTCTTAACGGAAAATATATGCGTATGGCATTAATCATTAATCTCTTGAAATGGGGTGGAAATCTTGAATATTGATTCTATTGAAAACGGATATGTTATAGATCATATTCCCGCAGGCGTAGGTATGAAAATTTATAACCATCTTTCGCTTGATAAACTCGATTGTCAGGTAGCTATTATTACTAACGCAAAGAGCAAAAAAAACGAGGTAAAGGATATAATCAAGATTAATTCTCTTATCGAACTTGATTTTGATATTATCGCTTTCCTTGCTCCAAACGCTACCGTTAATGTTATTAAAGACAGTAAGAGAGTGGAAAAGAGAAAACTTATTCTTCCTCTTGAAATTAAAAATGTCGTAAAGTGTGCCAATCCGCACTGTATCTGTAATAACGAAAATATCGACCATATTTTCAAACTTACTGATACAAACGGCACATACAGATGTATTTACTGCGAAACTATTGCATTGTAAAATTTAATAAGTTAGTAAATATTTCTTGACATAACCTGCCTAATTCGTTATAATACTTAGGCAGGTGAGAAATGGCCCGGTAGTTCAGTTGGTTAGAACGCCAGCCTGTCACGCTGGAGGTCGACGGTTCGAGCCCGTTTCGGGTCGCCATTTTGCTGATATAGCTCAGTCGGTAGAGTGCATCCTTGGTAAGGATGAGGTCACCGGTTCAAATCCGGTTATCAGCTCCACCTGTAAACCGCTAAACTTAGGTGTTTGGCGGTTTTTTTCTTTTAAGAGAAAAATCGCAAAAGCAATTTTGTGTGACATTTGTGTACCGAATGCTAATCATATTTGCAAAATAAAAAGCAACAGTTGGGGCACACTTCATAAAGAAGTAATTGGTTTAAGCTTTCTGAGTTTTGCCCGGTGCAGTATTAAAAAATCCCGCTAATACGCAAGTATTAACGGGATTTTGTTAATGCACACTGAACAAAATCAGTTTGCTTAAACTGCTTAGCACTTAAAAGCCAAAGAAACAGATGAAAGACAAGGCATAATTTGCAGGGCAGGCTTGCCGCCTTCACTGCAAATTTAACGCAGTATTTCGCTGTCTATTTGGCTTTTAAGCAT
>ERZ1035006.2389-NODE-2389-length-10726-cov-48.532096_pt1 | contig 10726 bp, 11 predicted proteins | sample MGYA00520694_ERZ1035006 | MGnify/ENA primary metagenome ERZ1035006 (study PRJEB33766, sample SAMN09781746) | gut metagenome | biome: gut microbiome | host: Homo sapiens | place: Madagascar | study: EMG produced TPA metagenomics assembly of the PRJNA485056 data...
TATTTATATTATACTATATATGACATTGCGCCCCCGAAATGAAAATGACCCGATTTGACCTTGACCCGTTTTGACCCGATTTAAGGCGTGTGAATGCTTCTGCCCTTTCAAGGAGTGTAAAAGTACAGCTGCAAGAAATGTGCAAAAACAGTATTTTATTAAACCCTATATATCAACCACTTACGCCGTTTTTACCATCTTATTTCGATAAAAACTTGTTTTCGCCCTCGAAATTTTGTATCTTTGCACCAGCAATCGAAGGAAACGCCTTAGGTGCCTGACAACGGGCATCTCTTACGACCGAGGCGGGGGATAAATGATGACAGGCGCCGGCCATCAATGACGACCCCGAAAAGGACAAGAAACTGGGGTAATCCGGGGAGTTGCAAAGAGAGAACCTTATTAACACACAAAACGACTATGATTAATTACAGCATCGTAATGCGTAGCGTAAACGCAAACCTTCTGGCCATCAACCAGGCAAAGTCACGCATCAACCAGGCGAAGAAGGAGGGCAAGGAGCCTGAGAAGGCAGACCTCGAACTCGTGAAGACTGAGAAGCAGAACGCCTTCGCCATCTCGCAGTACACCGACATCATGACCATCGAGAAGTTTGCCAAGCACATCACCTCGCATGGTAGCGTGTACTCCAGAGCAGACATCAGCGCCATCCTCTACATGGCAGTGGACTGCATGAGAGAGATGCTGCTCGAAGGCAAGAAGATTCGTCTGGGCGACCTGGGTGACTTCTCCGTCCTGCTCAGCTCGAAGGGCGCCGAGGATCCCGACAAGTTTACCGCGCAGAACATCACCGACGTGAAGGTGCAGTGGGAACCTGGTCAGCAGTTCAAGACCTTGCGTGACGAAGCCGAGTTCAACCTCGTGGCAAGCCGCAGCGCTCAGGCTGCCGTGCTCAAGGCCATCAAGGAGGGCAAGACCAACGTTGACCTCAACGCTCCAGTTACTCCTGAGGGAGGTGGTGACGGAACCAGCGGAGGCGGTTCTAGCACCGGTGGCGGCGAGACCAGCGGTGGCACTGGCGGTGAGAGCAGCGGTGGTACCGGTAGTGAGAACCCTGGCGGTACCGACCAGGGCGGAAACGTAGGTCTCTAGTTTAATTGTTTAACCTTTAAATTTTTGAAAGACTATGAAGAAAGACACTTGGAAAATGGTGTTGCAGGTAGCCATCAGCATCCTGACGGCAATCGCAACCACGCTCGGAGTCACTAGCTGTGCAGGCTAGGAAAAGCTAGCTGTTTAGGCTAGGAAAATCAGAATGGCCGCTCTCCTCTACTCCATGAGGAGGCGGTCATTTCGTTTTGAAAAGGGTCATTTCGGGTCAAGGTCATTTCGGGTCATTTTCATTTTTCATCTCCTATATCGGGAGCTTTTCGTACCGTTTCCCAGACGAAACACCAATGGCTATTATTTCCTCTTCAGCGAATGCTGGATTTTGGAGAAACTATACGACAGAGAAATCAGACAGAGGAAAAGGCCCAGCAGCCAATAGCCCCAAGAATCTACATCCCATAACCAGACTACACCCCCCATCAATATCAGATTCACCAAATGAACCAGCAGATGTCTCACTGCCCAGCAACTCAGGCGATAGGCATAATGGATTCTGCAAAAGACGAATACTCCCAACGACTCCAAGGCGTAAGCAGCAACAATACCTGCCCCCAAACCATCCAGCCCCTGCAACAGATAACCGATGATTTCGCAAACAATGAGCAATATCACGCAACAGCTCTCCTGAATCAGAAAAACACGAGCCTCTCCCCTGGACAACGGAATATACTCCAAGGGCATATAAAACGCCTTAAACAGTAGGCCAGCCGCTGCAATCTGAGTCATCCCCAACACTCCGAGAAACTCTCTGTTGTAAAGCAGCGGAATGGCTATCGGCAGAAAGAGAATGATGGCAAGGATGATAGGACCCATCAGCAGAATATTCATTTCTAGCTGTCTACTGACTATCAGATTACGATTTTCTGCCTCCGTCTTTCCGCCCACACTTCCCTTCACCGCAGAAAGGCGGGGATAATAATCAGATTCCATCACCGAGAAAACCATACCGCCATACACCAGCACCAGCGTAATGCCGGTATTGAAAAGTCCTACCTCTACCAAATCGCCCTGCTGATTGAGGAAGGCTCTGACCAGAAATTCGGCTCCACTATTCATAAAGCCAGCCAGAACGAAAGCCAGCCCCAACCTAATCATCGGGATGCCCCGACGCAAGCTAGCCTTGGTAAAATCGAGACGAAGCGGATAATATCTCACGGCATATCGAAAGCACAATGCCCACTGACACAAGGCAAGCAGGAAGAGCACTGCCAAGATGCCACTCTCGCCCCACAGCCAATAGATGGGCACTGACACCAAGAGAGAGAACAAAGCCAAGAACGACGAGCTGAAAGCCAATGCCCTCAACTGTCGGGTACCCTTGAGAATAGCCGTCTCTCCTCCTGCCAAGACGGTGAAGAAAACGATGGGACCCAACAAGACGTAATGGAGCGTATGATTGCCCCAGCTGAAAGTGGAGACATCGAAGAGTGGACCGAGCAAGATGGTGATGAGCATGCCGAGAGTGGCTGAAATCAGTGAGTAAGTGCGTATGGAGTGGACGGCATCCACTACTTCTCGTCCACTCTCCTCGTATTTCTCCGAAACCATCTTCACTCCAGTGGTAGGAATACCTAGATTTGTGGCTGAGGAAATTAAATTGACAGTAGAATTAAACAAAGACAAGAGTCCCATGCCGGAAGGTCCCAGAAAAAGGGCTGCAAACTTGTTACGAACCACCCCTACAAGAATGTTCAATCCCTGCACACCACCAAATATTCCCGTATATTTCAGGATATGTGAATAACTGTTGTCTTTATTTTCTGCCATATACTTATAAAACGGAGAAAAACTCTATATATTGTATAGAAGAAACGAGGAGTGGATGAAAGAAAAAAAGGCCGAACTTCTCTTTTCGAGAAATTCGACCTTTATTCTTTTAAATCTCCAAAGAAGATTAAGCCTCAGCTGGAGCCTCCTCAGCAGAAGCCTCCTCAGCAGCCTTAGCAGCCTCAGCCTCTGCCTGAGCAGCAGCTGCAGCAGCCTTCTTGTCAGCTACCTTCTTAGCGATTGCCTCGTTCATCTTCTTCTCAGCCTCGAGCTCCTTAGCAGCAGCTTCCTTCTTAGCCTTAGCGTCGCCCTCGCGAACAGCAGAAACCTTAGCGTCCTTGCCATTCTTCCAAGCGTCGAAACGCTTCTGAGCCTCAGCATCGTCGAATGCGCCCTTCTTAACGCCACCCTTGAGGTGCTTCATCAAGTAAACGCCCTCGCCCTTGAGGATGTTGCGAACTGTGTCTGTTGGCTGTGCACCTGTCTCTACCCAGTAGAGTGCGCGCTCGAAATTCAAATCTACAGTAGCAGGATTGGTGTTAGGGTTGAAAGTACCAATCTTCTCAGTAAATTTACCATCACGTGGTGCTCTAACGTCAGCGATCACGATGCGATAGAAAGCATAGCTCTTACGACCGCCACGCTGCAATCTGATTTTTGTTGCCATTTTTTAAAACTTTTTTAATTTATTATGAGGTTTGAATTTAATGCTGCCATCTCGTGACAGCGGGTGCAAAGGTACGACTTTTATTTCGTATCTCAAAATTTTTGCTCTATTATATATGCTTTTTTAGCATTTCTTTTCATTATCTGATGCGGTCGGCTGCCTTTACCAGCTTTTCGTCATGCTCCACGCCCTTCTTTGCCATCCAGATGAGTATCAGGCTCACCAGTGGCAGGCAGGCTGCGAACGCCAAGCTCATCTTGCCCTCCACCTCTGGTATTGGGATGATGCCCAAGAACATCAGGACATAGTCTACATACCACAAGGCATTGAAGAGCAGGGCCACTGAGCAAAGCGACATCTGCAACTTGCGATTCTTGAAAAGGAATATCGTTGCCAACGACAGCACTGCCACCACACTCTGCAGCAGGAACAATGGCAGGCAGGTAGAGGAAATCTTGATTCCCCCATCGCCCACTACGCCCAGATTGTAGACCAGGGTGTCGGCGCCCATGCCCTGAGGCTGGATGCTTCCCACTGGCAGGAACATGCAGAATGCGCAGGCAATGACAGCAAAAAGCAGAAACAGAGTCTGTTTACGCTGTATCATAATCTCTTCTTCTTTTTTCTGTGTCTAGTCGTTTCTTTAGAGAGTCGCAGCTGTAGCTGCCTCTGCCTCCTTCTTCTCCTGCTCCTTGGCAGGATCGCGCCAGAAGATGCTACCGTCTATGAACTCCTGAGTAGCGATCAGAGTTGGCTTAGGCAACTTCTCGTAGAAGCGAGAGATCTCTATCTGCTCACGGTTCTCGAAAACCTCCTCCAGGGAGTCGTTGTAAGAAGCAAACTCCTGCAACTTCTTGCTCAAGTCCTGCTTGATATCTACAGAGATCTGATTAGCGCGCTTGGCGATGATAGCCACGCTCTCATAGATGTTGTTTGTATCATCACAGAGGTCCATGATGTTACGGGTAACTGTGTTTACTGGTGCTTTTGATTTCTTGTAATCCATAATCTATAGTACTATTTTTTATGTTTGTTTCTTTTTTTGCTGTTATTGATATTCCAGAAGAGAGTCCTTATATAAAATAAGGTGTAAATTCCTCTCCCTCCTTAGTTGTTCTCCAGACTGTCCATCGCATCCTCTGGGTGCTCTTTCTCAAACTGCTTGCACTTCTCGATATATTTCTCGGCAAGTGCTCTCTCCTTGGAGTCCGGATATTCGTTGACGAATCCGTAGCATTCGTCCTCGGCATCCTGATAGCGCTCCAGCTGCTTGCTCTCCACGCTCATTCGTGCCAGTTCGTACTTGCTCTTCATCACGAGCGAAGCAAACTCCTCGCGCTTGTTGCTGTATGGGTAATCCTTCAGAGCGTTCTGCGCCGTCACGATGCAAGCCTCATAGTTGTTGCCGCCGTTGGTGCAGTTGCCGAAGTAGGTGCCCAGGTCAAAGTAGAGCTTGGCGCTCTTGTATTCCTTCTCCACCAAGAGGTCTTGCAGGGCGAAGAGGCGATTGGTGGCTTGCCCCTTGAGATGTGCCTCTGGGAAGAGATCGAGATACTCCTGGAAGGCAGCTATAGCGGTGATCGTGGTGCTCTGGTCCAGTCTTGGCTCAGGAGCATTCTGATAGAGGCTCTCGCCCACGTAGTACTTGGCATTCTCGGCGTAAGTTCCCTTAGGATAAGAGGCATAATACTTCTTGAAATACTCTGAAGCCGTCTCATAGTCCTTCATGCCATACTCAGCCATGGCAAGCATATAGAGACATTCCTCGCCCTCGCCCGAACCCTTCTTCATGGTTACAAGCTCTTGCAGCAGAGGGATGGCACGTGAATACTTGCCCTGAGCATAGCACTGCTTAGCATACTCATACTTGAATGCATAATCGCCAGATTTCAATACCTGGTTATATTCGTTCGCACAGCCCGTGAGGAGCAATGCTACACATGATGCGAAAAGAGTCAATTTCTTCATAATTCTCGTTTTGAACTGCAAAGTTACTCATAATTTGCTTATTCTCAAAAGAAAAAATACATTTTTTCGCAAATTATTAATCTTTATAACGATTAATGCACTTTTTTTTGTAATTTTGCACCAAAAATTAGAGATTATGGACTTCAAACTCACTTCTAAATACAAACCAACGGGCGATCAGCCCCAAGCCATCAAGCAGCTCACTCAGGGCATACTTGAGGGCGACCCTGCGCAGGTATTGCTCGGCGTAACTGGTTCGGGCAAGACCTTCACCGTGGCCAATGTGATAGCCAATGTGGGCAAGCCTACCCTCATCCTGAGCCACAACAAGACGCTTGCCGCCCAGCTCTACCAGGAGATGAAGGGATTCTTCCCTGAGAACGCCGTGGAGTATTACGTATCTTACTACGACTACTACCAGCCCGAGGCTTATCTCCCCACCACCGATACCTATATAGAGAAAGACCTCGCCATCAACGACGAGATTGACAAGCTGCGTCTCGGTGCCGTCTCCGCCCTCCTATCCGGCAGGAAGGATGTCATCGTGGTAAGCTCCGTATCGTGCATCTACGGCATGGGCGGACCGGTGGCGATGCAGCAAAACATCATCAAGATACACAAGGGGCAGAAGCTGGACCGCAATGAGTTTTTGCGCCGCCTGGTGGATGCCCTCTATGTGCGCAATGACATCGACCTGCAACGAGGCAACTTCCGTGTGAAGGGCGAGACGGTAGATATCTTCATGGCATATAGCGACAATGTGCTGAGAGTCAGTTGGTGGGACGACGAGATAGACAGCATCGAGGAGGTAGACTCCCTGACCTATCATCGCCTAGCCTCATTTGATGACTACGAACTCTATCCAGCCAATCTCTTCGTGACCAGCAAGGAGCAGCAAGAGATAGCCATCCGCCAGATACAAGACGACTTGGTGAAACAGGTGGATTTCTTTAAGGAACTAGGCGACGGCATTAAGGCTCAGCGCATTAAGGAGCGTGTGGAGTATGATATGGAGATGATCAAGGAGCTGGGGCATTGCTCAGGCATCGAGAACTATTCTCGCTACTTCGATGGCCGCAAGGCTGGTGAGCGCCCTTACTGCCTCTTGGATTTCTTTCCCAAGGATTTCCTACTCGTTGTGGATGAGAGCCACGTCAGCGTGCCCCAGATAGGAGCCATGTACGGCGGCGACCGTGCCCGCAAGAAGAACCTCGTGGAGTATGGCTTCCGCCTGCCAGCCGCCTTCGACAACCGCCCACTCACCTTCGACGAGTTCCATGGCCTCTTGCACCAGACCATCTACGTCAGCGCCACCCCTGCCGACTATGAGCTACAGGAGTCGGAGGGCGTAGTGGTGGAGCAGCTCATCCGTCCTACGGGACTCTTGGACCCAGAGATAGAAGTTCGTCCAAGCGAGAATCAGATAGACGACCTGCTGGACGAGATTCTGACCCGCACCCATCGCAATGAGCGCGTCTTGATCACCACCCTCACCAAGCACATGGCAGAGGAGCTCACCGAGTTCTTGCTCAATCACGATGTGAAGGCTGCCTATATCCATAGCGATGTGGCCACGCTGGATAGAGTGAAGATCATGAACGACTTGAGAGCTGGCGTTTATGATGTCTTGGTAGGCGTCAACCTGCTACGTGAGGGTCTCGACCTTCCTGAAGTTTCGCTTGTAGCCATTCTGGATGCTGATAAAGAGGGCTTCCTGCGCAGTCACCGTTCGTTGACGCAGACTGCGGGTCGTGCTGCAAGAAACGTGAATGGCAAGGTCATCATGTACGCCGACAACATCACGGAGAGCATGCAGCGCACCATCGACGAGACTGCCCGTCGCCGCACCATCCAGCTCCAGTACAATGCCGACCACGGCATCACGCCTAAGCAGATAGTGAAAGCCATCACCTCCTCCCTGCCAAGAGGCAAAGAGGAGACTCTGGGTGCCAGCAGCATAGGCAATAAGACAGCCATCGGCAGTGCAGCCTTCCGTCAGAACACAAATGGCTCCGAGCCTCGCGTCTATGTGGAGCCTGATACCGTTGCCTTTGCCGCCGACCCTATCGTGCGCAGTATGAGCCGCGAGGAACTGGAGAAGAGCATCGCCAACACCACCGCCCTGATGAAGCAAGCCGCCAAGGACCTCGACTTCATGCAAGCCGCACAGTATCGCGATGAAATCATCCGATTGCAGAAGGAATTGGAAGAAAAAAATAATTAGTAATTGTATACAAATAGCGTAGAAATCTGATTGGATTTCTACGCTATTTTCTTTATTCGAAGGAAAGCTTCTTCAGGCGAGTACGCAACTGCTCGGCTTCGCTCTTTCTGATGGACAACTTGATGGTACAGGTATTGTCGAAAGTCTGATCCACAATACGGGGATTCATCTCCTTCACGATGCGCATCACATCGTTCATCATCGGATAAGTGAAATCGTAGGTAATGATTTCCTCTACCTGCTGCGTCACTTCCTCACAATGCGCCAAAGCATCTATTGCAGCTTCACGATAAGCAACAATCAGTCCACTGGTACCCAACTTCACACCTCCGAAATAGCGGATGACGACAATGAGAATATCCGTCAATTCAGCTTTCGTAATCTGTCCCAGGATAGGCTTGCCTGCCGTTGACGAAGGCTCACCATCATCATTGGCGCGAAACTCGGTGCGCTCCGGACCCAGCATATAGGCATAACAACAATGTCGGGCATCGTAATATTTCTTACGGTACCCGGCAACAATATCCTTCACCTCGTCAACGGTCGTAACGTGGTGAGCAAAGGCGAGAAACTTACTCCGTTTCTCGGTGTAATATCCCTCGCCTATGGTATCTGAAATGGTCTTAAATTCGTCAATCATATTTTTACATTGAACTTTGAACTGGGAACTTTGAACTTTATGATTACCCTTTTTGTTTAAAACCATTGAACTTTGAACTGGGAACTTTGAACTTTATGATTACCCTTTTTGTTTAAAACAACAGAAAAACATATCATAAAGCTCAAAGTTCAAAGCTCAAAGTTCAAAGTTAGTCAAGTTTGTGAATAATCAATCCGCTACGCAACTTTGGTTCAAACCATGTGGCCTTTGGTGGCATAATCTTACCGCTATCGGCGATGTCCATGATCTGCTGCATGGTAACAGGATGCAGGGCTAGAGCCATCTTCATCTCGCCACTGTCCACACGACGCTTCAACTCGCCGATGCCTCGCAATCCGCCTACGAAGTCGATGCGCTTATCTGAGCGCAAGTCCTTGATGCCCAATATGTCGTCCAATATCAAGCGAGAGGAGATGTCTACATCGAGCACGCCGATTGGGTCTGAATCATCGTAAGTGCCTGGCTTGGCGAAGAGACCATACCACTTGCCGTCCAGATAGAGCAAGAAGCTGTGGAGGGCAGCAGGCTTGAGGATGTCGAGACCAAACTTCTCAATAGCCTCGTCCACAGGCATCTTCTCATAGCATGGGATGCCCTGCTCATCGCCCGACACATTGACATTGATGGCGTCGATGTCGATTACCTCGAAGTTCTTGGTCAAGGCATCGAGGAACTGCTCTGAGGTAAGGCCATTCAGGTCCTTGACTACGCGGTTATAATCAAGAATAGTGAGCTGACTAGCCTGGAAGCATACTGCCATGAAGTAATTGTACTCCTCCTTGCCTGTATGGTTAGGGTTCTGCTTAGCCTTCTCTGCGCCCACCAAGGCTGCGGCAGCCGAACGGTGATGACCATCTGCGATGTAGAGGCTTGGCATCTTGGCAAACTCCTGGGTGATGGTGGCTATGTCCTTGTCGTCGCTCACTACCCAGAACTGATGACGGAAGCCGTCGATAGGTGCGATGAAGTCATACTCTGGCTCAGTGGCTGCATAGCGAGTCAAGATGCCGTTGAGCACGCAGTTGTCAGGATAAGCGAAGAATACAGGCTCGATGTTGGCATTGCACACACGCACATGCTTCATGCGGTCCTCTTCCTTGTCACGGCGAGTAAGCTCATGCTTCTTGATGACGCCCGTCATGTAGTCATTGACGTAAGCACCCACCACCAGTCCATACTGCGTCTTGCCGTTCATGGTCTGGGCGTAGATGTAATACTGCTCCTTATCATCCTGCTTCAGCCAGCCATTCTCCTGAAACTTCTTGAAGTTCTCGGCTGCGCTCTCATAGACACGAGGGTCATACTCTGAGGTGCCAGGCTCGAAATTGATTTCTGGTTTGATGATATGATAAAGGCTCTTCTCGTTATCTCCAGCCTCGGCACGAGCCTCCTCTGAGTCGAGGACATCGTATGGACGAGATTCTACCTGCTCAACGAGCTCTTTAGGAGGGCGAACGCCCTTAAATGGTTTAACTATTGCCATAACTTTTGAATTTGAAAATTGAAAGTTAAAAGTTGAAATTTATGATTAGCTTTGCTTCTTAGTAGCTTTCACAATTTTAGTTAATACAGCAACAATATGATTGCAATCTGCTTTTATTGAATCATATTGCTTTTGTGATATATAATCAGCATCCGCTAACAAATCCAACCAATACTCTGTTTCATTTGCTTCTTTGAGAGAAATATTCATCTTACTATTAAAATCTGGTCTAGATTGGGCATTTTTAGCCTCATGAACATTTGCGCCAACACTCGTACCAGATCGCAACAATTGCTTTGAGATTACATATTCTTTTTTAATATCTCTAAGATACTTATACAAGTTTACAATTCTTAAGGCAAAAGATTTAGACAAGTTATAAATATCACTCTCTGGCTGTTTACGTTCCAACATAAGCAAAATAAAGTTGAAAACTGAAAATGAAACCATAATGCCCTTAAAAGCAAATCATAAATTTCAACTTTCAATTTTCAACTTTCACCTTTATTTGTTTACCTGGAACTTGGTGCAGCCATCAGCAAAGAATGCATTGATCTGCTTGGCGGCAGCAATACCGGCATTGATGTTAGCCTCGGCTGTCTGCGCACCCATCTTCTTAGGGGTTGAGAAGTAGCGACCCTCGAACTTGGCGAAGTCTGCATCAGCATCTGGCTTGATGTCGGTGATGAACTTCAAGTCCTCACGCTCAGCGAGAAGCTTCAGGAGCTCAGGCTCATTGATGACCTCCTTACGGGCTGTATTGATAAGAATACCACCCTTAGGCAACTGGTTCACGGTCTTGTAATCGATGCTCTTGATGGTCTC
>ERZ1035006.2398-NODE-2398-length-10695-cov-5.937500_pt1 | contig 10695 bp, 2 predicted proteins | sample MGYA00520694_ERZ1035006 | MGnify/ENA primary metagenome ERZ1035006 (study PRJEB33766, sample SAMN09781746) | gut metagenome | biome: gut microbiome | host: Homo sapiens | place: Madagascar | study: EMG produced TPA metagenomics assembly of the PRJNA485056 data...
CAATCAGCCCGGCAGAAAACCCGGATGCACTGATCCAGAATAATATTTTTTATGTAAGAAAAGGCGTACCATTTGTTCGTAAAAACATGGATGGCGGTAATTATACGCTGGTAGACAATCAGATTTTAGAGCTGAATGATTAAGAACAGGATGCTAAAGAAGACTATGAAAATTCAATTTTTTCATGGTCTTTTTTTAATGGGGAAATATAAGAAATAATTTTTATACGAGTTCCGAATTTGACAAAATAAGCAATGAAATCGACCTAAATTAACAAGCTGATAAAAATGCAGATTGTTATAATGGACTTAAAGTGGATACAAAGAGTCTATGGATGGACCGAACGAAAATATTAATAGGAAAGGCGCGTGATTTATGAAGAATCGAAGAAAGCAATTCCTAAAGACTGGAATAATAGTATTAGCGATTGCGGCTACAGCAATCGTGGCCGGAATCATTCAATACAAAAAGTCAGAGCAATTTGACCTGACAGTTGCGGAACATGCAATCAGCAAGGACGAATATGTAAACTGTATGAAATCAGTAGAGTATGATACAAAAATGCAGATTCAGCAGGATTATGATGCTATATATGAAGATGATTTTTGGGAAAAACAGTATAACGGAAAATACGGTTATGAAATACTGGCGGAAAATACAGTTGAAGAGTTGAAATACATTCATGCGGTTTATGATCTCGCGAAAGAAAATGGGGATATAGCAGACAGTAGTTATGAGGCACTGGAAAAGCGCTGGAACGATGAAAATACAGAACGTAGTGAGAAGGTAGAAAAAGGCGAAGTGATTTACGGACTTAAAGAATACACTTTTCAGCTTTATCTGGATTATGAAATCAGCACGTTAAAAGAAAAGTATTGTAATGACACAAAGCGTGAAGGTATGAAACTGACAGAAGACGAAATACTGGAACATTATGAAAGCCGTGATTGGATCTTTGGAGAAAATGAAGAGAAAGCGGATCTTGAGATGGCAAGAATCGCGGTAGAAAGAGAACTGCGTGAACAGAAATATGATGATATGATCACGCAGCGTGAAACAGATTCTCAGGTGACAGGGAACATGGAGGATGTGAACCGATTAACCTTGAAGAATATACAATAATGGAAGGAGAAAAGTTATGAAGAAAAAATGGATGAGCAGCACACTGGCGCTTGTGCTTGCTGGAACAACAGTTGCATCAATGGTGCCGACGGTTCCGGTTAATGCCGAGGAGCATGCTGCAACAGGAACAACATATTATGTTGATTCCCAGAGTGGAAGTGACAGCAATGCTGGAACTTCTGAAAGCAAGGCATTTAAAACACTTGATAAAGTAAATGACCTTACTCTTAAACCGGGAGATACAGTTCTTCTGAAAAAGGGATCTGTGTTTGAAGACCAGTTTCTTAAATTTACGAAAGAGGATAGCGGTACTGCTGAGGCATCGGTTAAGATATCTACTTATGGAGAAGGAGAGAGACCACAGATCAATACAAACGGTCATGGAAAGTGGGATCTGAATTATGGTACTCCGCTGGATAACCAGAACCATAAATGGAGAGGTACTGTATCTTCCAGTATTTTAATTGAAGATGCTGAATACCTTGAAATCGAAGGTCTGGAACTGACCAACGACAGAAAGAGTGCAACAGATACTGAACAAGATAAAAAGTATAATGATGCATACGCAATGGACAGAACCGGTGTTGCCGGAGTTGCAAAAGATAATGGAACTGTAGATCATATCGTATTAAATGATCTTTATATCCATGATGTAACAGGAAACGTTTATAACAAGCATATGACAAACGGCGGTATCTATTTCATCGTTGCAAAACCAACGAATGAAGGCGAAACAGGAATCGCAAGATACAATGATATCCAGATCAGAAACTGTTCTCTGGATAAGGTAAACCGTTGGGGAATTGCAGTAGGATATACCTATCAGTGGAGACAGTTCGAAACAGCTGAACTTCCGGATGCAACAATGGCAAAATATGGTTCCTCCAATGTAGTCATCGAGAACAACTACCTGAACCATGTAGGTGGAGATGCCATCACAACCATGTATCTGGACAGACCATTGATTCAGTACAATGTGTCAGAGAACGCAGCTGAGCAGATTAATAAAACAGATTATGCACAGAAACAGCCAAGACTGGATGCAAATGGAGATGAAATCGGTAAACAACCGGACGTTGGTGCAGGACGAGTGGCAGCCGGTATCTGGCCATGGAAATGTAAAAATGCAATCTTCCAGTACAACGAATGTTTTACAACATTGAATGCTTCCAATGGTAATGGCGATGGACAGCCTTGGGATGCTGACTATGGTGATGGAACAAATTACCAGTACAACTACAGCCATGGAAATACTGCAAGTACCATTATGTTCTGTTATGATAATTCTGTTAACAATACATTCCGTTACAACATCAGCCAAAATGAAGATATGGGGCCTTTGGATCCAGCTCGAAATAGTGGAAACTGCCAGGTTTACAACAATACATTCTATATCAAAGAAGGTCTCACATCTATTTGGAGTACAGCTCATAGCAATAATGGTCCGGTAAATATGGAAAATAATATTTTCTATTTTGCGGGTGATAAACCAGCGAAAACAGGAAACAGTTGGAATCCTAGCGGAAATAAAACTTATAGCAATAACTTATATTATAATGTAGAGACTTATCCGGACGATGCAGCTGCTGTAAAAGTAGACGCAGGAACACAGGTACTTGTGAATCCAGGTTCTGGTCCAGATTCTGTAGCAACAGACAAAGCAGCTAGAAAACACGAAGATCCAACTAAAGAAACAGTATTCGACGGATACAAGCTTGCAGAAAACTCTCCTGCAATCAATAAAGGTAAAGTAGTAGTTGACAGAAATGGTTATACGATCGATCACGACTTCTTCGGACATGCGATCACAGCAGTACCGGAGATCGGAGCAGCAGAAAGTGATGCAGTAGCAGAGACGCTTATCCTGAGATCTAACGTATATAAAGTTGATGGAACAAACGTAAGCGAGCTGCCGAAGAATACGACAGTAGATGCATTTCTTAAAAATATCATCGTAGATACAGGCGTCAAAGTTACTGTTAAAGACGGTGAGAAAGTACTTAAAGGAACAGATGTTGTAAAGGGAGGAGCAACAGTTGTTCTTTCATGTGAAGGAAAAACAGATGCAACTTATACAGTTGTTGCAAGTTCTGATAAAGAACTGAAAGCTTCTTACTATGAAGTGAGAGGAACAGAGGTGCAGGTTCCTTACACAGAGAAGAATCCAACAACAGTAAAGGAACTGAAAGCAAGTCTTACTGTAGCTGATACAGCAACAGTTTCTGTAGTAAGTGATGGAAAAGAATTGACAGATAAAGATGCAGTAGCAGAAGGAATGACACTTCGTATCACAGCTGAAGATGGAACTACTAGTGACTATGGAATCAAGCAGAAAAATGAATACAACTGGACTAACGATTTCATAGTAAAACAGCAGGGAAATGTATGGTTTGGACAGATGAAGGACGGATCCGGCGACTGGGCAAATATGACAGCAGTCGATAAAGATGGATGGCCAAACTGGTCTACTCATACATATTATGGCCCTGGTATTGATGATAATCAGGGTGTAACTACAGCAAGTAGTCCAGACAAACACGGTCTGCTTTCTGCACCGCCAAGCACAAATATCTCAACAGCAATGGCATACAGAGTACCAAAGAGCGGAACAGTATCATTCAAAGTTAGAGATGGCGAGCCATATCTTCGTCAGGATGGAAATACAAATGGAACAGTTACATTAAGCCTCTATGTAAATGGAACAGAGAAGAAGAACTTGACACTTACAACCAGTAAACAGAAAGAAGGAAACTGGGAAAAGGCAGAAGAAATCGAAGTAACTCAAGGCGACATGATCCGCGTAGTAGCAAAATGTAACGAAAATCCAAGCAAACCATCTGCTCATATTACACCGATTATTACTTACGTAGATAAAGCAGCTACAGATAAAGAAGCTCCAACAGTTCCGGCAGATGTGAAAGCATCCGAGATTGCTCATACAGGAGCAAAGCTCACTTGGACAGCATCTAAAGATAACGTAGAAGTAGCCGGATACAATGTATACCTGAACAATAAGAAAGTAAATGATGAACTTATCACAGGAACAGAGTATGATCTGGCAGCCCTTACAGCAAATACTGAGTACAACGTAACAGTAACAGCAGTGGATGCTGCAGGAAATGAGTCTGAAAAATCAGAAGCAGCGACATTTACAACACTGAAGGAAGCAGACCTTACAGAACTTACAGCAACGATTGCTGAGGCAGAAAAAGTTCTTACAGCAGAAGACAAAGATAAATATTCTGCAGCAGCTCTTGTAGAACTTCAGGAACTTGTGAATGCAGGAAAGCTGTTGACAGCAACATCTACTCAGGAAGCTGTAGATAAGAAGAAAGATGAAATCACAGCAAAACTTGCTGATATTCAGACACAGTTTACAATCACAGCCACAGCAGGTGAAGGTGGAAAGATTGCACCGGAAGCTACAACAACAGTTTATAAGGGAACATCCAAAGTGTTCAAAATTACTCCGGACAAGGGATACCATATAAACAGTATTACAGTGGATGGAGAAAATGTAGACACTATTGCAACAGAGTATAATTTCAATGATATTGTTGCAAACCACACAATCGAAGTAACATTTGCAAAAGATGAGCTTACAATTGCGAAAGAGAATCTGTTAGCAACAATTAATACAGCAAATGAAAAACTTGCAGATAAAGATGGATATACTCCGGAATCTCTGAAAGATCTTGAGAAAGCTATAAAAGATGCACAGGCTATTTACGATGATCCAAATGCTGATCAGGCTAAAGTAAATGAAGCAAAGAAAAATGTAGAGGCAAAGATTGCAGCTCTGAAAGCGAAAGCAAATAAAGATGCTCTGAATCTTGCCGTAACAGCAGCAGAAGGTGAAGCCGCATTAGTTGACAAATATACAGAAGATTCTATCAAAAATCTTCAGAAAGAGATTGATGCAGCGAAAGATGTATTAAAAGATGAAAATGCATCACAGAAAGCAGTAGACGATGCAGTAAAAGCATTGGAAGCAGCACAGAAGGCTCTTGTAAAGAAAGAGACACCGAAGCCGGAAGCACCTGTTGTAAAAGACGAGCTTAAAGCAACTGTAGAAGACGCAACAAAGGTTGTAGGAGAAACAGAGCAGTATACAGAAGAGTCCCTTGCAGCACTTCAGAAAGCAATCGATGAAGCGAACAAAGTAGTGGCTGATGAGAAAGCAACACAGGAAGAAGTAGACGCAGCAGTGAAGGCAGTCAAAGCAGCACAGAAGGCTCTTGTAAAGAAAGAGACACCGAAGCCGGAAGCACCTGTTGTAAAAGACGAGCTTAAAGCAACTGTAGAAGACGCAACAAAGGTTGTAGGAGAAACAGAGCAGTATACAGAAGAGTCCCTTGCAGCACTTCAGAAAGCAATCGATGAAGCGAACAAAGTAGTGGCTGATGAGAAAGCAACACAGGAAGAAGTAGACGCAGCAGTGAAAGCAGTCAAGGAAGCAAAAGAAGCTCTGAAAGTAAAAGAAGATAAGAAAGACGACAACAATAAGGGTGATGACAAGAAGGATGACAGCAATAACGGAACATCCAACAATGGTTCATCTAACAATGGTTCATCTAACAATGGTTCATCTAACAACGGAACATCCAATGCAGGATCTACTAATACTGGATCAGGCAACAAAGGTACTACAAGTACTGGAAACAATACATCAAATGCAGTGAAGACTGGAGATACAACAAATGTAGTAACATGGTTGTTCGCTTTAGCAGCATCGGCAGCTGCAGGACTTGGTGTAGTAAAACGTAAAAAAGAGGATTAAGAAACACTTAACCTTGGCTTTATAAAAGGAAAAAATTAGTTCAAACAGGCGGGAGTCAGGAAGTCCTGATTCCTGCCCGTATGAATAATGAGGAGGAACAAAATGAAGAAAAAGACCGTATCAATGTTTATGGGCCTTGTTCTTGGAGTTACGACGATTTTCAGTTCTGTTGGAACAACAGGAGTAACGGTATATGCCGCTGAAAATGGCGTAACAGATGCGGACTGCAAAGATAAAGATACTGCAGCACCAACACCGGACGATACAGTACCTGATGCGAACCAGTACAAATATCAGAAAGATGGACTTGCAGCATTCTGCCACTTCGGTCCGAATACATTCAACGAACTGGAGTGGGGATTTAACCCGTCAACACAGAAAAAGCTTTATGAAGGAAGGACTCCAAATCAGATTTTTACGTTGGAAAGTGATTTCGACGCAGAAACATTAGTAAATACACTGAAAAATGCAGGATTTAAAAAGCTGATTGTAACAGCAAAGCATCATGATGGATTCTGTATCTGGAACAGTCAATATACAAATTATGACATTGCAAGTACAAGTTATAAAAATGGAAAAGGAGACATCCTTGCAGAAATTTCAGAAGCATGTACGGCAGCTAAAATGGACATGGGATTATATCTTTCACCATGGGATGTAGCAGAGTCAACCTTTGGTTCAAATGGTGGATCGATCGATAATGCCTACAATGAATATTATAATAACCAGCTTGAAGAAATCCTGAGCAGTCCGAAATATGGAAATAACGGGCATTTCGTGGAAGTATGGATGGATGGAGCGAACGGTTACAATAATGTACCGCAGACATACAATTTTGAAAAATGGTATGCAACAATTCAGAAAAATGAAGGAATAGAAGGAGGCTATGAAGCAGATTGTATGCTGTTCGGAGCAGGAACTCATACAACAGTCCGCTGGATCGGAAATGAAGATGGTTTTGCAGATGATACGACATGGGCAAAATCAAGAATCAGTAATGGTCAGATCTATAATGATGACAGTCAGCGTACCGGAGATTACAAAGGAGATCCGACAGACGGATATTCCAATGGATATGAAGATGGTAATCACTGGACAGTACCGGAGGCAGATGCAAGAATTACATCCGGATGGTTCTGGGGAACACAGAAAAATACTCCAAGAACTCTGACAAACCTTGCAGAGATGTATTTTAGATCAGTTGGTCATAATGCAACATTACTTTTGAATGTACCTCCGAATAATGAGGGAAAAGTAGACCAGGCGATTCTGGATCGTGTTGTGGAATTTGGCAAGAATGTTAAGGATACATTCGGAACCAATCTTGCAACAGCAGATGGAACAACAATTACAGCAAGTAATGTTCGCGGCAATGATATTGACTTCAAGCCGGGAAATGCAGTGGATGGTAAAGATGCTACATACTGGACAACAGAAGATGGTACAACAAGTGGAAGCCTGACGATCAAGTGGGATTCTGCAAAGAGATTTGATGTTGTATCAATCGAAGAGGCAATCCAGAATGGACAGCATATCAATGACTATAAAGTTGAATACAAAGAAAATGACAATGCGAACTGGCAGATCATGGAAAGTGGTGTGACGGTTGGATCAAAACGACTGATCAGAACATCACCAATATCTGCAACTCAGGTAAGAATTACTGTCGGAACATCAACAGGAAAAGTTCCGCAACTTAGCGAAGTTGGAGTTTATAAAGCCAGCAAAGGCTTCCAGCTGAGTGGGGCTGCTCCGGATGGAATGGATTCGACAAGTGTAAATGATACAACGAAGTTTACATTTAGTTCTTCAGGATGGAATCCACAGACGGGAACTACTTATATTAATGGACAGAATACCTGGTCAAATGAAGCGGGTGCAAGCTTTACCTATGAGTTTGACGGAACAAAAGTATATCTGATGGGAACAAAAGATCCAGGGCATGGTCAGGCAGATGTCTATATTGATGATATGCATACTCCGGTTGCAACGATTGATACTCATGATACCGTAAGATCAACAGGAGCAAAGATTTTTGAGTCGGCGGATTTGAAAAACGGACATCATACACTGAAGCTGGTAGCAAGGACGACAGCAGCAATCGGTGTCGAGGCAGCCTATGTCATTAACAATGGCGGAAAAGGTATGCTCGAAATTGAAAATGAAACCTATACGATGAACGAAAACAGTGATCTTGCTGTCAAGATCAAGCGTGTTGGTGGAACAACAGGTGAAATCACAGCGAAACTTGAGCCAAACCCGGGTAGTGCGATTCAGAAGCATTTCAATACAGAGTTGATTTCTAACGTTCAGTTTGCAAATGGCGAGGCAGAAAAAGTAATCAGTCCTGCAGCACATGCAAACCGTGTGCCGACAACGGACGGGGATGTATATTTTACACTGGAGCTTTCAAGCAGCAGCCCGGTAATCGGACTTGCAAGTTCAGCCAAGGTAACAATTCTTGATGCTGATGCAATTACAAGCGATTCACTTAATACATTGATCACAGAATCTGAAGGTTTGAAAGAACATCTTTATTCAGAAGGATGGACAGCATTTACAGCAGCACTTTCCTCAGCAAAGACTGTTGCAGCAAATGAAAATGCTACAGATACACAGATCAAAAATGCGTACTCTACATTGTATGCAGCTAAAGAGGCTCTTGTAGCACGTACAAAATATACAACAGATGACAGATTCCAGTTCCCGTGGAAGACAGGAACAAGTGCAACTCTGGAAGCAGAGTTTGCGACAACCATTACAGAAGCCTGCGGAGACACACAGTGGAGATGTGAAGTTAACTCAGAAAATTGGGCAAGCAACGGTAAGTATATTAATTCATTGAATAAGACCAATACAGGTACAGATAAAGTTGAGTATGCATACAATGCAAAAAAACCAGGTACATATCACGTGGTTGCAACTTATCGTAGTGGAAACACCAATAATGGAAATAAACTTGCATGGTCAGAAGCAAACAATAAGATTACGGCAGGAAATATAACAACTCCACATACAAAAGTAAATAATGTGCTTTCTGTTGGTACAGTTGAGTTTGATATTGTTGTAACAGAAGCAGGAGAAGGAACTCTGATCCTTCAGCCGGTAGACAACAGCGGTGCACCGCAGCTTGATAAACTTGAAATTACACCAAAGAACGTTGCAGTTGAGTCTTATGATATCACAGCAACAGCAGGTGAAGGCGGTACGATCACAGCAGAAGGTCTTGCAGACGGCAAGGTATCTGTTACAGAAGGTGAAAGTGCAACATTCACGATCACGGCAAATGATGGATATGAAGTCAGCGATGTTAAAGTTGACGGAACATCCGTAGGAAAGAGAACTTCCTATACATTTGAAAATGTAACTGCAGCTCATACAATTGAGGCAACATTTGCATTTACAAATTATACTGTAGCAAATCCATTTGAATTCCCGACAACAAAGGGAACGATAAAGACTCTGGAAGCAGAGCACGCAACAACAATTACTGAGGCATGCGGAGCAACAGAGTGGAGATGCGAAGTAAACTCAGAAGATTGGGCAAGCAATGGAAAGTATATTAATTCTCTGAATAAGACATCTACAGGAGCAGATTCAGTTGCTTATGCTTATAATGCACCGGTAGCAGGAACTTATAAAGTAACAGTAACTTATAGAAGTGGTTCTGATACGAACAAACTTGCATGGAGTGAGCAGGATGGAAAGATCACTGCCAGTCAGGTGGCAACACCGAACTCCAAGGTGAATAATGTGCTTCAGGCAAAGACTGTTGAATTTAACATGGTTGTTACAACTGCAGGAGCAGGAACTCTTGTATTTACAGCACCAGACGGAGATTCACCACAGACAGATAAATTCGATATCGAGTTAGTAAAACTGGCAGACGAAGCTGACCTTACAGAACTTCAGACAGCGATCACAAATGCAGAGGCAATCCTCAATGCAGCAGATAAAGATAAATATTCTGCAGCAGCACTTGTAGAACTTCAGGAACTTGTAAATGCAGGAAAGCAGCTGACAACAGCAAGCTCTCAGACAGATGTAGATGCAAAGAAAGCTGAGATCACAGCAAAGACTGCTGACATCCAGACTCAGTTTAAAATCACAGCAACAGCAGGTGAAGGCGGAAAGATTGCACCGGAAGCCACAACAACAGTTTATAAGGGAACATCCAAGGTATTCACAATTACTCCGGACAAGGGATACCATATAAACAGTATTACAGTAGACGGAGAAAATGAAGACACTATTGCAACAGAGTATGCTTTCAAAGATATTGTTGCAAATCATACAATTGAAGTAACATTTGCAAAAGATGAGCTTACAATTGCGAAAGAAAATCTGTTAGCAACAATTAATACAGCAAACAAAAAACTTGCAGAGACAGAGCAATACACACCGTCATCTTTGAAAGATCTTGAAGATGCAGTCAAAGCTGCACAGGATATTTACGACGCTCTAGATGCTGATCAGGCTAAAGTAAATGAAGCAAAGGCAAATGTTGAGGCTAAGATTGCAGCTCTGAAAGCGAAAGCAAATAAAGATGCTCTGAAGCTTGCCGTAACAGCAGCAGAAGGTGAAGCCGCATTAGTTGACAAATATACAGAAGATTCTATCAAAAATCTTCAGAAAGAGATTGATGCAGCGAAAGATGTATTAAAAGATGAAAATGCATCACAGAAAGCAGTAGACGATGCAGTAAAAGCATTGGAAGCAGCACAGAAGGCTCTTGTTGAGAAAGAGACACCGAAGCCGGAGGCACCTGTTAAGAAGGATGAACTGAAAGCTGC
>ERZ1035006.2399-NODE-2399-length-10688-cov-3.543873_pt1 | contig 10688 bp, 9 predicted proteins | sample MGYA00520694_ERZ1035006 | MGnify/ENA primary metagenome ERZ1035006 (study PRJEB33766, sample SAMN09781746) | gut metagenome | biome: gut microbiome | host: Homo sapiens | place: Madagascar | study: EMG produced TPA metagenomics assembly of the PRJNA485056 data...
TTTCCCCTCATCCGGCGCGTTCCGCGCCACCTTCCCCCTTTGGGGGAAGGCTTTTTCGGCGGGGTGGGGTCACCCCGCCCTATATTGCTCAACTCTGCGCAGGCGCAACACCCTGCCTTTCGTCAATACGGAAAAAATTTCTTCTCAAATGCCCCTTGTATTGTTCACATTGTCTATTGCTTTACCGCGCTAAAGTGTGCTATACTTTAAAGCATTAAATCGGCAGTACAGAGGGACCCCTGCACCAAACAGTGGGTACGCCTGCCAAGGCTGCTGCCGAATTTGGGAGGATAAGAATATGAAAAAAATCGTTTCCGTTGCCATGGCTGCCGCAATGGCTGCCGCTCTTGCCGGATGCGGCGGTGCCGCGTCCTCGTCTGCTCCTGCTTCCTCCGCCGCTGCTTCTGCGGCGGACAGCACGGCCGCCAAGACCTACACCGTCGGCATCTGCCAGCTGGTACAGCACGAGGCTCTGGATGCCGCTACCCAGGGCTTTAAGGACGCCCTGACCGCCAAGCTGGGCGATGCCGTTAAGTTTGACGAGCAGAACGCCTCGGGCGATTCCGCCAACTGCGCCACCATCGTAAACGGCTTTGTTTCCAACAACGTTGACCTGATTCTGGCAAACGCCACCGCGCCCCTGCAGGCAGCCGCGCAGGCTACCGCCACCATCCCCGTGCTGGGTACCTCGGTCACCGACTACGCCACCGCGCTGGACATCTCCGACTGGACGGGTACCGTGGGCAACAACATCTCCGGCACGTCCGATCTGGCACCGTTGGATCAGCAGGCAGCCATGATCAAAGAGCTGTTCCCCGACGCCAAAAACGTGGGTCTTTTGTACTGCAGCGCCGAGCCGAACTCGGTATACCAGTGCGATGTCATGGAGGGCTACCTGACCGACATGGGCTTTACCGTAAGCCGCTACGCCTTCACCGACACCAACGACGTCACCTCGGTGGCACAGACCGCGGCTGACGCCTCCGACGTCATCTACATCCCCACCGACAACACCGCCGCCTCCAACACCGAGGCCATCGCCAACGTGCTGCTGCCCGCCAAGGTTCCCGCCGTCACCGGCGAGGAGGGCATCTGCAGCGGCTGCGGCGTTGCCACCCTGTCCATCAGCTACTACGACCTTGGCTACGCCACCGGCGAGATGGCTGCAAAGATTTTGACCGAGGGCGCGGACGTTTCCGCCATGCCGGTTCAGTACGCCCCCAATGTCACCAAAAAGTACAATGCCGCCAACTGTGAGGCGCTGGGTCTGACCATCCCCGACGATTACACAGCCATCGGCTGATCGGTCTGACACATCACCCATAACAGCGGGAAAAGTGCAAACAGCGCTTTGCCCGCTGTTTTGGTGCTTTCCTAAAAAACAACGCAGAGGAGTTTTATTATGTCTTTCCTTACTTCCCTGATGAATTCCATGCCCGGTGCCGTTGCCCAAGGGCTTATCTGGGGCATTATGGCGATCGGCGTGTATCTGACCTACCGTATTCTGGACGTTGCCGATCTGACCGTGGACGGCTCCTTGGGTACCGGCGGTGCAGTCTGTGTCGTGCTGGTGCTTAACGGCGTACCCGTGGGGCTGGCGCTGGTCGCCGCCACCGCCGCCGGTATGCTGGCAGGGCTTGTGACCGGCCTTTTCCACACCGCCTGCGGCATCCCCGCGATCCTTGCCGGCATCCTGACCCAGCTGGCGCTGTACTCGGTCAACCTGCGCATTATGGGTACGGGTACCGGCGGCGGCAAGGCGAACCTGCCCATCAGCGTGGATAAATACGGTCTGCTGGTTTCCGCGCGTTATGTGCGCGATAGGGTCCTGCACAACCCCATTTTGATTCTGGTCATTTTCTGCCTGGTGACCATCGCCGCCCTGTACTGGTTTTTCGGCACCGAGCTGGGCTGCGCCCTGCGTGCAACCGGTGCCAACCGCCATATGGCACGCGCACAGGGCATCAACACCAACGTTGCCACCGTTCTGGGGCTTATGATCTCCAACGGTCTGGTTGCGCTGTCCGGCGGTCTGCTGGCGCAGTATCAGGGCTTTTCCGACATCAATATGGGACGCGGCGCCATCGTCATCGGTCTGGCCGCCGTCATCATCGGCGAGGTCATCTTCAGCCGCGTGTTCCGCAACTTTGCCCTCAAGCTGCTGGCGTCCATCATCGGTGCCATCATCTACTATATTGTCATGAACTTCGTGCTGCGTCTGGGGCTTTCCACCGACGACCTCAAGCTGCTGACCGCCCTGGTAGTGGCTGCCTTCCTGGCAATTCCGTACTGGAAGGGCAAGTATTTCACCAAGCCCGCTGTCAAGAAAGGGGAGAAGCACCATGCTTGAGATCAAAAACGTTTACAAGACCTTTAATGCCGGCACCGTCAACGAGAAGGTTGCCCTGCGCGGGCTGGAGCTGACCCTGCAGGACGGCGATTTTGTCACCGTCATCGGCGGCAACGGCGCGGGCAAGTCCACCATGCTGAACGCCATTGCCGGTGTGTGGCCCATTGATATGGGCAAGATTCTCGTGGACGGGCAGGACATCACCCGCCTGCCGGAGCATAAGCGCGCGCAGTACATCGGGCGCGTGTTCCAGGACCCCATGATGGGTACCGCCGCCACCATGCAAATTGACGAAAACCTTGCGCTGGCTGCCCGGCGCGGTGCCAAGCGCACGCTGCGCATCGGCATCACCAAAAAAGAGCATGACGAATACTACGAGCTGCTGAAAACGCTGGATTTAGGGCTGGAAAATCGTATGACCGCCAAGGTCGGCTTGCTTTCGGGCGGGCAGCGTCAGGCCGTGACCCTGTTGATGGCAACGCTCAAGCGCCCCAAGCTGCTTTTGCTGGACGAGCATACCGCCGCGCTGGACCCTAAGACCGCCGCCAAGGTGCTGGAGCTTTCGCAGAAGATCGTCAGCGAGAACCACCTGACCACCCTTATGATCACCCATAATATGAAGGATGCCATCAAGTATGGCAACCGGCTGATCATGATGCACGAGGGACACATCATTTACGATGTGCGCGGTGAGGAAAAAGCCAACCTGCAGGTCAGCGACCTGCTGCAGCGGTTTGAGCAGGTCAGCGGCGGCAGCTTGGACAATGACCGTATGCTGCTGTCGTAAGCAAAATTTTACAATGCGTCCGCCTGTGCGGACGCATCATTGTGTCAAAAGACCACATCCTTGATCCATTAAATGTGTAGGGGCGACCATTGGTCGCCCGTCAAATTGACGCATCATCGCGTTTTTCTTGGCAGTTTTCTTACAAGATAACCGGGCACGGGCGAGCAATGCTCGCCCCTACTAGTGTGGTAAATTCTAAAGCTTTACTTTTAGTTTTAATGGACTAGTAGGGGCGGGGCACGCCCCGCCCGCGACCACATACTGTAATGAATATAATGGGTTGGCTTGTAGGGGCGGCATATATGCCGCCCGTTGCAACCGTCCCGGTAATGCGACGCAACGGGTAAACCTCACGGGACGCATATATGCGTCCCCTACAAACCTGCCAAAAAAGGTGAAGTTTTAATTTTAACGTGCCTACTACAAGAGTTTTTCGGGCAGTAATGTAGGGCGCGTGTCTATCTCCGCGCTAAGTTCTGTCGGCTAAGTTGCACGGAACGGTCAAGACCGTTCCCTACAAACCAGCCGAAGGTTCTCAATCGTCCCGCTAGGTTTATCGACAGTCTAATGCGTCCGCCTGTGCGGGCGCATTTTTTGTTGCGGTTTTGCCCTGTTCGGTTTGTAACCAAATTGTAATCTATGACAATTTGTGAAAAACCATACCCAAAGGCGCCCATCTGTGTTATAATAGCCATTATATACTGAATATTGTGGGTGCGGTCAGGTTTTCTGCAAGACCTTGTCCCGCCTTTTGATCTAGGAGGTCACAGTACCATGAGTCACGATAACTCCCGCCGTTTGGCAGAACTCAGCCCCACGCAGCGCAAGGCTTGCATCGTGCTGGCAGCCTGTGCGGCGGCTCTTATTGTCAGCATCATCGCCGCTTCGTTTTTGGCAAAGCCGTCCTCGGGCGGCAAAAAGGGCGGCTACGACCCCGATGCCTACCCGCTGGACACCAGCCTGTCCGCCGTGCTGGGCGCCACCACCGCTGACGACAGCTACATCACCTCCAGCGTGTTTGCCGGTGACCAGACGGCGGTCACCCTCTCGCAGGACAGCCGCATCACCTTGGACCAGTACGTCGGCAAGGACGGGCTTCTGGTCGCGCAGGTGGGACGCGAAAGCTGCGTCAACTTTGAGGAGGACTCCAACTCCTACACGCTGCTGCAGGCCATTGCCAAAATGAAGCCCCGCCGCGTCATCGTGACGCTGGGCAGCGCCGATGCCGCCGCCGGCACCGATGTTTCCGCCTTCCTGACCGACTACAAGCAGCTTTTGCAGAACATCAAGGCAGCCTACTCCTACTGCGATGTCATCGCCGCCGGTGTTGTGCCTGTGACGGAATCCTCCACCAACGCCGCCGCCACCCAGACGCTGATCGACCAGTACAACCAAGGCATTGCCGCCCTGTGCGAGGATCTGGACTGCAAATATCTGAACACCGCCGAGGTTTTAAAGACCGACTCCGGCTATGGGGAGGACACCTATTTCTCCGGCAACGGGCTGTCCCGCTCGGGTGCCACCGCCTTGGCAAACTACATAATGAACCACGCCTACCAGACCGACGACCGCCGCCCGGATACCAACGATATTCCCAAGCGCGCCGCCGCTGCTGTGGGCGTTGCCACGCCGACCCCCACCCCCACGCCGGAACCCATCGTGTACAGCTATGAGGTAGAGGACAAAAGCAAGGGCAGCCTGACCGGCAACGGTCAGACCAACGTTCCTGCGCTGGAAATCGAGGCGCAGGAGGGTGACAGCATCACCGTTACCGCCGTGGCAGCCGAGGGCTATGTTTTCTATAAATGGAGCGACGGCGTCACCGATGCCAAGCGTGTGGACGTAGTTTCCCGCGCGGGCAAGTCCGTCAAGGCGATGTTCAACGACGCCCGCGTCGAGGTCAAGCTTGACCGCTCTGACGTAACCATCAAGAAGGGCGAGAGCGTGACCGTCACCGGCTTTGTCAAGCTGGGCGAGAAGGACTACGATTCCTCCAAGCTGCAGTGGGCCGTCAACGGCGAACTGCAATCCAACGGCAGCTCCTACACCTTCAAGGGCGACAACGCCGGTACCTACACCATCAAGGCGGGCATCGAGATCAACGGCACCTACGCCAGCGCCGAGTTCAAGGTGACCGTGCAGGCTGACCCGACCACCGTTTCCATTTCCTACAGCACCAACGAAATCGCCCCCGGCGGAAGCGTCAACCTGACCGCCAAGGTCGAAAACCCCAACGGTAACACCACTTGGAGCTGCGACGGCAGCGGCTGGACTGCCAGCGGGGACACCGCCTCCTTCAGCGCCGATGCCGCCGGCACCTATACCATCCATGCCAAGAACAACGGTGTGGACGCCACTCTGAAGGGCAGTGACCCCGCGCTCCGCTTCGGCATATACTGAAGCGGAGGTGACCCGCTATGCTCTACTTTTTTGAATGTGAAGAAGGCTTCGTCCCCGACAACGGGCAAAACGATGTGACCAACGGCAGCGTGGAAAATTTCCCGCCCGATGCCCCCGTACCCGAGGAACTGCCGGAGGAAGCCCCAACCCAAGGCAACACCGCATAATTCCCGCCCGGCGGTTTTAAGCCCCGCTGCGGCGGCTGCGGCATTTCGTTGCCCGAACGAACAGGAGTAACCCCAAAAATGGCCATTTATACCTGTGTTTTACTGGACGTGGACAACACGCTTCTGGACTTTGACGCCGCCGAGCGTCAGGCCCTGACCGATATGCTGACCGAGTACGACCTGCCCCACGATGCTGCCGCCTGCGAAACCTACCACGCCGTCAACCGCGAGCTGTGGGACGCCCTTGCCAAGGGGCAACTGACCCGCAAGCGGCTGTTTCAGGTGCGGTTTTCCCGCTTTATGCAGGCAATCGGCGTGCCTGACAACGGCAAGGGTGCCGCCATGAACGACCGCTATGAGGAGCTGCTTTCCACCCATGCCGACTTACTGCCGGGCGCGCTCACCGCGCTGGAGGAACTCGGCGAGGTGGCGACCCTTGCCATCGTGTCCAACGGCTCGATTTCCGTGCAGGAGCCGCGCATTGCCGCCTCCGGCATCGACCGCTTTATGGACGGCATTTATATCTCCGAAAAAATCGGTGCCGCCAAGCCCAGCGCCAAATTCTTTGAGTATGCGCTGCGCGACCTCGGCATTACCAACCGCCGCCGCGTGCTGGTGGTGGGCGACGACCTGCTGGCAGATATCAAGGGCGGCATCAACGCCGGGCTGGACACCTGCTGGGTCAACTTTAAAAATCAGGAAAACACCACCGGCATCCAGCCCAAGTACACCGTTACCTCCTTTGAGGAGCTGTACCGCATCGTCATGGAGCCGGAGGAGCTGGAAAATCTGGGCGTGCGCAACCGCCGCCACAGCAACGAAGCCCTGTAACATCCCGTACCGCTGCTTTTTCGGCAGCGGTATTTTTGAGAAAAAAGGAAACACAACTATGCTGCTGGAACTGAAAGATTTAGGCAAAAGCTTTGGCGAGCACGAGGTGCTGCGCGATGTCAACGCCACCATCGAAAAAGGGGACCGCATCGGTATGATCGGCGCCAACGGCACCGGCAAAACCACGCTGCTGCGCATTCTTTGCGGCGAAAGCCTGCCCGATAGCGGCGACGCGGCGTTCGGCACCGGCGTGACTGTGGGGTATCTGGAGCAAAACGCCCGGCTGGACCCCGACCTTGACATTTACGCCACCATGAAGCTGGTGTTTGCCCCGGCGCTGGACGCCTTGTCCCGCATGGAAGCCCTGCAGGCGCAGCTGGCGCGCACCCCCGACGATGCCGCACTGACCGAGCAGATCGCCCACTGCACCGCCGTGGTGGACGCGATGGACGCCTACAATATGGACACCCAGATCAAAAAGTTCCTCAACGGTATGGGCTTTCCCGCCGAAACCTGGCAAAAGCCCGCCGGGGTGCTTTCGGGCGGCGAGCAGACCCGCCTGCGCTTGGCGCGGCTGCTGGTCGAGCGCCCCGACCTTCTGATTCTGGACGAGCCTACGAACCATCTGGATTTAGAAACCATGGCATGGCTGGAAGCCTACCTGCGCAGCTACCGCGGCGCGGTGCTGGTGGTCAGCCACGACCGCTATTTTCTGGACGCCGTCTGCACCCGCATCTGGGAGCTGCGCGGCAAGACCGTGCTGACCTACCGCGGCAACTACTCGGCGTATCTGCCCCAGCGCGAGGCCGCCGACGAGCGCCAGCAGAAGCTGCACGATGCCGCCGTGGAAAAGGCCGCCAAGCTGCAGGATTATGTGGACCGCAACCTTGTGCGCGCCTCGACCACCAAGATGGCGCAGAGCCGCCGCAAGCAGCTGGAAAAGCTGGAAATCGTCGAAGCCCCTGTCAACGAGGCGCGGGAGCTGAACTTCCGCTTTACCTACGACATCGAGCCGTATGACGAGCTGGTCATTATGAAAAACCTGTCCATCCGCATCGGGGAGCGCACCCTGCTGGACACGCTGGACTATGTCGTACACCGCGGGGACAAGCTGGTCATTGCCGGTCCCAACGGCACGGGCAAATCCACGCTGCTGCAGGTGCTGGACGGCAAGCGCCGCCCCAGCGGCGGTATGGTGCGGCTGGGTACGGGCGCCAAGGCGGGCATTTTTACCCAGCAGCATGCACACCGCGCCGGGCGTGTCATTGATGCCATCTGGAACCAGTACCCCCGCTTTACCGAGCTGGAGGTGCGCAGCCATCTGGCACGCTTCGGCTATCGGGGCGAGGAGGTCTTTAAGGACTGCGCATCGCTTTCGGGCGGTGAGCTGGCACGCCTGCGCTTTGCCGAGCTAGCGCTGGAACGCCCCAACCTGATGTTTTTGGACGAACCTACGAACCATTTGGACATCTATATGCGCGAAAGCCTGACCGAGGCGCTTGCCGCCTACACCGGCACGCTGCTGCTGGTCACCCATGACCGGTACCTGATGCAGACGCTGGGCTGCCCGATTTTGTATCTGGAAAATGGGCAGGCGCTGTTTTACCCCAACCTGGAGGCACTGCAAAACCGCGAGCAGGGCAAGACCACCGAGCAGCAAAAAGCCGCCGACACCGCCAAAAAGCAAGCCTACGGCAAAGAGCAGCGCCGCCGCCGCGCCGAGGTGCGCGCCCGCATCAAGGCGGTGGAAACCGAAATCGAGGAGCTGGGTGCGCGCATTGTCGAGCTGGAAAACGACATCAACGCTCCCGAGGTGCTGCGCGACCATCTGCTGCTGCGCGACAAATGCGATGAGCTGGACGACACCCGCTTCAACCAGCAGGAGCTGTTTGACGAGTGGGAAAAGCTCGCCGAGGAGCAGGAATCCTACGAGGCGGAAGGGGAGTAACCCCCGCCGAGAAAGCCTTCCCCCTGCGGGGGCAGGTGGCGCGCCTGCGCGCCGGATGAGGGGCGAATGTCCGGCAGTTGCCCCCTCATCAGTCACCTGCGGTGACAGCTTCCCCCGGAGGGGGAAGCCTTATATGCGGGTTTCCCCGTAATGCTTCGGCGTTCCCTGCATCCGCCCTTCGGGGCGGATATTTTTTTGGCAATCTTTTTCGTCAACTACTGTACAAAAAACCGACCTTACGCTATAATACTAGTAAGTATCATTCGGAAGGGAGCGTCCTGTTTTGTCTGAATTTTCTGTGTCGCTGGCAAAGCTCGCCAGCGAAGCCAACCTGACCGTTGCCTACACCCCCTGCGAACTGGAAAAAATCAAGGTCACCGCTACCGAAGCCAGCCGCCCCGGTATGCTGCTGGCCGGCTACTACGAAAACTTTGACTGCCACCGCCTGCAGATCATCGGGCTGACCGAAATGTCCTATCTGGAGGAAATTTCGCCCAGCCTGCGCAGGACCCACCTGGAAAAGTTGTTTGAGTTCCAACCGCCCGCCGTCATTTTGTCCCGCGGGCTGCAGCCGCTTTCGGAAATGATGCAGTTTGCCAAGCAGTACGGCGTACCCATCCTGCTTTCGACCGAGATGACCTCCGCCCTGATGGGCGTGCTGATCACCACGCTGAACACCGAGCTGGCACCCCGCATCACCCGCCACGGCGTGCTGGTGGAGGTCTACGGCGAGGGCATCCTGATTTTGGGCGACTCCGGTGTGGGCAAAAGCGAAACCGCCATTGAGCTGGTCAAGCGCGGTCACCGCCTGATTGCCGACGATGCCGTTGAGCTGCGCAAGATCAGCTACCGCAAAATTCTGGGTACCGCGCCCGCCAACATCCGCCATTTTATCGAGCTGCGCGGCATCGGCATCATCAACGTTGCGCGGGTGTTCGGCATCGGCTCGGTGCGCTCCAGCGTGGAGGTCGAGATGGTCGTCCAGCTGGAACCGTGGGACCGCACCAAAAACTACGACCGCACCGGGCTGGAAACCGACTACTACGACATTCTGGGCGTCAAGATCCCCAGCATTCTGATCCCCGTTATGCCCGGACGCAACCTTGCTGTCATTCTGGAAACGGCTGCCATCAACAACCGCCAGAAGGAAATGGGCTACAACGCCGCCAAGGAGCTGCTGGCGCAGCTGGGATTGCAGGACGATATTTCCCTGTAAAGACAATACGGAAAGAGAAGGCACCTACATTTTATGCAATTGATCGCAGATCTTCACACCCACACCCTTTGCGCCTCCCATGCGTTCAACACCTTAACGGAAATGACCGCCGCCGCCCATGAGATGGGTCTTGCGGCGCTGGCGCTGACCGACCACGCGCCCGCCATGCCGGACGCACCGCACATCTGGCATTTTGCCAACCTCAGCGCCCTGCCGCGCCGCCAGAACGGCGTCGCCGTTCTCTATGGAGCCGAGGTCAACGTTATGGACACCAAGGGCGGGCTGGATCTGCCGCAGACCATGCTGGCCGGTATGGACTGGGTCGTTGCCTCCATCCACAGCCCCTGTATGCCCGGCGTGCTGACCTGTAAGGAGGCGACCCGTCTTTGGCTGGCGGTTGCCGAAAACCCTTATGTGGACTGCATCGGTCATTCCGAACAGCAGAATTACCGCTACGATTACGACACCGTGGTCAGGGTCTTTGCCCAGAACCGCAAGGTCGTGGAGCTGAACGGCAATTCCGCCAATGTGCGCCGGGACGGCATCCCCAATATGCGCCTGCTGCTGGAAGCCTGCGCCAAATACGGCTGCCGCATCGCCGTAAACAGCGATGCCCACAGTGTTCCCCAGCTGCAAAATAACACCCGTTCTTTAAGCGCCCTGCTGGACGAAGTGCAGTTTCCGCAGGCGCTGGTCGTCAACGCCACGGCACAAAATCTCATCAACGAACTGAAAACGCACGGGCGCGCCTGTGCGGACGAAATAGGAGGAATTATATTATGAGCAAGTATACCATCGGTATTGATCTGGGCGGCACCACCATGACCGCCGGTCTGGTGGACGAAAACTACGATATTGTGGGCAAAATCACCTGGGCAACCCGCCTGCCGCGCCCCGCTGCCGACCTGGAAAAGGCACTGGCAGACCTGTGCCGTGCCGTCGCACGCGAGAATAAAGTCCCGTTTTCCGACATAGCCTATGTAGGCATC
>ERZ1035006.2403-NODE-2403-length-10676-cov-9.516618_pt1 | contig 10676 bp, 9 predicted proteins | sample MGYA00520694_ERZ1035006 | MGnify/ENA primary metagenome ERZ1035006 (study PRJEB33766, sample SAMN09781746) | gut metagenome | biome: gut microbiome | host: Homo sapiens | place: Madagascar | study: EMG produced TPA metagenomics assembly of the PRJNA485056 data...
ACATTCATTCGGTTTTTTCAAAAAGGATGCGCCGGAAAGCGATATATTTTCTTTTCATAATAATAAAATACTCCTTTCAGTTGCAGGAAGGAAACTTGCGGGCCCTTATTTCCTTGTCCGAAAGGAGTATAGCACTTTAATTTTCAGAAAATAATAGTAAAAGTGTAGTATTATTTTTTCTTTGTAAGAAGCCAGGCACTTGTCAAGGCTGTAAAAGGGGCAACTGTCACAAGCCCGAAGCTTCCAACTACAGTATCCAGTAATTCAGCTGCAACATACTTGTAATTCATAATATTATCAATTGGTGTTCCCTGTGCCATAAACGTCATCAAAAGAGCAATATAACCGCCAGAATAAGCAAGAAGCAATGTGGTAGTCATAGTTCCCATTGCTGCTCTGCCAACATTCATTCCTGATCTGGCTGCTTCTTTCCATCCAATATTCGGCTTTTTACAAATTACTTCATTTACTGCCGAAGTAATATCAACGGACAGATCCATCATAGCACCTGATGCTCCGATAAAAATACCGCTCATATAAATCTGAGAAAGATTCAGATTCTGATAACCAGCGTACAAAAGACTTTCCGAATATGCCATAACTGCTCCGTGAATTTTAAAAGCGTCTGTAAAAATACACCCCATAACACAAGTCACAAACACCCCCAGCAAAGCACCTGAAGATGCAGCCAGTGTTTTCCTGTCAAATCCGTACACCAAAAATATAATAAGAAGAGTAAGAAAGGCAGTCAACGCAATTCCCCACCATATTGGATTCGCACCTTTTAAATAAGCTGGTGTCAAAATTTTCCAGATTGCCAGAATTGTAATGAGAAACGAATATACTGCTCTTAAACCTGTTTTTCCCGCAAACCCGATTAAAAGCAAAACAAATAATCCAGCCAGAATAGCTTCTTTATCCAGACGATAATGGTCACTCATCATAATTGAAAGAATCTTATCTTTGCTATAACTGATTACTACATGGGCAACATCTCCTTGCTGAAATATTTTGTCCGCTTCCAAAGAGCCACTCAGCATATTTACTGCATCTGCAGTCTCATTTTTAAACTTTCCATCAAGTATTTTCACCTTACAATACTGCTCGCCTGACTGAATCAAGCCATTATTAATCACAGAGCTTTCATCTGTGGAAATCACCTTTGCTCTTACTCTGTCTGTTCCCTTATAAATAGCAGCATCCTCATAGCCCGTTGGAAGAACTATGAGGATGAGGATTAACAATATTGCTATTATAGAAACAGAACTTTTTTTAAGTCTGTCTCTTACCATTTATTTTACTCCTGTAATTGCAGCCACTTTATTGAAAATATCGGTATTGTCATAATAGCCTTCAAACTGCTCCTGTCCGACTCCCATGGCAAATACTTCCACCGGAAGTCCTGTATGTGCATAAGATGCAAAATTAATGCCAGACTTGTTGTTCAGAATATGAGTAATTGTTACAGTAAGTGGTTCATAGCTTCCATACATCAGATATTCTTCCTGGCCAAACTCTTCCTCTTCTCCTGTTCTGCTCATTGTTTCCTCATAAGCATTCTGAAGCTTCTGATACTCATAATCTGTCATTACAAGACTTCCCTTATCTTCTTCGCCTTCTGGGTGCACATCCTTGCTGTCAGCCTGATTTGAGGACTCTGTTGTACCAGTAGGTGCCTGCAAACCAAAGAGTTCTGTGATATCAGCCATTACTGTATCAAAATCAGTTTTGTTTTCTTTATATGCCGCTACATAATCAGAATCAAATTTTGCGTAAGAGATTTTCTGATTACTGATATTTGCAAGAAATGTATCATAGTCGGTGCCTGCAAATCCTATGGTAAGACCACCTGTCTCGTGATCACCTGTTACCAGAATCAAAGTTTCGTCTGGATGCTCGTTATAAAAATCAACAGCTTTTCCCACTGCCTCATCCATTGCAACAGTATCTGTAATAGTTGCAGCTGCATCATTTGCATGGCAAGCCCAGTCAATTTTTCCTCCCTCAACCATCATGAAAAATCCAGCATCATTATCCAGCACTTCAATACCTTTTTCCACATAGTCAGAAAGCCCCCATTCGCCATCTTCCAGATCCATGTCATAGCTCATCGCATCGCTATCAGCAAGTGTCTCATCAATTACAATTGCTTTTCCATCTTCTGCAGTAAGATTTTCTGCCTCTGCTTTTGTCTTAATCACTTTATATCCAGCTTCCTGGGCAAGCTCATATAAATCTGTCTGGTCTTCCTCTGCACCAGTTGTTTTCTTAAGGCCACCACCAGCAAAATAATCAAAATCACTTGCGATCAGTTCCTGACCAATTTCATAATAGTTATTTCGAGAAGCCTGATGAGCATAAAATGCAGCCGGTGTTGCATGATTTAAGTTTACGGAAGAAAGAATTCCAATCTTATAACCAAGCTGTTTTTTTAATTTTTCAGCAATTGTCTCATAAGAAGTTTCCATCTTCTCATCCATATTGATGGTTCCACTGTAAGTCTTATGGCCTGTGGAAATGGAAGTAGCTGTTGAAGCGGAATCCGGACAGAATGAAGTGCTGTCATAGGTCTGCGCAGAGCCTGCTACCGGAAATTTCATCATATTCAGCTTGCTTTCACTTGTAAGAACATCATCCCCATCATCTTCAATTGCATTCAGATAATAGTTTGTTGTCTGAACCTGAGGATAACTCATTCCATCACCAATAAACAGGAAAATATATTTCGGAACTTTTGGTTCATCTGCTGCTGCACCCTGTGCCGGAACCGCACAAGCGGTCATTGCTGCTGCTAATAATAATGCGCTGATCTTTTTTGCTTTCATGTACATTTTCTCCTTCTTTTTCATAAAGTGATTACTTCGAACAAGTTTGATTCTATACATTATTTGTAAAATCCGCTGTTTTCCCCTTGTTAAATTCCGGCAAAAAATAAGCTGTCGGTGTAAAAAATCCTTTCACACTGACAGCATTATTATAACTTCTAAAATTTATATCAAGCAATTATTCGGTTAAAACAAGTCCTTAACCAACCTTCTTTGCCTTGGGATATACCTGCGCCATCCGCCCATCGTCAAAATGTTTGTCCACCCAGCTTTCAAAGCTGTTTTTCGCTTCTATGCCATTGCTTCTGGCATTATAACGTGCCAGTGCAGCGCTGGATACGATTCCGTCAGCAAGCATAAATATAATAAGGAGCCAGGTAATGATTTTTCCAATTTTCACCGGAATCTTCTCGATCAGCCTGGAAACAGGCGGATAGAATATTTTAAACCATGCCACTGCTGCAAAGCCCCAGAAGAAACAATACAGAAGATTGATCCTGCCGCCAAGGTTAAACGGGATATCACTGTAATCCCAGAATACAGTTCCAAATACGATTTCCGTGAAAACACTGCAGATATATTCATAGGCACCGCCAAGAAATGTGCCCATCCAGAAAAGGAACTGCTGAGAGCGGTTTCTGTATTTATAGAGAAGGGCTGTAACCGCTGCAATGGCAAGTCCCCACACAATACTGAAATCTCCCCATACCACACTGCTGCGGCTCATCCAATATCCCGCTGTGATCCGGCAGAAAATCGTCTCTGTAATGTCTCCCAGAAATGCTCCAATGAAAAACAGAAGCACAATTTTGTAAAAGCTACAACCATAGGCGAAAATCTCCGGATGAGATTCCGTCTTCTCTGTGTGCTGTTTCTGGGGATATGCCTTTGTAATTCGGCGGTTTACCACCTTATCAATCTTGGCCCCGAGCTTCCAGGTAACAGAATCCAGGCTTTTTTCCGTTTCAATCCATTTTTCCGGATTTTTGCTGTGGCCAAATAAAATGATCAGGGTTGCAGCAGCATCTACTGCCAGAATTCCCAGGACAATCAGTATCGCAATATGGCTGACCAGTGCAGGAAGCAGCTTATATACAGTCATGCAAAGGCCATTCCCGATCTTAACGACAAATACGCCAAGAAGTCCCCAGATGCAGGAGGTAGGCACACTGATGTAACCGTCCAGGTTCCATTTCACATTCCGGTAATCCCACCATCTCTCATGGTACCACATCTCAATCAGATGCCCGGCGACCCACTCTACCAGGGATGCCACAATGGCACAGCCCATAAATAGCCAGATTCCCGTCAGCTCACCGGTAAATGCAGTGATAAGGAATCCTCCAAAACCATAGATCACGCAAAATGGTCCGTTGATAATGCCTCGGTTGGCAAATTTCTTCTGTTTCAATGACGCCAGCACCGTTTCCAGTACCCATCCAGCAAAGGAATAAATCAGAAACAGCCACAATACTTTCCAGATCATACACTTTTCTCCTCTTATTTGTCTTGTCAAAGGAAAGCGGAAATTCGCAATCCCCTTCTCTATGCAACTTTATAGCAAATCATATCATATTCTCCAAAAGAAAGATAGTCTGCAAAATCTTCTCATCCAAAAACGGTGCAGCCCATTTTATTGAGCCACACCGCAAATATTTTTGCACCTCTATGCCGCTTCTCTATCAGACATCCTGGATGATTCCTCTTGGACAAGCCTCCTTGCAGGCGCCGCACCCGGTGCATTTCGTATAATCGATATGTGCACAGAAGTTCTCAACCGTAATTGCACCATTCGGGCAGGTCTTCTCGCACTTCTTACATCCGATACAGCCAACCTCGCAGGCACCGGTAACCTGTTTGCCCTTATCATGAGAGCAGCAGCCTACAGCCACCCTCTGATCGTAAGGAATCAGCTCGATCAGATGTCTTGGACATTTCTCCACACATTTTCCGCAGGCTTTACAAGCGTCCCTGTCTACAACCGCAATTCCGTCCACAATCCTGATAGCTCCGAAAGGACAGACTTTTGCACAGCTTCCGAAACCACAGCATCCATAGCTGCAGGCTTTTGCTCCGCCGTTTGGAACGAAAGGAAGCATGACGCAATCTTCCACGCCGGTATATACATACTCCGACTTCGTCTTTTCACAGGTACCGGAACACTTTACATAGGCAACCTGCCGAAGGGTTTCCACTGCCTCTTGTCCCATGATCCCTGCAATGATCTTTCCAACAGGCTCTCCACCTACCGGACATTTATTTACAGGAGCCTCTCCTTTGGCGATTGCTGCTGCAAGGCCGTCACAGCCCGGATAGCCACAGCCGCCACAGTTATTTCCAGGAAGCGCCTCTCTGATGGCAATCTCTTTCTCATCTACCTCGACAGCAAACTTTTTTCCGGCAACTCCAAGGAAAACACCGATGAAAAGGCCTACTGCCGCAACCAGTACTGTTGCTGCTATAATCGCACTAATACTCATCTTCTTTTCCTCCTTAAATTAATCCTGAAAAGCCAAAGAATGCAATGGCCATCAATCCTGCTGTAAGAAGTACTGTAGGAAATCCCTGGAACGCCTCCGGAATATCGTTATAAGCAATCTTCTCTCGGATTCCTGCCATCAGGATAATGGAAATGGAAAATCCGCAGGCGGTTGCAAAACCATTTACAGTGCCTTCCAGAATATTGTAATCCTTCTGAACGTTGGTAAGTGCAACACCAAGAACTGCACAGTTGGTGGTGATCAGAGGAAGATAAACTCCAAGTGCCTTATAAAGGGATGGCATACTCTTTTTCAGGAACATTTCCACAAACTGTACCAGTGCTGCAATGATCAGAATGAATACAATGGTCTGCAGATAAGTCAGATCCAGTGGCTGAAGAATCAGCTTATAAATCACACTTGTTACAAAAGAGGATAGGGTGATAACAAAAATAACTGCTCCTCCCATACCAGCAGCTGTGTTCGTGGTCTTGGATACCCCAAGGAAAGGGCACAGACCCATAAACTGGCTGAGGACTACGTTATTTACAAGCGCAGAGCTTACAATGATCAACAATAATTCTTTCATCTTCTCCTACCCCCTCTTTCCTGAACACATAGAATTGCCGCAGGAAGCGCAACCGCCCTTGCAATCCGGATTACTCGGGTCAATCCCACGTTTCGCTGCACCAACCTTGAACTTGTTCTGAAGTGCAGATAAAAAGGCAAGTACGAAGAATGCCCCTGGTGCAAGGATAAAGATGGTGATCGGCTCATAGCCGATTTTTCCAGCTGCTGCATCCGCAAGCGGAAGGATCTGTTTTCCGAAAATAGTTCCTGCTCCGAAAAACTCACGCACTGCGCCAATACAGGTAATACTTAATGTAAATCCAAGTCCCATTCCAAGTCCGTCAAACAAAGAAGGAATCGGTTTGTTCTTGGAGGCATAGGCTTCTGCTCTTCCCAGGATGATACAGTTTACGACGATAAGCGGAATATAGATTCCAAGGGACGCATACAAAAATGGTATAAAGCCCTGAAGAAGCATCTGCACAACGGTAACGAAAGATGCGACAACTACAATATAAGCCGGCATACGCACACTGTCCGGGATGAAATTACGCAGCATGGAAATCATCAGGTTGGAAGCTGCAAGAATTACCGTTGTGGTAAGTCCCATTCCGATTCCGTTTATGGCAGATGTAGTAACGGCAAGTGTAGGACACATACCAAGCATCAGCACAAATGTAGGGTTTTCTTTGATAATACCATTTATCAGTCGCTCAGATGGTGTATTCTTTTTCATTGCTGGCTGCCTCCTTTCTCATAACGAAATGCGGCAAGTCCTGCATTTACGCCATTTGTCATGGCATTTGTGGTAATCGTCGCACCGCTTAAAGCATCAATCTGATCATCGGATGTAGCGCCTGTTTTGGTATACTCAAATTTCTCCACCTTTTTGTCCTTAAACTGGTTCTTGAAATCATCCGTAGTTGCACGCATTCCAAGACCTGCCGTTTCACTGATGGACAAAATAGAGATTCCATTTAAAGTGCCATCATCCTTCACGCCCATGGCAAACTGAATATCTCCACCGTAGCCTTCTGATGTGGTTACGGTAAAGGCATAGCCAAGCTCGTTACCCTGATCATCCTTTGCCAGCATTACTTCATCAATATTCTGGGCACCGTAGCCGTTCTCATCCAGATAGCTCTCCAGCTCTGCATTCTCACCGCTTGTCACAGCTTCAAAGGACGCTGCATCAGCAAAAACAGCTTTATAAGCCTCTTCTTTCTCTTTTGCCTGCTGATTGGCAATAGGACCTGCCGTAATATCATTGACAACACCAAGAAGGAAACCTGAGATCAAAGTGATCACGGTAAGCGCCATAGTATCTTTTACGATCTTATTCTTCATTTCTTTGCGCCTCCTTTTCCAAAAGCAACCGGCCGTGTAAATCTTTCGATCTGCGGTACCAGAAGGTTGCAGAAAATAATTGCATAGGAAACGCCCTCAGCAGATGCTCCGAAAATACGGAAGATGCCTGTGAGAACTCCCAGACAGACACCATATACATACTGTCCTTTTACCGTAATGGGACTTGTCACATAGTCCGTGGCCATGAACCATGCTCCAAGCATCAGGCCACCGCCGAAAAGTTCTGTAAAAAGGTAATTCATATTCAGGCCTTTTCCGGAAAACAGCATATAAAGAATTACAAATACAGCAAAACTGCCGATATATGTAAGCGGGATCCGCAGGCTGATCACCTTGTAGGCAAGAAGGATCACAACGCCGATCAGGATTGCCGCTACGGAAGTTTCTCCGATGGTTCCCTGGATATTTCCAAGAAAAAGATTCTTCACAGGAACAGAAGCGCCTTCTACAAAGCCATGGTCCTTTAAGGCTGCCAGTGGGGTGGCTCCTGTCACACCGTCTACAACACCCTGGAAGCTGCCAGATACGGAGAAATCTGTCATCTTTCCGGCAAAAGAAATCATAAGGAAACAACGGGCAGCCAGCGCCGGGTTCATAAAATTCTGTCCAAGACCGCCAAAAAGCTGCTTTACGATGATGATCGCAAATACACTTCCAAGTGCCGGAATCCATAATGGAATGGATGCAGGCATATTTAAGCCAAGGAGCAGGCCTGTTACAACCGCACTAAAATCGGTTATTGTGTTTGGCTTATGCATAAAATGGTCGTATAACCACTCTGCCAGTACAGCGGCTCCTGTCGATACAATAAGAACAGCCAGTGCCCGAAATCCGAAATTATACACTCCTGCAATCGCTGTTGGCAAAAGTGCAATGGCAACCAGCTCCATGATTTTTGCTGTGGTCATCCTTGCCCGGACATGGGGATTTGATGATACGTTCAGCATTTCTTCCATAACTTTTCTCCCCCTTTATTTCTTTTTCCTGCTTGCCAGAACCAGTTTACGCATGGACTTGATGCTCTGTGTAAGTGGACGTTTCGCCGGACAAATGTAGCTGCAGCAGCCACATTCGCAGCATTCCATTCCATCGAATTTCTGGAAGCTTTCCATGTCACCACGCTGGGCAAAGGTTGCAAGTCTGGCCGGAATCACATGGCCAGGACAGACACTGACACATCGTCCGCAGTTGATGCAGGCAGTCTGCTGTGCGCTGGCATCTGCAACCGGATCCTTCTGCATACATAACAGGGAAGAAGAGGTTTTCACACATGGTACGTGAAGATTAAACAAGGCAAATCCCATCATAGGACCGCCGGAGATTACCTTTCCTGCGTGCTCTTTCAGGCCGCCTGCTGCTTCGATCAGCTCTGCCATGTCTGTACCTGTACAGACTTCAAAATGTGCAGGACGACTGATTCCCTTACCTGTCACAGTAAAGACTCGTTTCATGATCGGCCTTCCAAGAACTACTGCATCATAAATGCTGCTAATCGTTTCCACGTTGTCTACGATGCAGCCTGCATCTGCAGGAAGCATGGAAGAATTGATCTCTCTCCCTGTTACTGCATAGATCAGGGTGCGCTCACCACCCTGTGGGTATTTCGTCATCAGCTCTTTGACTTCGATATTGGGGATATCCTTTACCAGCTCCTGCATTTTCGCAATGCAATCAGGCTTGTTATCCTCGATACAGATACAGCCCTTTGCATTTTTGAAAAGGCCAACCACGATTTTAAGACCCTCTACAACCGTTTCCGGATGATCCAGCATTCGTCTGTAATCGCTTGTCAGATAAGGCTCACACTCTGCACCATTTACCAGGATATACTCAATGCTGTCCGGATCCTTGGGAGAAAGCTTCACATGAGTAGGGAATCCTGCTCCGCCAAGACCTACAACGCCTGCATCACGGATCCTTCCTATGATTTCCTCTCGGGTAAGCTGTGCAGGGTCTGCAGGATAAAATTCTGTCTCCTCATATTTTCCATCATTTTCGACAATAATAGCATCTGCCATACCGCCTGTTGCTGTAAGCCGCTTCTCAATTCCTTTTACGGTACCGGATACAGAAGCATGTACCGGTGCTGAAACGAAGCCACCTGCCTCTGCGATCATCTGCCCTGCCAGCACATGATCCCCTTTTGCAACTACTGCCTTTGCCGGAGCACCGATATGCTGGGACAAAGGATACGCCAGATCTCCCTTTGGAAGATATACTTCCACAGGACAGTCTTTGGACATTTCTTTTCCCTCAAAGGGATGTACGCCACCTTTAAAAGTTAATCGCACTATGTTCACCGCCTTTATATTATTTTGCCACCGTCTTTTTTGTCTGCAGCAGCAACATTCATTGTCAGTTCTTATTCCTCTTCTTTTTTCTTTCTGCCGAATCCGTATTTTTTGTGGATCTTATATCCACGGTTCAGGTTCGGGTATGCCTTTACGAAACGGCGCATATTGTAGCTGGTCTTTCCAGCCATGGTCTCTTTTCGTTTCTGAAGTTCTTCGGAAATCTCTGCCATCATAGTATTTCGCTTCTCTTCCAGCTCCTTGATAATGGTGATATCCTCCAGTTTACTTCCAAGATGCTTCTTAATGCGTTCTCTGGAAAGGCCGCTGTTCTGCTCCAGGGAATCCATCTTCTCACGAGCTTTCACAAGCAGCTCTGCCTGGATCTGATCCAGTGCCTGCTCCCATGCAGGGATGCGTTCATGGATATGGAAAGCTGCTGCTGTAGAAAAGCCAAAATCCACAAGATAGACTACTGTTATCACACAGACTGCAATCTCTCCTGCTCTTCTGGGATATAATTCCACGATGTCACTTACCACTGGATGAAGCACCCGGAACAACACCACTGTAAACAAGCCCCAACCAAGAGAACAGCCAAGGCAGATGCGCCCCTGGAAATTAAATTTATTGTCACTGTAGTCCCACCAGGAAGTGTGGAAAATATTTTCCATCAATACTGCTGTCACATATTCCAGTGCAGTGGCAACCACAATGCCTCCTACAAAAAGAAAGAGCAGATTTCCACTGACGGGAAGCAATATCAGATACACAGCCAAAGCACCACAGCCATAAATCGTACACAATGGTCCATTGATAAACCCTCTGTTGATCAACTTCCCTTTTCTCACAGATACATAGCAGGTTTCCCACAGCCAGCCAAGAAAACTGTATATGTAAAACCAGTTCGCAATGTGATAGAAATCGACTCCGTTAATAGACAAGTCCCACATTCTTCTCTCCCTCACCCTTTATATTCTGAATATTCTATGTATTCTACTATACCTCATTTTATGAAAAAATTCACTACCTAAAAAGAAAAAAATTGTGTATAATTGAATACAATCTATGAAAGGAATATAAGTTGTATGATTGTTAAAAAAATGCCGATTTTACAAGGGTTTCCGGACTTTGAGACTGTT
>ERZ1035006.2405-NODE-2405-length-10669-cov-9.632090_pt1 | contig 10669 bp, 10 predicted proteins | sample MGYA00520694_ERZ1035006 | MGnify/ENA primary metagenome ERZ1035006 (study PRJEB33766, sample SAMN09781746) | gut metagenome | biome: gut microbiome | host: Homo sapiens | place: Madagascar | study: EMG produced TPA metagenomics assembly of the PRJNA485056 data...
TTGCAGCAGATTTACAGTCTGTCCCCTTTGGCCACTCGGGAATCCATCCATAACAGGTTACCCTGCCAAGAAAAAATTCTATCATAAGTCATTTCAAAATGCAAGAAAATTTATTTGTCTTTTTCATCTTTCTTCATTTCAAATATTTCAGTTTTCACATGCTTTACAGATTATTCTCTTCGTCCTCTTCATAAGCGACGTTACGCAGCACCATGGCGGAGAATTTGGGCAGAGTAACCGTGATTTTGCCGGAAATTACGGGAATTTCTATTTTTTCCACAGAATAACCGCTCTCGTCCGTGTACATAAGACGGGTGAGCATGGCTTCCTTGGCCACGCCTGCCAGCCAGACGCGCACTGTCTTTTCAATCTGATGCTCATTGTTGTTGATAAGGACAATGGTGTGCTTCTTGTTGTTGAAGCGGGCATAGGCAAGATAATTGTAATCCCTGTCAAGGCTCTTGATGGAACCGGCGCGTAACTCCTCGCATTCCTTATGCATACGAATGATTTCCTTGTGGAAATTCAAAAGCTCCCGGTCCTCCCTTCCCCAGGGGTAGGTTCGTCGGTTGTCGGGATCGGTAAATCCGCAGACACCCGCTTCATCGCCATAGTAGAGCGTAGGGGCACCGGGCCAGGTCATCTGAATAACAACGGCCTCCCGGAATACTGCCGGATTGTTGCCCTGATTTGCCGCTTCCGGACCAAGAGTATTGGTACGGCCCACCTTATGGCTGGTTCTCGTCATGAAACGGGAATGGTCATGATTGGAAAGCTGGTTCATGGCTACCATCTGACTGGGCATGGAAAAGCTGGAACCGTGATGACGCATGGCGCCCCAGAAGCTGTCCGCATCTCCCAGTAAATCCAGGCGGAAGTCGTCACTGTGTTTTTCCATGCCTGTTAAAAACCAGGTTACGGGTTCCATAAAAGCATCATAGTTCATAACGGAGTCCCACTGATCGCCGCCGAGCCAGGGTCTGGTATCACCGTAATGCTCTGCTAAAATCAGTGCATCAGGGTTCGCCTGTTTTACAGTTCTGCGGAATTCCTGCCAGAAATGATGGTTGAACTCCGGTGAAAATCCAAGGTCAGCTGCCACATCCAGACGCCAGCCGTCCACATTGTAAGGCGGTGAAACCCATTTGGCAGCAATATGCATTACATAATCAAACAACTCCCTGGAGCCTTCATAATTCAGCTTCGGAAGGGTGTCATGACCCCACCAGCCGTCATAGGTGGGATTGTAGGGCCAGCGGTTGTTGTCATGGAACAGGAAATAATTGCGGTAAGGGCTGTCTGCAGAAATGTAAGCGCCTTTTTCGTAACCTTCCGCATTCTCATAAATGCGCTCTCTGTCCATCCATTTATTAAAGGAACCGCAGTGGTTGAACACGCCGTCCAGAATAACCTTCATGCCGCGCTTGTGCGCTTCTTCCACCACCTTGGCAAACAGCTCGTTGGAAGCCTCCAGATTTGCCTTGTTGGTAACACGGTTGATGTACTTGGATGCCATGCGGTTCTCGTTCTGCCAGTCCTGCAGAAGCTCGCCCCGGTCGTCCACAATCTTACCGATATGGGGATCAATGTAATCGTAGTCCTGAATATCGTACTTATGATTGGAAGGGGAAACAAATAACGGATTAAAATAAATGACCTCGATACCCAGATCCTGCAGATAATCCATCTTGTCCATAACGCCCTGCAGGTCGCCGCCGTAAAAATATCTGACGTCCATTGTCACCGGATAGCGGTTCCAGTCATCCACATGCTGCACCTTCTGGTTAATATACTGGTACTCGTTGTTCTGGATATCATTGGTGGGGTCGCCGTTGCAGAAACGATCCACATAAATCTGGTACATTACCGCACCCTTCGCCCACTGCGGCGTCTTGAAGCCGGGTATGATAATGAAGTTATAATAGTCGTTGCGGTCCTGGTGCAGACCGCTTCTGGCATCATAATAACCCACAATCCTGCCGACATTGACCTCAAAGCAGTAGGACAGTTCTTCGTTTTCAAGCTGTACTTCAATGCTGTAAAAATCGAAGCACTCATCCGTCCTTTCCCTGGTCATGAGAAGTCTTTCACTTCCACAGATAAAAAAGACACGGTCAATATTATTTTTTGCCGCGCGGAAACGGATGGTTACCAAATCGTAAGGGCTTGGCTCCGCGGGAGTCACATAGTCCTCAGTGGTATCGCTGAACAACGCTTTTTTGTTCAGTACCGGCCGCATGGCTGTAATATACAACTGATTTTGTTCTTTACTACCGAATTGATTAAAGTCCATAAGAAAACCTCTGTCTGATTATAACGTCCTTTTTTATTTTATATGATTCCGTATATGTATGCAAGGAAAAAATGAAAAATGCCTTGTTTACAAAAGGGCAGTAAAAAAGACAGCTTGGGGAGCTGCCTTTTTTAGAGAAGGTATTTCTTTCTTATGGGGTATAGCAAAAAACTATATAATGTATTGGGGGGGTTACAAGTAGTATAATAGCATAGCCCCTATTTGTCGTCCATTCCCAAAATTCACAAATATTACAAATCTCTTTGTTCATTTTTAGTAATTTTGCACAACATCCAATTGTGCACTCTGCTTAAATAAAGCGTCAAATTCCTGTCCGCTGATTTTTTCTTTCTCCAAAAGAAGCTTGGCTGCTTTATGCAGAATGTCTTCGTGGCTCATGATAATGGCTTTTGCCCTGGCATAGCAGTCGTCCACAATCGCCTTTACTTCGCTGTCAATTTCACCGGCAACCTTTTCACTGTAAGCGCGTGTATGCGCCAGGTCCCTGCCAATGAATACCTCATCGTCATCCTCGTCATAGCTGATAACGCCGATATTTTCGGACATACCAAAGCTGGTAACCATCTTTCTTGCCACCTTGGTAGCCTTTTTAATATCACTGGCTGCGCCTGTGGTAATGTCGTCAAAAATAATTTCTTCCGCAATACGTCCACCCAGGGAAACCATGATGTTGTGAAGCATCTTGCCCTTGGTCATGAACATTTCGTCCTTATCCGGCAGCGGCATGGTGTAACCGGCTGCCCCTACGCCGGTAGGAATAATGGAAACGGAGTAAACCGGCCCCACATCGGGAAGCTCGTGGAACAAAATTGCATGACCCGCTTCGTGATAAGCGGTAATCTTTTTCTCCTTCTCGGAAATAATACGGCTCTTCTTTTCGGTACCGATACCCACCTTAACAAATGCTTTGCGGATATCCTCCTGCTTTACGAAGAGTCTGCCGTCTTTTGCGGCATAAATGGATGCTTCATTCAGAAGGTTTTCCAGATCCGCGCCGGTAAAGCCCGCCGTTGTCTGGGCAATCTGTCCCAAATCAATGTCATCGCTTAACGGCTTGTTCTTGGCGTGAACCTTTAAGATTTCTTCTCTGCCGCCCACATCCGGTCTGCCAACGGCAATCTTTCTGTCAAAACGTCCGGGACGTAAGATAGCGGGGTCCAGAATATCCACACGGTTGGTCGCTGCCACCACAATAATACCTTCATTGACACCGAAGCCGTCCATTTCCACCAGAAGCTGGTTCAATGTCTGCTCTCTTTCATCGTGTCCACCGCCCATACCGGTACCACGGCGTCTTGCCACGGCATCAATTTCATCGATAAATACGATACAGGGAGCATGTCTTTTTGCTTCCAGGAACAAATCCCTTACACGGGAAGCGCCGACACCGACAAACATTTCCACGAAATCCGAACCGGAAATACTGAAAAACGGTACATTCGCTTCGCCTGCGATTGCCTTTGCCAGTAAGGTTTTACCGGTTCCGGGAGGTCCCTCCAGCAATACGCCCTTCGGGATACGGGCGCCCACCTTGGTATATTTTGCGGGTTCTCTTAAGAAATCTATGATTTCCTCTAATTCTTCTTTTTCTTCACGCAGACCTGCCACATCTTTTAAGGTGACTTTGTCATCGCCCACATTGGCAAGCTTGGCGCGGCTTTTTCCGAAATTCATCATTCTTGCACTGCTGCCGCCGCCCGCATTCTGGGCATTCATCATGATAAAAAAGAAAGCTGCCGCCACCACGATAATCAAAGTCGGCAGAATGGAGGTCAGAAATATACTTTCTCTCTGTATATCCAGAACCCTCGGTTCTATACCGTTGTCCCTTACAAGCTTTTCCAATTCGGAAATATCAGTTGCATACAGGGTCTTTTCCTGACCACTCGCAAATGTGACATCCAAATAGCCGGTCGGTCCCTGGGCGTTTGGATGAATGACAACTTCCTCGATGTCGCCGTCCTCTAAATCCTGAACCAGCTCCGCTCTGGTATATTCCACATTGTTTTTCTTCCAGGCATTGATAAGCACAATACCTAAAAGCAGCAGAACAATCACTACAAAATATTGACTAAATCCTTTTTGTTTCAATGGTAATTCCTCCTCCGTACTGATCGGCTGTTAATCATCAAATTCTACCACGCCGATATACGGTAAATTGCGATAATGCTGATCGTAGTCAAGGCCGTAGCCTACCACGAACTTGTCAGGAATCTGAAATCCTGTGTAATCCACGTTTACTTCTACAACACGTCTTTCCGGTTTATCCAGAAGGGTGCACAGATGCAGGCTTTTCGGACCTCTGTCTCTTAACATTTCCATGAGATAGCTTAATGTTCTGCCGGAGTCCACGATGTCCTCCACCACCAGTACATCCTTATCCTTGATGGGCTCATCCAGATCCTTTACAATTTTTACCACACCGCTTGACTTGGTAGCGCTGCCGTAGCTGGAAACGGACATAAAGTCAAGGGAAACCGGCATATTCAGATGCTTTGCCAGCTCGCACATAAAGAACGCTCCGCCTTTTAATACGCATACTAAATGCAGGCTTTTTCCTGCGTAGGCACGATTGATTTCATCTGCCATCTCACTGATTCTTTTTTCTACATCTTCTTTGGTAACCAAAACTTCAATATGTTCCGACATCAATCTGTCCTCCTCTTAATTGTACCTGTAAAATATATTTTGTATTCTCATTAATTTTATAAAAACTGCTGATGCGGTAGCCCGGCACCCAGAGAACGTGATTTTCTTCGCATAAAAGCGGCATTTCCTCCCTGATGGCACGCGGTATTTTTTCGTTTACCATGTAGTCCTGTATGCTTTTGCGGGAAAACCTGTCATCTATGGTGAGAAAATCGCCTTTTTGACGGGTTCGCAGTACCAGCGATTTTTCTATTTTATCATAATCAAACCATTTCGTATACCGATTTTGCGGAATATTTATGCTTTTTTCACAATTTATTATGCTGAAAATCACGGAATTTCCGTCAGGCAGAAAAACCTCTTTCTCCCCTTCGCCGGGTTTGGGTAGATCCACAGGAACAGAAGTACCCGGCTGCATGCCGGCATATGTCTGTATGCCGGTATTTTTACCGTTGCGGAGAACCACGGAGTCATATTCCCTGCCGGCAATTAACCCATACGGCAGGGAAATTTCCCGGTTTACCGGTCTTTGAAAAAGGGAAAGCAGGTAGTCAACATGCACCGCTCCCATGTCTTTCCGGTGCGGCGTGAGCTGCTCCAGCGCGTAGAGCAGCATGTTTTTCTGCAAAAAGGAATGATAGCGGGAAAATTTTTCACAGTCAAAGCAGATATGTTTTTCTTCCTCAGCGCCATTCTCCCTTGCACAGTCCTGCCATGCCTTTTTCATTTCCTGCCCCGCAAAGTCGTTCATTTCCTGCAGCAAATCGGCTGTGCGGCAGATGTTACCCACCGCTCCGGGCGCTATCTGCTCTTCCACATAGGGCAGAATATTATGGCGGATGCGGTTTCTGCAGTAATCGTCCTCCCCGTTGGTGGCATCCTCGCACCATCCGACCTGCAGTTCTTTGAGATATGCCTCGATTTCCGTGCGGCTGGCATCAAGCAGCGGCCGGATGACCTCTATGCCGTCCTTGTCTTCGCGGGTAGGGCGAATGCCTTCCAGTCCCACCGGACCGGTGCCACGGAACAGGTGAAACAGCACGGTTTCCGCCCGATCGTTTTTGTGGTGCGCAACAGCGATTTTTAGGTGGCCGCCGACATTCCTGCTCAAAGTTCCTGTTTCCGGCATTGCGCGCATTTCCGTGCCTGCTGCTTCCGGCAGCTTACCTGCTTCCATGGTTTCCGTTTTCGGTGTCTTACCTGTTTCCATGACTTCTGCTTCCGGTGCTTTGCTCTCCGCGGAAGCACATTTCGTCAGCACTTCCCGGAAGGCTTCATAGCGGATGTTTCTGCCGGCTTCTTCCGTAGAAATGCCTTCCCTGCGGGCAATCTGCTCCACATCTTTTTCATATAAAAAGAACGGCACCTGCAGAATTTCGCACAGCTTCTGCACATAGGCGGCATCTTCTCCGGCTTCATTCCGGATTTTATGATTTACGTGGACAACCATAAGCCGGAAGGGGATTTTTTTCTGTAATGCAGACAACACAAAGAGGAGGCACACCGAATCGGCTCCTCCTGAAACGCCTGCCGCCACGGTATCCCCCGCGGACAGCATATGATATTTTTCAATATAAGTGCTTACTTTATCCAAAAAATCGTTCATGCAGCCATTTTAGCACATTTCTTTCGATTATGTCATCCCTTTCCGGGGCAATTTACGGTAACTTCTTCCATGCCGTTTTTGTTGTCCACATTTCTGCTGTCTTTTATACGTTTTATCCTCTGCTTCAGACATTTTCCCAAATTCCGAAAACCAGTACGGTCATATCGTCCCGGATATGTCCGCCGGTTTTGTGCAGCACAATCTGCAGCAGCGCTTCCGCCATTTCCCGTGGATTTTCCTGATGCAGACCGCCCAGAATGGTGCGTAAATCGTTGCCCATGCTGTCCCCTTCCAGCGCATCCGTGATGCCGTCCGATACCATAATAATATAATCGCCGTCGCAGAGCTGGCGGAAAATGCTCTCCTGTTCCGGCTCCTTCAAGGTTCCCAGCGGCAGTGTATTATGCTCTATTTTTTCTACCCGGTAATCCCTTTTCAGATAGGACGCCGCTGCCCCGATTTTCGTAAATTCGCAGACTCCGTTGTACAAATTTAAATCGCAGATATCCAGAGTGGACATATTCTGTGCTTCCTCTCCGGTCAAAAATGCCGTATTGATAAGTCTTGCCGCGGACTTCGGATTATAACCGGCTTCAATCATCCGTTCCATTAAATCCAGAACTTCCTCGCTGTCGGCGCACGCCTTTTCCCCGGAACCCATACCGTCCGAAAGAAGCATGGTCACATTGCCGGTTTCCGACTCCAGAATGGCATAATTGTCCCCGGAACGGGTTTCGTTTTCTTTTACCGCCTTGGCAGCACCCGTCAGAACCACAAACCCGGCTTCTTCCACAAACACAAAATTGCGCATGCAGTTATCGATGACACTGGGGCTGTTGATGGATGGCACCAGCCTTTCATTGAGCAGCACAGAAAGCATGTCCGCCGCTTCTTCTGCACTGATACCCTCCCGCTTTTCCGCTGCCATGGTAATGCCTATGCGGCTTTTGTCCTCGCGGTCTTCTATGTAATAGAGGTCCCTCACGGTAATGCCTTCTGCCTTAAACATCTGCACAACTCGGCGTTCCCTACGCACCGGAAACGGCCGGCAGGCAAAAACTTCCCCGGCTACCTGCTTCATGACGCCCGCCATTTCCCGCAGATTGTCCGCCAGAAGATGCCGGTTATTCTCTAAACATGTGCGATAATAAACACTCTGCCGGGACGGCTCACTCCACTCCACTGCATTCTGCCGGTCCATATTTTGACCGGCAGCATTGTCCGTTGAATAAAAGCTTTCGGTCTCTGGCATGTCCATATCCGCACTTTTCACAAGCTTGTCCCCTCCGTATAGGCTCTGGGCTATGGCACCGAAAGACTCGGCGTACCCAATCAGCCTCTGTCTGCCGTACTCCGACAGCAGATTTGTTTTTTCCCATCTCTCCCCAAGCAGCTTTCTCATAACTCCCTATGTACCTCTCTTTTTCTTTTTTGCCTATCCATTATAGAGGAAGCTGTTTTCACAATTTGTCAAAAGCGCACCCGCAAACCCTATTTTTGTGCGACAAAAAGCGCCCGTTCTCTGCGGGCGCATGTTTGCATCATTTATTTCGTTTTCTCATTTCCTATATCAGATTTTATTCGTCCTTGTCAATGAAAATCGTTTCATCAGGATAAACCAGCCCCAGCTTACTGTGGGCAATCTGTTCGACATATGCATTGGTTTTGGTGTAATCTTCAAATTCCTTGATTTCACGGGTCCGGACATTTTCTTCCTCAATCTGTTTCTCAAGGCTTGCTATGGTTGCATCGTATTCCGCACCTTTTTCCTTAAGGCTGATGCTTCGGACACCGACTGCCACCAAAATCATAACGACAACAAGGCTTACCAGAAACATACTCATGCGATTCTGCCTGCGCTGGCGTTTCCTGCGATATGTACTTTTTCTCTTTCGCCTTTCTGTACTCATCCTGCATCCTTCCTCTATTGTTTCCTTATAGAAATTTTAAGCAATTTCCACTGACTCGTCAACTTGTTTTTTAACTGCTCTCTGCCCGCCTGCATTTTTCGTCTGGTGGGATTTGTGGCTTTTCGTAACATTTTCTTAATCTGCTTTGCCACAAATCGGAAAGGTCTTGCAATAAGATTTAAAATCGACTGCAGTCCAAAAGAAACCCATTTTACAAAAAACAGACTGATTGTTTTCTTATATAAAAACATGCCAAGAAGGGCTCCCAGAATGGCAAACCACCGCAACGTGCCGTCGCTTTCCGCATGCATGAGGTAAAAAACCTTCATGGCACAATATATCCAGAATGCCAGGTCCTCTACAGATACCCAAAATCCGTTATGGGTAATCACTCGCCTGCCGATACGCAGCAGGTCATATAGAAAGGTGATGTAAATGCCCATGATAACGGAATAAAACAAAAACAGATTTTCCTGTGCAGCAGGGCTTTCCATACATTCTCCTTACCTGAATAATCTGGCAAGCAGGGATTCGTTTTTTCCACTCTGTCCGGAAGTTTCCGAATATGTCAGGCTGTCAATTTTGCCATCCACATCCACTTCCCCTTTGTCCAGCATCAGCCGGTTCACATGCAGTTCATCGCCTTTTATCATCAACATGCCCTGGTCGGTTTCCAGCAAAATTTCATGAATATCAAAGGAAAGCACATCGCAGACACCGTTGATGGTGCAGGTTCTGCGATTTGTCATCATGATTTTATGTACCCGTTTGTTGACTGCATTCAAATCTTCCATAAAGATTCCCCCTGCTATACTTTCTATCAGTATATGACAGGGCGACTTGTTTTATGTCTTCTCTTACAGATAACGGAACAGTTCCTTGGCTTCGTCCTTTCTTACAGATAACGGAACAGCTCCTTGGCTTCGTCCTTTCTTACAGATAACGGAACAGCTCCTTGGCTTCGTCTTTTTTTACGGTTTCCTGTACATCAAGTACCTCTACTTTTACTTCCTTGTTTCCGAAGGAAATGGTCAAGATGTCACCCTCTTTTACGTTAGCGGATGCCTTGGCGGGCTTGTCGTTAATCAGTACTCTGCCGCTGTCGCAGGCTTCGTTTGCCACGGTGCGCCTTTTAATCAGGCGGGACACCTTCAAATATTTATCAAGTCTCATATTCGTTCTCCGTTTCTGTTTAATCACTTTCATTTAACTACTGCTTACTGTTACTCTTTGTGGGCAGTTCAATATCTGCTCACTGTTATTCCTTGTCCGTTATTTAATCTCCGTCCAGCTGAACGGTTTTTGTAGCGCAACTTCATATTCTTCTGTTTTCCGATTGTATTCGTCTTCCGTAATCACATTTTTGCCTTGATAATAAGTAATGACAGTCGTGTCACCATCTAAAGAACCAATTATGGAAAAATTCTCCACTATCTCCGCTCCGGTTCCGGCTGCATTCATCCGGTAAAAATCATTTCCGGACTCTGAAGCGCTGCCGCTATAAAACACCTCTATAATTCCGTTCTCATAAAGTGAAAAATTGGTGCGGTAGCCAAACTCAAAATCCGGGAAAACATGCACCGCTTTGCTGCCGTCATAAGTATACAAATCGTAATTCCAGGGATTTGACGCATCTTCACCGCCACCTATAATAAGCTCCTGTGTGCCATTTCCGTCAATGTCATAGAGCGTATAATAAACTTTCTGTGCATGGCGGATTTCTGAGCCGATGTCTTTTCCAAAGCTGTTTTCATAGGCGAGCAGATCCTCTTTTTCCAATAAATCCTGATAGAAGTTATTCTGCACCATGTCGCGGTACTCTGCAATGATATCACTGTAAATTCCCGCCTCTTCATCCTCTGTATTGCCTGCGGCTCCGGTTCCTTCCGCTGCTCCGCCACTGTCATTGTTGCCTGCGGCTCCGGCTCCTTCCGCTACTCCGGTTGTATCCGCAGTTCCGGCTCCTTCCACTGCTCTGGTTGCATCCGCAGTTCCGGCTCCGGCTGCATCATTGTCCCCTGTGCCGCCGTTCTGCGCATCTTCTTTGGATATGGTTTCCCATAATTGTGTGGCCGGCTCTTTTTCCTGCCCGCAGCCTACAAACAAAACGCTCATGGCGAGTGCTGCTGCCGCTATATAGCCGTATTTCCTGATCTTTCTTTTCATGATTTCCCCTTCTCTTATATATAT